>ERZ650308.339-NODE-339-length-25010-cov-5.217832_pt1 | contig 25010 bp, 20 predicted proteins | sample MGYA00376244_ERZ650308 | MGnify/ENA primary metagenome ERZ650308 (study PRJEB26733, sample SAMN07839295) | wastewater metagenome | biome: small river; feature: stream; material: water | place: USA: North Carolina | collected 2016-04-26 ... | reverse complement strand
CGCTGTTTCCACCCGAACCGACTCTCCGGCCCGAATGTGCATAGTTTGCAACAACTTAGAAGCAATAGCAAACCAGCAACGCCGAGTATACGCAGAAAAGCCAGCATTTCGATGTGCGGCACACCATTGGATAAGAGCGGATATGTATACATCCGGTGGCAAACTTTGACTCGTAGGAGGCAATGACAAATGGATGACATTCGACTGTTTGAAACAGACGGCGATTTCCTCGTTCTCGAAGCTCAGGACGGTCAAAAATTTAGGCTGCTTGTCGATGACACGGTGCGATCCTCCATCAAAAAGGAAAAACTTCAGCAGTTGGATGCAATCAGCATCACTCCGCGAGAAATTCAAGAAGAAATTCGAAACGGCACCACAATCGATGAACTCATTAGTCGCTCTGGCGCAACATTTGAATACATCGAAAAATTTGCCGCACCAGTTATCGCCGAATTGGAGCACATAGTCTCATCGGCCCTTAGCGTTCGACTAACAATTGCAGGTGACCGATACAACGACTCATCGCAGATTGAATTCGGAGAAATTATCATCGGACGTTTGGTGACAAGCGGTGCGACGGGCATAACTTGGATCGCCAAGAAAATTGAACCGAACAGCTGGCAAATCATCGCCAATTACCTTCTAAACGGTGCTCAGGGTTCAGCAACCTGGTCTTTCGACCCTAGAAGGCTCACGCTGTCGCCCGAGAGCGAAACAGCGATAACGCTTTCGAGCCAAGAAACCATCAATAATTCGGTGATTCCAAAATTGCGCACAGTCGAGGTACCTACCGTCGCCGAGACCGTTGTCATGGAAGACGTAATACCAATCGGCCGCGGTGCAGAATTTGAGACTCCAGTTGCCCAGCAAACACCAATAGTTGAATCAGATTTCGAGCGACCTGAACCCAGTACACCAGCAGCGTTCCTAAAGCCAGTACAAGATTTAACCGCTGTTCCAGAGGAAGAATCTGCAAGCAATTCTCAGCCGGTTGCGGAACCACTCAGTGCGACTGCAGATTTGCTCGAGGCTCTGCGCCGCAAACGAACCGAGCGAGAAGATTCGGCAGGCGATGTCGCTAACTTGGAAAGCCATCCAGACACCTCAAGCGTTCGAGTAATCGACATCGAAGTGCCAAAAACCGAAGAACAGAATCTTGAATCGAATAGCCCGAGTACGCCACCGAAAAAAGGTCGAGCAACTATGCCGAGCTGGGATGAAATAGTCTTCGGAACAAAAGCTGACGATTAATTATTTTTTGGCGAATGCGCCAAAGCGCAGCAACGGAACAAAAAGCTCATCGTCACTGATCGATCCGTGTTGACCGATCATCATTAAGCTTTTCGGCTTGGCAAACTCTCGGTGATAGAGAGCGGTCTCTCCGTTAGCAATCAGAAAAATATCCGGCATGCGCTCTCTGGCCACCTCGGCAGTTTCTCCGTACCAACCCGCCTGTACCAATTCATCCCTAGACACTACATATGCTCGTTTTCCCAAGAATTCTGAAAGCCGCCCTTTGATTGATTCTTGATCAAATTCGTCGAAGTATAGAAAAAGAACTCGCGGGTCTCCGCCTACGGATGCAAGCCCGGGCATATCAAGCTCGTCGAGGTATACCTGTTTTTCATGTGAAACGTCGATGATTCCGTGATCAGCAGTCAAGAGAACGCCACAGTTGTCTGGCAATCCCGCTGTTAGCTGCCTTACGGCCAAATCGAGGTCTTCTAGTTTCTCAACCCATTCAGGCGATTTTGAACCGTGGGCGTGAGCGCGTTGATCGAGTTCCGGAACATAGAGATAGATCAAAGATTTCGCTTTACTAGCGACGATTTTCCTTGCCGCTCTTATTCGATCATCTAGAGATTTCGCGCCAACATACTTCGCAGTCCGCATTGTCGCGTGGGTGAATCCGGAATTTTCGTATTCAGGTGGGCCAACGAAAAAGCAATCTATGCCAGATTCAAGAGCGATTTCCGAAACAGTCCTAGTCGCTTGCCATGCGAAGGCCTCGCCTGGCGATGCTAACCCGGTTAGCAAATTTAGGTTCTGTCCTATTCGGCGATCATAAATTTGATAGCCGATAAGCCCGTGCTCCCCCGCGCGAACGCCTGTGGAAAAACTCGCCAGGCTCGTCACCGTGGTGCTTGGAAAACCGCAACTGATGGAGCCGTCGGTTTCAAGTTGCCTTGCCAGGAAAGGTGCATGTCCCGAACGGAATCTAATGTTTGCTGAACCAAGACCATCGACCAGCAAAACTATTGCGCTGTTGGCTTTTGGTAATCCAAGTCGATTGTGCTTTCCGGTTATGCTCCCCAACGCTGAGATGAACACATCGGACAGCCTCCCTAGGGATTTTGGAACCGCGGGTAGCATCATAGGGTCATTCTGCCACAGGCAGGATGGGGCTGAATTTCAGAAAAGATCGTTTAAAAACGGGAAAGTAAATGAGCAAGGAAAACCAGAGCGAAGAACGCATCATCGACATCGACCTGTCGAAAGAGATGCAGGATTCATTCCTTGAATACTCATACTCAGTCATTTACGCCCGAGCTCTTCCAGATGCTCGAGATGGTCTGAAACCTGTTCATCGACGCATTGTCTACCAAATGGGCGACATGGGTTTGAGGCCGGATAAAGGCCATGTGAAATCCGCCCGCGTGGTTGGCGAAGTTATGGGCAAGTTACACCCCCACGGTGACAGTGCGATTTACGACGCGCTAGTGCGCATGGCACAGCCCTTCTCTCTCCGAGTGCCACTTATCGACGGCCACGGTAATTTTGGCAGCCTTGATGACGGTCCGGCTGCAGCGCGATATACCGAGGCAAAACTCTCTCAAGCATCCATGCTTATGAATGATGGCCTAGATGAGGACGTCGTTGATTTCAAACCTAATTACGATGCTCAGCTAACCGAACCCGAGGTTCTTCCGGCCGCGTTTCCAAACCTGTTGGTAAACGGTGCGTCCGGCATCGCCGTGGGAATGGCCACAAACATGCCGCCGCATAACCTAAGGGAAGTAATCAACGGCGCCATTTTCTTACTCAATAATCCTGATGCCACGACAAAGCAACTTATGAAGTACGTCCCGGGTCCCGATCTGCCCAACGGTGGCATCATCATGGGATTAGACGGAGTGATAGAGGCTTACGACACAGGTCGAGGAGTGTTTAAGACCAGGGCACGCGTTTCGGTTGAAAGCGTCTCGCCACGCAAACTAGGCATAGTAGTGACGGAGTTGCCCTACCTAGTTGGACCCGAAAAAGTCATTGAGAAAATCAAGGATGGCGTTAACTCTAAAAAGTTGCAGGGAATTGCTGACGTAACTGACCTAACTGATAGAGCCAATGGGCTCCGATTGGTCATCGAGCTCAAGACCGGTTTCGACCCGCAAACGGTGCTCGATTTGCTTTATCGTTTCACCCCGATGGAAGACAGCTTTGGAATCAACAATGTGGCTCTAGTTGATGGTCGCCCACAAACGCTTGGTCTGCGTGACATGTTGGGTGTTTACCTCGCACACCGCATCGTTGTCACTCGCCGAAGAAGTGAAAATCGTCTGGGTAAGAAGCAGGCCAGACTTCACCTCGTAGAAGGTTTGCTTATTGCAATACTTTCAATTGACGAGGTTATTCAAGTAATTCGAGCCAGCGATGAAGTAGAACAGGCTCGAACCAAACTTATGAAGGTCTTTGACCTGAGCGAGATTCAAGCAGAATACATTCTTGAACTGCGGCTTCGCCGCCTTACAAAATTTTCAAAAATTGAACTCGAGACCGAAAAAAAGACTTTGCTCGAGGAAATCAAGGCACTGAAAAAAATACTTGGCTCCGAGGAAGCGCTACGTGAATTGGTTGCAACGGAACTCAAAGACGTGGCAGACAAGTACGGCGATGATCGTCGGACAACTTTGGTGAGTAACTTCGAAGAGGTGAAGCCGCTAACCTCTGCCAAGGCTGCAAACATAAACGCTGAGCTTGCGGATACCCCGTGTGTGATTGTCTTTACCGCTTCAGGTATGGTTGGCAAAACCAATGTCTGGGACACAACCGCCGCACCACCGAGCAAGCGAAAGAAACACGACGCCATCAAGACCGTTATAGCCACGACGACCCGCTCGGATTTGGGCTTCATAACGTCTACCGGAGTAATGCATCGCATTCACGTAGGTGACGTTCCGGCATTGAACGATGTATTCGACCTAAGTTCTATGGTTTCGGCAAGCACCTTCCTGGGTCTTCCGAAGTCAGAAAAAGTCCTAAATGTTTTTGAACTAAATGAGACGACCGCAATTGCACTTGGCACTGCGCAAGGTGTAGTTAAGCGAGTTTCTGCAGATTTTGCACCAAAAGCTGAGTTCGAGATCATATCCCTAAAGAGCGGTGACAAGCTTGTAGGGGCTGATACCGCAACCGACGAAGACGAATTTGTGTTCATCACCAGCGACGCGCAACTACTGAGGTTTGCGACGAAGTCGGTGCGCCCACAAGGGCGAGGAGCAGCAGGAGTTGCCGGAATCAACCTTTCCGAAGGGGCACAGGTAATCGCCTTCGCCGTGGCAAAAGCCGGATTAGAAAACATCGCGGTCACTGCGGCAAACAGTTCATCCTCGTTATCTGGCACCGATGCCGGGAGCGTTAAGTGGACTCCCCTTAGCGAATTCCCAGCAAAGGGTCGTGCCACCGGTGGAGTTCGTGCTCACAAATTCATTAGAGGCGAAGATCAAATTTATTTCGGCTGGGCTGGGCCAAGCGAGGCAATAGCGCTGTCGGCAGATGGAAAACCTGCCGAGCTACCTAGCGAAGCTAGTAAGCGTGACTCTTCCGGAAGCAAATCACAGGGCCCAATTGGTTCGATTGGCCACAAACTTAGCTAACGGTCTTAAGCGTCAATTCTTTCGCGCTCAAAACCATCAGCCGAGTCAATTATGAAGTCCCTTCGAGGAGCCACTTCGTTACCCATCAGAAGTTCAAACACATTTTCTGCGGCTGCCGCGTCCTCAACACGAACCCGCCTTAGGCTTCGAGCGTTTTTATCCATCGTTGTTTCGGCCAATTGATCTGCATCCATCTCGCCAAGACCCTTGTAGCGCTGGATTGGCTCTTTGTATCGTTTACCCGATTTTTCAAGCTTCTTTAGAAGCTCTTCAAGCTCACTTTGCGAATAGGTGTAAACAACCTCGTTAGCCTTGCTGCCGGCATTCACAACTTCCACTCGATGCAGCGGAGGGACCGCCGCATAAACTCGCCCAGCCTCAACCAAGGGCCGCATATAGCGGAAGAAAAGGGTTAGCAGCAAGGTGCGAATGTGAGCGCCATCAACGTCTGCATCAGACATCAAAATAATCTTTCCGTAGCGCGCGGCATCTAAGTCGAAACTTCTGCCCGATCCCGCTCCGATGACCTGAATAATAGAAGCGCATTCCGCGTTGGACAACATGTCCGAAATCGAAGCTTTTTGAACATTCAAAATTTTTCCGCGAATAGGAAGAAGTGCCTGGAATTCGCTGTCGCGTGCGAGCTTAGCCGTGCCGAGCGCGGAGTCTCCCTCAACGATAAAAAGTTCAGACCCAGCAGTATCTTGTGTGCGGCAATCGACCAACTTAGTCGGCAGTGAGCTGCTCTCGAGCGCATTCTTTCGACGCTGCGTCTCTTTATGACTACGAGCTGAAATTCTGGACTTCATTTCAGCTACTACTTTTTCAAGTAGTAGAGCTGACTGCGCCTTGTCGTCGCGCTTTGAGCTGCTGAATCTTGCAGACAGGCTCTTCGCGACAACGTTAGCAACGATGTTCTTAACCGCAGGTGTACCAAGAATCTCCTTGGTCTGGCCTTCGAATTGCGGTTCCGCTAGCCGTACCGTGACGACCGCTGTAAGGCCGGCGAGAACGTCTTCTTTCTCGACCTTGTCATTGCCAAGCTTTAGTTTTCTAGCGTTGGAATCAATTTGAGCGCGCAAGGTTTTCAAAAGCGATTGTTCAAAACCTTGAATGTGTGTTCCACCTTTTGGAGTCGCGATGATGTTCACATAAGACTTAACATCGGTGTCGTAGCCGGTGCCCCAGCGCACAGCAATGTCAACTTCACAGTTTCGCTCGACCTCTTTCGAAACCATGTTTCCCGAGTTGTCTAGAACAGGAACGGTTTCCGTGAAAGAACCCGCGCCAGAGAGGCGCCAGGTAGAAGTTAGCGGGGCATCCTTAGCTAAATACTCTGCGTACTCAATAATTCCGCCAGCAAATTTGAACTCTTGCTTATTGGACTTACCTTCGCGGGCATCATCTATTCCTAGTGACAGACCTGGAACTAGAAACGCGGTCTGTCTTGCCCTGGCCGACAGCTCATCAATGGCAAAAACGGCATCTTTGATAAAGATTTGAGGATCAACCCAGTAACGAACGCGAGTGCCTGTTACGTTCTTGCCAACTTTGCCAACTTCTCGAAGAATCGAACCATCTTCAAATGGCTTGAAGGGGTTGTCGGGCTTGATTCCCTTTTTGTCATCGAAAATTCCAGGTTCGCCGCGTCGAAACGACATTGCGTAGGTCTTTCCCCCGCGATCAACTTCTACATCTAAACGCTGCGATAGAGCATTTACTACTGATGCACCAACTCCGTGAAGACCACCTGATGCAGCGTAGGATCCAGATCCAAACTTTCCACCCGCGTGTAGTTTGGTGAAAACCACCTCAACACCGCTAAGTCCCGTTTTGGGTTCGATATCTACTGGAATGCCTCGAGCCTTGTCGATAACCTCGACGCTGCCATCTTTATGGAGGGTTACTTCGATACGGTTACCATGGCCCGCAAGGGCCTCGTCTACCGAGTTATCAATAATTTCCCAGAGGCAATGCATCAAGCCGCGACTATCGGTGGATCCGATGTACATGCCCGGGCGCTTACGAACGGCCTCAAGGCCCTCTAAAACGGACAGGTGGCGGGCTGAATAGTCATTGTTTGGCACCCCAAAATGCTAACCGCAGCAAGGAGAAACGTAGCTTCTGACACGATTGTCGCCATTCGGATGACTTCGCAGTTAGCGAAATGCCAGCAACAATGGGACTTTTTGGCAGTTTCCTGTGTTGAGATTGGAAGGAAGAAAGGCAGCAACCATGCAACCAGTGAACGACGAACTAGAAACAGCCGCAACCAGCGGAGTTGAGGTATCTCAAGCTCGCGAATTGAATGCTGCCGATCGTTGCGATGTTTGCGGTGCCCAGGCTTACATTCGAGTCTCTTTGGCTACCGGTGAACTGATGTTCTGCTCGCACCACGGTAACGAAAAGCGAGCAAAGCTCGAGCCGATTGCATTGGCTTGGCAGGATGAAACTGAGAAGCTACTCGCTCGCTAACTGCTTTTCCAGCGACCAAACCTGATCCACGATTGCAGAGACAAAATCAATTTTGGCTCTCGAGTCAGGTTGGCTAACTTGGGAGCCGACCCCAATATTTCTTGACTCTATAATTTCGGCAAAATAAGCGTCGACTAGCTTGGGGTTTTTTGCAAACAGCGGACCGTGAAGCTGAGTCCCAAGCAAAAGTCCGGATTTCTGGATGATTGGCGCGTCGGTTTCAGAATTTAAATATCCAAGCACTTCAAGGCCATTCAAATTTGTTAGTTCAAATTTTGAAATGCGTTCGCGTTTGGCGACCTTGCCAGGAAAAAAACCAAGCTCGATGGCGCGCTCGTGGCCACTAGCCACAGCCATGAAAGCAACGCCCTCTTGAATCATTGCTTTCAATTTCGGTACCTGAGCGCGCAATTCCGAATCTATGTCCGCCCAAGCTGCGATTGAACCGTGACCTAGAAATACCATTGCGGATTCCGCGGGAACTTGATCTCCCTTGTGCACCGGAATAATCTCAACTTCATAGCCAAGCCATTCAAGGCGCGCTTTCGCCACCTTCAAGTTTGCTTGATCGCCGTTTAGATCAAGATGATCTGGAAAAAGTGCAGCAATTCTTATTTTCATCGCTCCACCGCTTCAGGGTCGGTAAAACCTAGGTAGCGTCTGGTCCTACGCATGGCATCAGCAGAAAAAATTACAACTCTGCGTCCAGAGCTTGGTGCAGGCATTGAAAAGAAATCGTCAATCGCTCTTTCTAGGTCTGGTTCCATTTTGTCAACAGGAACATCCTCATAGGCCAACCGCAGTGCCATCTCGGCGTAGTTGAACCCAGTTAAAACGTCTACCTTGGGCATTCTTTTCAAATCCACTGTCCAAAGCCACGAAGGGTCGTGGACATCTCTGCCAATGGCAACCATTAGCTGTTCAACATTGTTCGGTAAGTTGTCTAGATTCAATTGGAAACTCATCGGGTTCTGAACCAAGATGAACTCGACATCTACGTCATTGACCTTGGTTATCTCACCGCGTGCGAATACTGGTGGCAATTCGGAAAGTGTTTTCGCCGCCAAAGAAGCGTCAAAATCTGAACTCAGATATCGCCTGCAAGATTCAATCGCGGCTGCGGCATCGAGTGCAAAATGAATTCCACGATTGGGGAGTTTGAATTTCACGGTTGTGTCGAGCACCCTCGCGGTCAATTCACCATTTTCAATGGCGATAATTTCTGTATCAGTCTGAGGCCTAGGCAACTCTTGCACGTAGGTCCGTGCATGACCAAGACCGTGTTCGGTGGAGGAAATCAAATTTTGATTTATTCCGAACCAAGATGCTTTGTCTCCAGGAACCTGTTTGCTTATTTGCAGAATGTTTTGGTCATCGGCGTTTAGCACTAGAGCCTCGGTAGCCTGACTAGCCACTTCTCGTAATTTTTCACGAACCAGCAATGGGTCTACAAAACGATCGAGTTGATCATCTAAAACATTAAGCACAGTTACCTGTCGGGGCTTAATTCGCTTAGTTATTTCAGCGGCGTGACCCTCATCCATTTCAAGAATTGCAACGTCACCTTCGAGGCGGCCAGTGATAGATGAACGTTCAATAATCGAAGAGAAAAAGCCTTGAGAAATATTGGCAGTAGATGGATTGGTAAAAACTTGCTTGCCGTGAGCTCTAGCGATAGCAACAACCATTTTTGTGGTGGTTGACTTACCTGCGGATCCAGTGATAACTACGAGACCGTCGGGAAACTTAGAAAGGGACCTCGCCAGGAGACCCGGAGCGATCTTGCTGATCACCAAACCTGGAAGTGCCGAACCTCCCCCGGGCCGGAAAATTCTGACCAATGACCGCACCAGGCGCCCGATCAAAATGGCCGGAACGTAAAACACAGGGTTTCTACCTAGGTCTTAGTTTTCTAGGTAATCGCGCAGCATCTGCGAACGAGATGGGTGGCGAAGCTTTGACATCGTCTTTGATTCGATCTGGCGAATGCGTTCGCGCGTGACACCAAATTCCTCACCGATTTGATCCAGCGTCTTCTGGACGCCGTCACCCAGGCCAAAACGTGAGCGAATTACTCCGGCTTCCCGAGGGTGAAGTGAGTCAAGGATTCTCTCGAGTTCACGTTGAAGCATGGTGAAACCAACGGCATCCGCTGGTACAACTGCTTCAGTGTCTTCGATCAAGTCACCGAACTCGCTGTCACCATCTTCTCCAAGTGGGGTTGAGAGCGAGATAGGTTCGCGACCGTACTTCTGAACCTCGACAACCTTCTCCGGTGTCATGTCCAACTCACGTGCCAATTCTTCGGGGGTTGGTTCACGTCCCAGATCCTGCAGAAGCTGACGCTGAACTCGAGCGAGCTTGTTAATTACTTCAACCATGTGAACCGGAATACGAATGGTTCTAGCCTGATCGGCCATGGCTCGGGTAATGGCCTGTCGGATCCACCAGGTTGCGTAAGTAGAGAACTTATATCCCTTGGTGTAGTCGAACTTTTCAACCGCGCGAATGAGACCCAGGTTTCCCTCTTGGATCAAATCGAGGAATTGCATTCCTCGGCCGGTGTAGCGCTTTGCAAGACTCACTACTAGGCGAAGGTTAGCCTCAAGAAGGTGGCTCTTGGCACGTTGCCCGTCTTTAACGACCCACTTCAGATCACGTTCAACATCTCGAGAAATCTTTTTATCGGTTGCAAGCTTTTCTTCTGCGAAGAGCCCCGCCTCAATTCGCTTTGCTAGCTCAACCTCAAGCTCCGCGTTGAGAAGAGCAACTTTACCGATTTGCTTAAGGTAATCCTTGACTGGGTCTGCGGTTGCCCCGGTAATGGTTGTCGTTTGCGCTGGAATGTCATCTTCTTCACGGTTGGAAAGAACCATTCCACCGATTTTTGCGATTTCATTCTTAGCTTTATCTTCTTCTGGCTCTTCCTCTGGAAGTTCCTCTTCGACTGAAGCAATGTCTACAACGGCCGCCGCCTCTGCAACAATTTCGTCTACTGACTCAAGATCGGCGTCGTCATCGAGCTCTTCTTCGTCATCACCTAACTCTTTAGGTAGTTTGCTTGACTTTGCTGGCTTTGCTTTTGTAGCTGGCACCGCAGCCGCTTTACCTTTTGCTGCCGGTTTTGAAGCTTCCTTCAATGCAGATTTGGCAACAGGTTTTGCGGAAGATTTTTGAGCCGCTTTGGGTGTAGCTTTCGCTGCTGGCTTTGCAGTAGTTTTCGCAATCGGCTTGGCCGTGGTTTTTGCAGCTGCCTTAGCTGCAGGCTTTACCGACGCCTTGGTCGCAGATTTAGCAACCGGCTTCGATGCTGGCTTAGCGGATGTTTTGGTTGCAGACTTTGCAATGGGCTTTGAGGAAGATTTCGCAGCTGTTTTAGCTGCCGGTTTGGCAGCTGCTTTTGGAGCAGCTTTTATGGCTGGCTTAGTTTTTGCTTTCGTCGGAGTCTTGGTAGCGGTTTTCGCTGCTGGCTTGCTCGAAGCTTTTACAGCCTTAGCGGCTGTTGATTTTGATGTTGAAGCAGAGATGACCGGGGTTTCCTTAGCTTTAGTGTTCTTGTTGGTCGAAGACTTATCTGACGCTGAACGCAGCAGACTTGAAAGCAAGCCGCCACGCTTCTTGCCGGTCTCTGAATCCTTCTTCGCCACTGTTGCCTTTCGATGCCCCCACCGATCCGGTACCTACCGTTTCGGGCATTACTAAGACCCATGTCAAGTCCCCCAAAAAGGAAGACGACTGGGTCTTGTTGCCATTATAGTCTCGAATGTAGGCCCAAGGCCCTATTTAGCGCCTTCGTTGACTAATTCGCTCAGCAAGAACAACACGAATAGGCCTCAAAAGTATTCCCTCATCTAGGTAAAGCTTGACTCTTGCCTTTTTTCGCTCGAGCAAAAACATGCTGGTTCCTAGTCCCAGGACTAAGAATTGAACGCTCATTGCCCACCTGAAACCGTTCAGGCTGTAAAGCTCGGCCCCACTTCCGGCAGCATCGGAATTGGCCTTTACCAGGTCAAGGATTATGCCTGCTAAAAACATCATGCTGAAGGTCGCAACGAAACCGCCAATGTTAACGAATCCAATGGCAGTTCCTAGCCTCGACTTTTGGATGAAACCTCTCGCGTAATCCATCGCAATCATAGACATCGGCCCGCTAGCTGCGAGCACCAAGCAGAGAACTGTAACCAACCAGGCCGGTGCCTTACCTGGAATGAAAATGACCATCGACCAAACAATCGCTAGTGCTGCGATGTTTAGCAGAATCAAGAAAGATCTTCTCTGCGGGTATACGGAACAAAATTTGCTGATCAAAGGGCCAATTAAGAATCCGATAATTACGAAGGAGCTGAGCAGCAACGAAGCGACATGTGGTGCTATCCCCTGGCCGCTGACCAGAAACGGATAGCCCCAAAGCAGTGAAAACACCGATGGAGCAGACTGCAGAACGAAGTGAGTCCAAAATGACATGCGCACTCCTGGGTGGCGAATGTTTTCGAAGAGTTGTTGAGTCACAACCTTGAGTGACGTCACAGATTTAGATTTAGGATCGTGATCCCTATCGTTCACGATGAACACCGCACTGATAAAAACCACAACGAATGACAAGCCGGCCAACAACATGAAAGATGCATTCCAACCAAAATCCGCAAGCAAGAACGAAAAAGGTATTGCAGAAACAGCCTGCCCAAGCTGACCGGTATTGGTGACCAACTGTTGAGTCCTAGTTGCCTTTGCGCCTACGAACCATCCATTAACCAGTCGGATGACTGAGATAAAGACGAACGCGTCACCTAGCCCAACGAACATTCTTCCAAGAACCGCCAATGTCAGTTCTTGGGAAACGGCAACTAGAAACTGGCCAAAGGCCATAACTAAAGTTCCGAATACGAGCATGGCCTTGGAACCATATCGATCCAGAAGAATCCCTACGGGAATCTGCATTGCAGCATAAACAACTAGTTGAGCCACGGCCAGAGTTGATAGCGATGTTGCAGCAACTTCAAATCTCTCGGCTGCAAGGAGTGACGCCACGCCCATACTGCTTCGATTGGTGACCGTCATCAGGTATGCCAAAGCGCCGGCAATCATTACTAGCGTTGCGCTTTTGCTCTTCATCAATTTATTCTCCCAAAGGAATAGTCTGCTCGTATGCAGAAAACAGCGATTGTCACCGGCGGAAACACGGGACTTGGCTTTGAAACCGCAAAGCGATTAGTCAACGCCGGATTCAACATTGTTATTGCCTGCAGAAATTTAGCGACGGGATCACAAGCTCAGAAATTACTGCAGGCTGAAAGTCCAAAATCTGAAATCCTGCTGAGTCAATTAAAACTTGAAGATCTTGGTTCAGTTGAAAAGTTTGCTTCAGAGTTTCCAAATAAATGGGATCTGCTGGTAAACAAAGCGGGAGCAAAAATCGAGCGGCCGATGAAGCTGACCAAGCAGGGTTTTGAATGGCACGTGGGAGTTAATCACCTAGGTCATTTTGCTTTAACGGGATTACTGCTAAGCAAAGCTAACCAGGGTGCCTCTGTAGTAACCGTTAGCTCGATAGTTGCAAGAAAAGGTTGTTTAGACTTTGAAACACAAAATCTTTTCGATGAACGCCGGGCCTATGCGAACTCGAAACTCATGAACTTAATTTTTGCTCAAGAGCTTTCAAGGCGCTGTAAGCAAAATGATTTGAGATCCATCGCGGCTCATCCTGGCTTCGCGAGGGCGAATCCCTACGGGAATAAATTCATTAGAGCGGCAGAAATCGTTTTTGCCCATTCTGCAAAACTTGGAGCAGATTCAATAGCGGAAGTCACGAAAGCCGAAAACGGCGATTACATTGGGCCGAAATTATTTGAACTATGGGGTGCAGCAGGTAAGGCTCGCATTCCCGACGTGGAAATTAGCGCGGTAGAGAATTTCTGGAAACGAAGCGAGGAACTTACCGGAGTTCGATTTAGTGTGAAGTGATTTAGTCGTCCATTGAGTTTTTTCGACGGGTAGCGAGATAGCCTTCCAATTCCGCAGCTATTTCTTCTGCAGTTGGCATTTTCATTTCAGGTTTCGCAATTGGAGCTCGGTTCGGACCGGTTTTTTCGTTTGCGTAGCCTTGCTCCAAGTTCGAAACCATCTTTGCAAGTTCTTCATTTTTCTCAAGCTGTTCTTGCAACTTCGATAGGAATTCAACACCCTCATCACGAAGTGCGTCGGTCGGAAACACCAGCCCGGTGGTGGATGAGATTTGCTCGAATGCCTTAACCGCTGCTTGTGGGAATTCACTCTCGCTGAGGTAATGAGGAACGAGCATCACGAAACCAACGGTGGGCATTTCGATCTCGCTGAAGCTATATTCCAAAAGATGCAAAACGTTTCCAGGCACTTGAGTCTGGGGCTTCCACTCAGATACTGCGTCAATCACCGCAGTACGATTTCCGGACACCGTTACTCCAACTGCCCTGGTGTGAGGGATTGGGAACGGGATGGAGTGTACCCAGGTGAAATCTTCAACTTCTAGACCCTCTGCGATGCTTAGAACGGCCTCTGCAAAAGCTTCCCATCGAAAATCAGGTTCATAGCCGTGAAGATAAAGGAACGGCTGGTTAACCTCGTCATGAACCAGATACAAACCAAGAGTCGGCGGTTCGTAGTGTTCGATGTGGTCTCGTTCGAAAAACATCACTGGACGCCGAGAGCGGTAGTCGAGCAATTCATCATTCTTGAACTGAGCTACGAGTCTGGTTTCTAGATTTGCAAATATTTGATCAGCGACCTGACTGAGAGTCGAGCCAGCATCTGTGAAACCGGTGAGGCCAGCAATTAGGTGCAGTCCGGTAGGTACGTCTTCGAACCCGTCTTTGAAATCGAACAGCCTTCTTGAGTGGGTCATGGAATTATCCTAACTTGGCCGGATTAGCATTGACTCATGAGCAAATTGAAAATCACCGTCTCCACAAAAGTTCCAACATTTAACAAGGGTGTTGGATTCGTCATCGGTGTTAAAGAAGTATCTAAGGGTCTGCAGCTGACAAAAGGAAACACTGACGTTTCGACCCTGCTAAAGCATGAACTTGAGCAACTAGGTGCTTCGAGCACTGTCGAATCGATAACTCGATTGGCGGCCCCAAAAGGAGCAATTTTTGCGCTCGTTGGCCTAGGTTCGGCAACCTCTGACAAATTGAAACTCAATGAAGATCAACTACGTGGTGTCGGCGGTTCAATTGCGCGCAATCTAAAAGACGTTGAGGAACTGGTCGCAGACTTGGGCGCACTGAGTAAAAATCAAATAAGTGCACTAGTCGAAGGCATTTTGCTTGGCAACTACGAATACAACGGGCTGAAGAGCAAATCGAACATCAAGCCAATCGTCCTTAAGAAAATCACACTGGTTTCCGACCAAAAGATTTCGGCGGCAGAATTCAGCAGGTTAGAGATTCTGGCAAAAGCCGTGCACGAGACTCGCGATCTCGTGAATACTCCCCCAAATCAAATGTTTCCGGCGGCGATGGTCAAGGCCGTGCAATCAGCTACCAAGGGCTTGGGGCTCACGGTACAAATTTGGGATGAAAAGGCTCTCGCAAAAGAGGGTTTCGGCGGAATTTTGGCAGTTGGTATGGGCTCTAGTCGTCCACCGCGTCTTGTAAAAATCGATTACCGACCAAAAGGAGCCAAACAACACTTGGCATTGGTAGGCAAGGGCATCACTTTCGACACTGGTGGCTTGAGCCTTAAGCCAGCCGAATCAATGGTTGGTATGAAATACGACATGACAGGCGCGGCAACAGCTTTTCAATCAGTGGTAGCAGTTGCAAAACTTGGTCTTCCAGTGCGGGTAACAGCGTGGCTCTGCCTAGCTGAAAACATGCCGTCGGGAACCGCACAAAGGCCGGATGATGTAATCAAAATTCGCAACGGGAAGAGCGTGGAAGTGCTAAACACCGATGCCGAAGGGCGTTTGGTCTTGGCTGATGGCCTATCGATCGCCGCCGAAGCAAAGCCGGACCTAATTTTGGACATTGCAACACTCACGGGGGCAGCAACGATAGCCCTTGGTAATAGGTACGCGGGTCTCATGGGAGACGATACAGCTGTTCATGCCGTTGAAAAAGCTGCGAAAGTGGCGGGTGAATTGGTTTGGCACATGCCGCTGCCCGCCGAATTACGCTCACTTCTAAACTCTGATGTGGCCGACATCGCAAATGTAAAAATTGGCAACCGTGCCGGCGGCATGCTTATCGGGGGTCACTTCTTGCGCGAATTCGTACCCACCAATATTGACTGGGCTCATCTTGATGTTGCTGGCCCAGCCGATAACGGGGGCTCTGCTTACGGATACACCCCAAAGGGTGGAACCGGAGCAGTATTGCGCACCCTTGTTGGCGTAGCGGCTGATTTGGCCGGAGCGAAATAAGCGCTATTCAGTAGTAAAGTTTGAAGGTATTGACGTATTTTTAGGAGAAATTAATTGGCTGACCACAACTTTGACGTTGTAATCCTCGGTGGCGGAAGTGGTGGCTATGCAGCTGCTCTTCGATCTGCACAGCTAGGAAAAAGCGTTGCTCTAATCGAAAAAGACAAGTTGGGTGGCACCTGTCTACACCGCGGATGTATTCCTACCAAAGCACTCCTTCACTCAGCTGAAATTGCTGACAACGTTAAGGACGCGGCCCACTACGGTGTGCAGGCAAGTTTTGGCTCAATCGACATGCCTGCGGTCAACAACTACCGCGACACAATCGTCGATCGACTTTTCAAAGGCCTAACTGGCCTTGTCTCATCAAAGAACATCACAGTCGTGTCAGGTGAGGGTCGCATGGCTGGACCTCGCACGATTCAAGTGGGCGATGACTACTACACCGGGGAAAACATCGTTCTTGCCTCGGGTTCCTACAGTCGCACACTTCCTGGACTGGAAATTGGTGGCCGAGTAATCACATCGGAGCACGCTCTTCAACTTAACTTTGTGCCTAAGAAGGCAATCGTCCTTGGCGGCGGTGTGATTGGCGTTGAATTCGCATCTATCTGGAAGTCATTCGGCACAGACGTGACCATCGTGGAAGGGCTTCCACACCTTGTGCCTAACGAAGATGAAGCTTTGAGCAAGGGCTTGGAGCGAGCATTCCGCAAGCGCGGTATCGATTTCAAACTTGGTGTTCGCTTTTCTGGAGTTACCCAGAGCGAAACCGGAGTAGTTGTGTCACTAGAAAGCGGCGAGCAGCTTGAGGCAGACCTTTTGCTGGTTGCTGTTGGTCGTGGACCAAACACAGCCGGGCTTGGCTACGAAGAGCAGGGCGTGGCAATGGATCGCGGATACGTCTTAACTAATGATCGACTCCAAACCAACCTGCCTAATGTTTACGCCGCCGGAGACATCGTCCCTGGTTTGCAGCTGGCACACCGCGGTTTCCAGCAAGGAATTTTCGTGGCAGAAGAGATTGCCGGATTAAGGCCTGCGTTTATTGACGAAACGGGAATTCCCAAGGTCACCTACTGCGAACCTGAAGTTGCCTCAGTTGGTCTAACTGAAGCAAAAGCAGCGGAAACCTACGGTGCAGAAAACATTTCAACTTACGAATACAACCTCGGCGGTAACGGCAAGAGTCAAATACTTGGAACCGCTGGCTTCATTAAGCTCATTCGCCGCAACAACGGACCGGTTATCGGTGTTCACATGATTGGGTCACGCGTTGGTGAACAAATTGGTGAAGGCCAGCTAATCGTGAACTGGGAAGCCTACCCAGAGGATGTTGCAACCCTGGTACACGCACATCCAACAATGAACGAAGCGATCGGCGAAGCACACCTAGCACTTGCCGGCAAGCCGCTTCACGCACACGCATAAATTTAAAAACAAAATCCCACAAGGAGCAATAAGTAAATGAGCGAACAAGTAGTTCTTCCAGCACTCGGCGAAAGCGTTACCGAAGGTACCGTCACACGCTGGCTAAAAAAAGTTGGCGACACCGTTGCCATTGACGAGCCGCTGGTTGAAGTATCAACTGACAAGGTAGATACCGAAATTCCTTCACCTGTTGCCGGTGTGATCGAACAGATTTTGGTGCAAGAAGACGAGACTGTTCAGGTTGGCGCAGTTCTAGTAGTTATCGGAAGCGGTTCCGGTGCGTCCGCGCCCACTGAGGCGCCAAGTGCAGCTCCTATAGCGGCACCGGTTGCCGAGGTAGCCGCTCCGGTGGTTGCTCCAAGCGCGCCTGCTCCAGTCGCGGCTCCTGTCGTCACACCAGTCGCAGCTCCTGTTGCGACACCAGCTGCGGCACCAGTTGCCGCACCGCAATCCTCGTCTTCAACCAGCGTGGACGCAGGCTATGTCACTCCCCTGGTTCGTAAACTTGCTTCAGAAATCGGAATCGATCTTTCAAAGATCGCCGGCACTGGCGTGGGTGGCCGAATCCGCAAGGATGACGTACTCGCCGCAACCTCAGCGCCAGTCGCAGCACCGGTAACAATTCCGGCACCTGTTCAACAGGTTGCTGCAGCACCATTCGTACCTGGAGCGGCATCGCCCCTTCGCGGAACCACCGAACCGATGTCTCGCCTTCGCAAGGTTCTTGCGGAGCGTGCTGTGGCCTCTATGGTTTCAACTGCGCAACTTACAACTGTTGTTGAAGTTGATGTGACAAAAATAGCTGCGCTGCGCTCTAGAGTTCAGCCACAGTTTGTTGCTGCTACAGGTGGAAAATTGAACTTCATGCCATTCTTTGTGATGGCAGCGGCTGAAGCGCTTCGCGTTCACCCGAAGCTGAACGCGACCATCGATGGCGAGAACATTGTTTACCACGGCACAGAGAACATTTCGTTCGCTGTTGACACCGAAAAAGGTCTGCTCACTCCGGTGATTCGGGATGCATCAACATTGAACATTGCGCAGGTTGCTAAACAAATCGCGGATTTGGCAGCGCGCACCCGCGCAAGTCAATTGAAGCCAGACGAACTTGGTGGCGGAACATTCACCCTTACTAACACCGGTTCACGTGGAGCGCTGTTTGATACTCCGGTGGTTTTCCTACCGCAGGTAGCAATTCTTGGCACCGGCATTGTTACAAAGCGCCCGGTTGTGGTCACCGATTCCAATGGCCAAGATTCAATTTCAATTCGCAGCATGGTTTACCTTGCTCTCTCATATGACCACCGTCTAGTTGACGGAGCAGATGCGAGCCGATTCCTAGTTGACATCAAGTCTCGACTCGAGGAAGCAAACTTTGATTCAGTTCTAGGAATTTAGTTTTCTATCGAATCAGAAATTACCCGGCTGGTCATCTAGCCGGGTAATTTTAGTTAATTGCCATTTCTCGTCTTCCTTTGTGAGTTTGAGGCGAAACCTCACAACTTTTGATGCGCAGACCAACTCGATCATTCTGGATTGAACTCCCCCAAGCTCGTTGCGGCCTAACTCGACGACAGCGATCCCGTCTGTGGATTTATTTGCCAGCCAGCTGTTTATTGATACTGCGGGATTCTCCGTTTGCCTTTCGCAGTTGGGCAAGGGGATGTTGCTCGATGCGTTTTTCGGTTTCTCTGTGTCTGTTTTTGAAGCACCCGGAAAACCCATTACGAGAAGGACGCTTGCCACAAGCATTGCCAAGGAGGCAAGCAATGTTTTCTGCTTTGCGCCATGCTTAAACCCAATGCGCAGGGCTTTGGCATCAGAAAATTCAAAGAGTAGGACTTGTCCTGACCTAGCCAAAATTGGAGTTAGCTGACTGTCGCGGCTGAGTTTGCATAGCCATGAGCTCCTCCAAAGCATTCGATGTTTGAATACTCGCCCGGTCTCCGAATCCAACCAACCTCTTCTTGACCATTGAAGCGAGCGCCGGGAGACTCCTCGGATGTTTGGTTTGAACATTTATTCAGCATTGTTGGTCTCCACCGGGGAATTTCCAATCAGAAGTTGATTGTTGATAACTGCATCAATAAACAAGTATCTAGAATTGACTAATGGCAACTACTTCGTCACCAACGGCACCGGATTTCTTGGTAGCCGGGCTTGACCCGAATTTCATAGGTTATGAGGAAGCTTGGGCTTTCCAACGGGAAATTCATGCCGAAGTTGCATCCGGAGAACGCCCAGACACCGTGATTCTGCTGGAACATTCCAGCGTCTTTACTGCTGGCAAAAGGACCGAGGATTCGGAAAGACCCACCGATGGGACTCCGGTCATCGACGTCGACAGAGGCGGCAAAATCACCTGGCACGGCCCTGGCCAACTGGTTGGTTATCCAATCATGAAATTACCCATGCCAATCGATGTAGTTGGCTATGTGAGATGGCTAGAGCAAGTCCTAATTGATTCGATAGCCGAATTTGGACTCAAAACCGAGCGTGTTGAGGGTCGAAGCGGCGTTTGGGCTCCGGTTGGTGACACTCACGTCAAGGTTGCCGCGATAGGCATCAGAGTCGCGGAACACACGACGATGCATGGTTTTGCGCTCAACTGCAACAATTCGCTAGACCCGTATGACACGATTATTGCGTGCGGAATCACTGACGCGAAGACCAGCACTCTCACAGAACTTCTCGGCAGTGAAATTACGCCGGCAATGGCTGCCGAAGTAATCAAGAAGCATCTAAATCAGATAGGCAAGGTTTCTCTCTAATGACTGAAAACACATCCACCGAGAAGAAACCTGAGCGCAAGCTTTTACGAATTGAAGCTCGAAACAGTTCTGTGCCAATCGAGAAAAAGCCAGAGTGGATAAAGACAACTGCCAAGATGGGTCCGGAATACCAGGCTCTCCAAAAACTAGTCAAGGGTGAAAACCTGCACACTGTCTGTCAAGAAGCTGGTTGCCCTAACATTTTTGAATGCTGGGAAGATCGCGAGGCAACTTTTCTAATTGGTGGTTCACAATGCACCAGACGCTGTGACTTTTGCCAAATTGACACCGGAAAGCCAGATGCATTCGATGCCGATGAACCGCGTCGGGTTGGCGATTCGGTTAAGCGAATGGAGCTCAGGTATGCCACAGTGACCGGCGTAGCTCGCGATGACTTAGAAGACGAGGGGGCCTGGTTATACGCGGAAACTATTCGACAAATTCATCAGCAATCTCCGGGCACCGGAGTCGAGATTCTTGTTCCCGATTTCTCTGGCAAGCCTGAATTGCTTGGAAAAGTTTTCGATGCAAGGCCAGAGGTATTCGCGCACAACGTTGAGACCGTCCCAAGGATTTTCAAAGAAATTCGACCTGCCTTTCGGTACGATCGATCGCTAAACGTAATTACTCAGGCACGTGAATACGGTCTAGTCACCAAATCAAATCTAATTCTCGGAATGGGTGAAACCCGAGAAGAAATATCGCAGGCGATGCAAGACTTGCATGACGCTGGAACAGACATTTTGACAATCACCCAGTATCTTCGACCAACACCGAAGCACCACCCGGTAACCCGATGGGTAAAACCTACCGAGTTTGCCGAAATGGCCGAAGAGGCTTCAGAAATGGGCTTCCTTGGCGTGCTATCGGGTCCATTGGTAAGAAGCTCTTATCGCGCTGGTCGACTCTGGGCCCAGTCAATGTCTAAAAAGGGTCTCGAAATTCCTGAAAACCTGCAGCACCTAGCGGAAGCGGCGGCGCGCGAAGGTTTTGGCCAAGCAGTTCACTAGCTCTAAAACGATAGGCTTTACCAATGGCTAAAGAAGCAACAAACAAAAACAAGAAGCGCACACCTCGATCACAGGGGCAGCTAGCGCAAATGTGGACTGTCTATAAAATGACAGCCAAAGAAGACAAGACCTCGGTCCTATGGGCTACCTTGGCATTCTTCTTGGTATTGGCGTGTTTCGTTGCTTTTGCAACCCTTGCTTTCCCAGGCAATGTTTTGAACCTGGTTATTTTTATTGTGCTCGGAGCGATGTTCTCAATCATCGTGGCAATGATTGTTATGGGCCGTAAGGCAGAACGAGCAGCCTACTCTCGCATAGCAGGACAGCTTGGTGCCGTCGGCGCGGTGCTTGGAAACATTAGAAAAGGTTGGCGCTCTGCAGAGATGCCAGTAGCGGTAAACCCGCGATCGCAGGACGCCGTTTATCGAGCGATTGGTCCGGCTGGAGTCGTTCTTATAGGCGAGGGTGCGAGGACTCGCGTAAAGCTATTACTTGAAGAAGAACGCCGTAAGGTCAGTCGCGTAGCTCCGGGCGCACCAGTTAACTTCGTTTACGTCACCAATGACGCCGAGGCCACCAAACTCGCTGATTTGACACGTGAACTTTACAAAATGAAGAAGGCGCTAAATCGCGCTGAAATCGGAGTTGTTGCTAAGCGACTCGAATCGCTTGGTATGAACATTCCAATTCCAAAGGGCATCGACCCTACCAAAATGGGAAAGATGCGCCGAGGCTAGTCTCCTAGCGACGCACCAGTACTGTTCGGGCAGCCTTGTCATGAAGGCCACGGTTATCGCCATCCCAAATAGTTGCTGGAATCACTAAAAGAATCAAGCCAACCCTCAGTAGCGCTGGCACCAGCCCCACGTGAGTGCCGTCTAACTTTCGGACCCTAATCCCGGCAAGCAGATGGCCAAAGCTGTTTCCAGTTGTGGCAACCAAAAGCCACTGTTGGATCATGAAAAACGTGAGAGTCGCAGTGTTATTTCCACCAAAAAAAGCCTGCGAAAACAGCAGCGAAACTGCCCAATCCACGCACAGTGCAAATACTCGCCTACCCATTTTGGCTAACGAACCGGATCCTGTCTCCGGAAGCCCGAGCCGCTTTCCTGCCCAGTTGGCTGTTTCAGTCATAAATTGAGCCTAAATGAAAGTTTTTACATTGCCGAAACATTAAACGAACAATCTCGACCCAAAGCCCTCGGTAAACTTGTATAGATGGCCTAATGATGCGCCAGGCTCCCCAATTTCACCTTCGAAGGGAAAACTCTCTATGTTCAAGACCGCCTCTGAGGTTGTCAAGTACATCAAGGACAACGACGTAAAGTTCCTTGACGTTCGCTTCACAGACCTACCTGGTGTGCAGCAGCACTTCAACCTTCCAGTAGCTCAAATCGACGAGCAGTTCTTCGTTGACGGTCAGCTATTTGATGGATCATCAATTCGCGGCTTCGCATCAATCAACGAATCAGACATGCAGTTGATTCCAGATGTCACAACCGCCTACATCGATGCATTCCGCGTGCAGAAGACTCTATGCATGGTGTTCGACATTTACAACCCACGCAATGGCGAGCTTTACGGACGTGACCCACGCCAGACAGCCAAGAAGGCACAGGCTTACCTTGCTACAACAGGCATCGCCGACACCGCATTCTTCGCACCAGAAGCAGAATTCTTCATCTTTGATGACGTGCGCTACGAGTACAAGCAAAATGGCTCAATGCACTTTATCGACTCAGACGAAGCAGCCTGGAACTCAGGCCGCGAAGAAATGGGCGGCAACCTAGCTAACAAGACCCCTTACAAGGGTGGCTATTTCCCGGTAACACCAACCGATAAGCACGCTGACATGCGTGATGACATCGTGTCTGAGCTTCTTGCCGTTGGCCTAGAGGTTGAGCGTAGCCACCACGAAGTCGGTACCGCAGGTCAGGGTGAGATCAACTACAAGTTCGACACTCTTCTTTCATCTGCAGACGACATCCTGAAGTTCAAGTACATCGTGAAGAACGTTGCTGAGCGTTGGGGCAAGACCGCAACCTTTATGCCAAAGCCACTTTTCGGTGACAACGGTTCCGGTATGCACGTTCACATGTCGCTGTGGAAGGAAGGCAAGCCTTTGTTCTACGACGAATCAGGCTACGGAGGACTTTCAGACATCGCTCGTTGGTACATCGGTGGAATTTTGAAGCACGCACCTTCGCTTCTTGCATTCACCAACCCAACAGTGAACAGCTACCACCGTTTGGTTCCTGGTTTCGAAGCTCCAGTAAACCTTGTTTACTCAGCTGGTAACCGTTCGGCTGCAATCCGCATCCCGATGACCGGAACCAACCCTAAGGCAAAGCGCATTGAGTTCCGTGCGCCAGATGCATCTTCAAACCCATACCTGGCTTTCGCAGCGATGCTGATGGCTGGTCTTGACGGTATCAAGAACCGCATCGAGCCACACGCTCCGGTTGACAAGGACCTTTACGAGTTGCCACCAGAGGAAGCAAAGTTGATTCCTCAGGTTCCTGGAAACCTAGAAGACGTTCTAAAGGCTCTTGAGGCTGACCACGACTACCTACTTCAGGGCGACGTGTTCACCAAGGACCTAATCGAAACTTGGATTGACTACAAGCGTGAGAAGGAAATCAAGCCTCTTGCTCTTCGTCCTCACCCATACGAGTTCGAGCTTTACTACGGAGTTTAATTCGCTGAGTTAAATCCGCTACATAGAAAGACCCCATCGAAAGATGGGGTCTTTCTATTTATTCGTAAGCTTGCTCAGGGTTCTCATAAAACAGGCGTTCATAAACGCTACGCGCCCGCCTGGTAAAGGCAAGATAATCGTCCTCAAGCTGGGTCGCACTTCCTCGGGGATATTCAAGAATTCGCGCCATGCCTTCTAGCTGTCTGCGGTCCGTTGGTAGCACATCGCTTCGTTTGTTCGCCCAAAGGACGCTTGCCGACCGCAGTCGTGAAGCCAACAACCAAGCCTCACTCAAAACGCGAGCATCGTGTTCCGCAATCAATTTCTCATCCACCATAGAAGACAGAGCCTCAAGTGTTTTTGGGGTGCGAATCGTTGGATGTTCATTACCGTGCTGCATTTGGAACAGTTGCACCAACCACTCAACGTCGCTTAAAGAACCGCGACCTAATTTGAGATGACGTTTTGGATCGGCGCCTAGGGGTAATCGTTCGGTCTCGACCCTCGCCTTAATTCGTCTAATTTCGGTTACCGCTGCCGAGGTAAGTTCCGTAGGGTACCGGTACCTGTTAATTAACTCGAGAAACTCACTGCGCAGTTCAGAACTACCGGCAATCGGACGCGCGCGCAAAAGTGCTTGCGCCTCCCAGGTATTAGCCCAGCGCTCGTAATAAGTAGCGTAGGAATCTATCGAACGAGCTACCGGGCCATTCTTACCTTCGGGCCTCAAGTCAGCATCTAATTCGAATTCCAAAACCTGATCGGCGGTAAGTCGACGCAATTCTGCGATGATGCGCTCTGCAACCTTCTGAGCCACATCACCGTCAGCGTCCGGCTTAGTTTTGTAGACAAACATCACATCAGCATCGGATCCGAATCCGAGTTCTTCACCGCCGAATCTGCCCATCGCAATAATTCCAAAATCTAAAATTTCAGTTACGGCGGTTGCGGAAACATCAGAACCATTGAGGTCAGTTGCAACCTCAAGCATGGCCCGCAGATAAGCGGCGGTAAGGTCGCTAAGCCCCTGAGAAACCTGCGCAATAGTTAGGTCGCCAAGGACAGCGCCCATGGCTATGCGAAGGGTTTCACGCCTCCGAATACTCCGGACACCGTTAATCGCCTTCTCTGAAGAATCGTGGCGCCCGATAACCGCTTCGAATTCACTTGTGATCTCGGAAGTAGGCAACGGAATTAGGTCTTCGGGCTTCTCGAACCAAGCCGCAGCCTCGGGGATACGCTCAAAGAGGCTTGTGGCCAGCCTGCTGTTAGACAGGACCTGAGTCATTCGCTGGGCCGCATAGGTGCTGTCGCGCAGCATGCGCAGGTACCAGTGGGACTCCCCTAGGTCCT
>ERZ650308.338-NODE-338-length-25060-cov-10.532613_pt1 | contig 25060 bp, 24 predicted proteins | sample MGYA00376244_ERZ650308 | MGnify/ENA primary metagenome ERZ650308 (study PRJEB26733, sample SAMN07839295) | wastewater metagenome | biome: small river; feature: stream; material: water | place: USA: North Carolina | collected 2016-04-26 ... | reverse complement strand
CCAGCGGACGACGTGGTGAGCTGTAGGCCTGACGACGCAGTAGGTGGAAGTGCGATGCCGGGGTAGAAGGCTGTGCAACCGTCATGTTGTTCTCGGCACAAAGCTGCAAGTAGCGTTCGATTCGAGCAGACGAGTGGTCTGGGCCCTGGCCTTCATAGCCGTGAGGCAAAAGCAAGACCACACCCGAGTGCTGGTTCCACTTTTGCTCTGCCGAAGAGATGAACTCATCGATGATGGTCTGGGCGCCGTTGGCGAAGTCGCCGAACTGGGCCTCCCAGAGAACCAATGCGTTCTTATTCTCAACCGCGTAGCCGTACTCGTAACCCATGGCGGCGTACTCGCTTAGCAATGAGTCGTAGATGTAGAACTTGGCCTGGTCTTCGCTCAGGTTGCGAAGCGGCATCCACTCTTGACCGTTCTCACGGTCGTGGAACACGGCGTGACGCTGAACGAAGGTGCCGCGGCGGCTGTCTTGACCGGCCATGCGCACGCGCTTGCCCTCGAGAAGTAGCGAACCGAAGGCAAGAAGCTCGCCAAAGCCCCAGTCGATGCCACCCTGGCGGCTCATCTCAACACGCTTTTCGAGCAGTTGCTGAAGCTTAGGGTGAACGCTGAAGCCCGGCGGCTGGTTGCTGTGTGCGTTACCAATCAGCTCAACCACGTCGCGCGTAATCGCGGTCGGGTGGGTGAGGGTCGGGTGGTCGCTCGCGGTGGTGCCGATGCCGACTGGGCGAGGAACAAGCTCGACCGGCTGCTGCATAGCGGCGTGGACTTCGGCAAAGGCGCTCTCGAGTCGAGCCTGGAAGCCCGCGTTTGCGGCTTCAAACTCTTCGCGAGTGATGTCACCGCGACCGACTAGCGACTCCAGGTAAAGGGTGCGAACCGAGCGCTTGGCCTCGATGAGGTTGTACATCAACGGCTGAGTCATCGATGGGTCGTCGCCCTCGTTGTGGCCACGGCGACGGTAGCAAACGAGGTCGATTACGACGTCCTTCTTGAACGCTTCTCTGAACTCGAATGCGAGCTGTGCAACGCGAACAACGGCCTCAGGGTCGTCACCGTTCACGTGGAAGATCGGTGCCTGGATTCCCTTGGCGATGTCGGTCGAGTAAACCATCGAACGTGACTGGTTTGGCGGTGTAGTGAAGCCAACCTGGTTGTTGATCACGATGTTGATGGTTCCGCCGACCTTGTAGCCGCGAAGCTGCGACATGTTCAAGACCTCTGGAACAACACCCTGACCGGCAAACGCTGCGTCACCGTGAATCAGGATAGGTAGCACTGGGTAGTGCTCGCGCTGGACTCCGTCTAGGACATCGAGCTTTGCGCGAACGATGCCTTCGAGAACCGGGTTAACAGCCTCTAGGTGTGATGGGTTAGCAGCCAACGAAACGGCAACCTGGTTGCCCTCTGCGCTGGTGAAAACACCCTCGGTGCCCAAGTGGTACTTCACGTCGCCAGAACCCTGAACGGTCTTGGTGTCGGTGTTGCCTTCGAACTCACGGAAAACCTGACCGTAGGTCTTGCCGGCAACGTTGGTTAGGACGTTGAGGCGACCGCGGTGGGCCATGCCGATTGCTACCTCTTGTAGCCCGGCGTTTGCGGCTGCCTGAAGAATCTCGTCGAGTGCCGCAATTGTTGACTCGCCACCTTCAAGGCTGAAGCGCTTCTGGCCAACGAACTTGGTCTGCAAGAAGGTCTCGAAAGCCTCTGCCTCGTTTAGCTTGCCAAGGATGCGCATCTGCTCATCGCGACTGAGCTTCTCGTAAGGACGCTCAAGGTTGTCTTGGAACCACTTGCGCTGGGCAGGGTCCTGGATGTGCATGTATTCGACACCTATGGTGCGGCAGTAGCTGTCGCGAAGAATCTTTAGGGTGTCGCGGAACTGCGCCTTGCTCTTGCCGCCGAAACCGCCGGTCTTGAAGGTGCGGTCGAGGTCCCAAAGGCTCAATCCGTGGTTCAAAATGTTTAGGTCTGGGTGTGAGCGCTGCTGGTATTCCAGCGGGTCAACATCAGCCATTAGGTGGCCGCGAACGCGGTAGGCGTTGATTAGCTCTTGGATGCGTGATGCCTTGCTGCGGTCATCATTGTCATCCTGGTCGAAGTCTTCGACCCAAAGAACTGGCTCATAAGGAATGCGAAGCGCAGCGAAGATCTCTTCGTAGAAACCGCGCTGGCCAAGAAGTAGCTCGTGCACCTTCTTGAGGAATTCACCAGAACCTGCGCCCTGAATGACGCGGTGGTCATAGGTTGAGGTCAAAGTGATGGTCTTGCTGACGCCCATCTTTGAAAGCGCGGCTTCATTCATGCCCTGGAACTCGGCTGGATAGTCGAGTGCTCCGGCGCCGATGATGCAACCCTGGCCCTGCATTAGGCGAGGAACCGAGTGCACGGTTCCGATTCCACCTGGGTTGGTTAGCGAAACGGTTGAGCCGGCGAAGTCATCCGCGGTCAGTTTGTTGTCGCGAGCCTTCTTGACTAGGTCTTCGTAAGCAGTCAAGAACTCGGCGAAGTTTAGGCGCTGTGCGCGCTTGATGTTCGGCACCAGAAGCGCGCGGGTTCCATCAGGCTTCGGAATATCAATCGCCAGGCCAAAGTTGATGTTCGCCGGGGTCACCGCAGATGGCTTGCCATCGATTTCGGCGTAGTAAACGTTCTGGCTTGGGAACTCTTTGAGAGCGCGAACCAAAGCAAAACCAAGAATGTGGGTGAATGAAACCTTGCCGCCGCGAGTGCGTGACAAGTGGCTGTTGATGACGATGCGGTTGTCAATCAGAAGCTTTGCCGGGATGGTGCGAACCGAGGTGGCGGTTGGCACCTTGATCGAGGCATCCATGTTTGAAGCTAGGGCCTTTGACATGCCCTTGAGAACGTTGATTTGGTCTTCAACCGAGTCATCTTCGTCAGCGCTAATTGTTGCAATCGATTCGGTGACCGGTGCCTGGGCTGGAATTGGCTGCGCCTTGGCTTCGATGCGAGTGGTCTTGGCAACCATTTGTGTTGCTGCCACTGGGGTTTCCGCGACAATCGGGGTGGTCGGCACCGCGGCGACAGGTGCAGAAACAATCGGTGCTGCAGCGACTGGGGAGGTCACTGGTGTGGTTGTTGAGGTTGGAGTCGAACCTTGGTTCTGGTGGTACTTCTCGAGGATTGGCCACCACTCTTTGTCGACTGAGTCTGGGTTTACTTTGTACTGTTCGTACATTTCTTCCACTAGCCAGTCATTGGCACCAAAATCGTTGTCGCCGTTCGAATTCTCGCCGTTGATAGACAGAGAAACCACCTCTTTATGATTGTCTGTTCGATTTGCCCCTTAAGCCTACCTTCTCGCTGGTTATGCTTAGAACAAGATGGATAACTCAGACCATAGCGTTTCGGGCGGAGGGGCTCGATGAATGACTGGCTAATGCTGGCGCTCGGCCTCTCGTTGACCGTCGGAACCGGCTTTTTTGTGGCTAGCGAATTCTCGATGCTGAATCTCGAGCGCAGCGACCTTGAAGCGCGCGTTGAACGTGGCGAAAAAGGCTTATCCAGCAGCATTCGGGCGCTGAAGAAAACGGCTACACACCTATCGGGTGCCCAGCTGGGCATCACGCTCACAACCATGCTTACCGGGTTCTTAGCTGAACCGGCGCTTTCTCACCTGATGTTTGGCGCGATGGACCCCGTCATCAAAAACGCCGGGCTAGATTCTGAGATAACTCTTGAAACCAAACATGCGATTGCCCTGGTCATCACGATGTTCATCACGACCTTGGTTTCCACGCTTTTTGGCGAGCTCGTGCCAAAAAAACTTGCACTCACCATTCCCTTGACCGTCAATCGCTTCGTGGTCGGCTTCCAGCTGGCGTTCACCTGGGTTTTTTCTTGGATGATTTTCATCCTCAACGCTGCAGGAAACGGAATCGTTCGGTCACTCGGCATCGAACCGAAGGAAGAACTTAGCTCGGCACGCACCGCCGAGGAGCTAAGTTCACTGGTTCGCCGATCTGCGAGTCTCGGCGCACTTGATGCACAAACCGCAACTCTTTTGACCAAGACCCTTGCGCTTAGCCAACTAGTTGCCGCCGATGTCATGACACCGCGCACCCGCATGGCCAGCCTCCACAAGGATGATTCGGTTGCCGATGTAATCGCGTTATCGATCAAAACCGGCCACTCACGCTTCCCGATCATCGAGGATTCTTCCGACGACGTAGTTGGTGTTGCTCACGTTAAGAAGGCCGCGGCCATCCCTCGCGAAAAGCGGGCCGAGGTTCAGGTCACCGCAATCATGGTTGAGGCACTTAGAGTTCCTGAAACTATGCGACTTGAAACTTTGATGGTCGAACTCCGTGCCAAAGGTTTGCAGTTGGCGATTGTGGTTGACGAGTATGGTGGCGTAGCCGGTCTAACCACGCTCGAGGACCTAGTTGAAGAGCTGGTTGGTGAGTTGGTCGATGAGCATGACCGCGCCAAGGCTGGTGTCACCAGAGGTGCCAATTCGTCCGTGCTGTTCCCTGGCATGACCAGGCCCGACGAACTATTAGAAATGGCAATTAAAGTGCCGGCAGATGGAGCCTATGAAACTGTTGCCGGTTTCATGATGAGTGAACTTGGTCGAATCCCTGCGGTGGGTGACACCGTGGAGATCGAAGACGGAATCCTGAAGGTAGAGCGCATGGATGGTCGTCGAGTGGACCGCGTTCGGTTTAGCCCAACGATTCAAATCGAAACCGAGGAGGCTAAGAATGACTAGTCCCTGGGTTGGAATTGGTTGGTTTTTCGTGCTCTTGCTTGGTAACGCGTTTTTCGTTGCGGCGGAGTTTGCTGTGATTACCGCCCGACGCGCCCAAATTGAGCCTCGCGCGGAAGTCGGAAGTCGACCAGCCAGAATCACGATCATGGCGATGGAAAAAGTTTCTCTGATGTTGGCTACCACGCAACTCGGAGTCACAATCTGTTCGCTGCTTATTCTGATCATTGCGGAACCTAGCGTGCATCAGCTTCTTGAGCCTGGTTTGCACTCAATCGGTTTACCCGAAGGCGCCGTGGCTGGCGTGGCCTTCGCGATTACCTTGATTTTGGTTTCATTCCTTCACGTAGTAATCGGTGAAGTTGTCCCTAAGAACATTTCATTCTCAATTCCTGAACGTGCCGCACTCATTTTGGTGCCAGTTCTCTATGTGATGGCTCAAATCGTCAGACCGATTGTGGTCGCGTTGAACGCAACTGCAAATGGAATTCTGCGACTTTTCGGCGTCAAGCCCAAGGATGAAGCAAACAGTTCTTTCACGCTTGATCAGGTTGAAGATATTGTCGAGCACTCGACCCGAGAGGGCGTCCTGAGCGATACCTCCGGCGCGCTAAGCAACACATTCGAGTTCACTGAAAAGAAAGTTAGAGACGTCGCTGTTTCCATCGACAAGGTGGTCTCGTTTGATGAAACGGTTACCCCGCGTGAGGTTGAGCAAGCAGTCGCCAAGTATGGTTTCTCGCGCTACCCGCTGCTCGGTGCCGAAGGTGAAATCGTCGGTTACCTCCACCTTAAAGACGTAATCGACCTTGATCTCGATGAGGTAGATGACCCGTTCCCGTCAAAGCGGGTTCGCAACATGATCTCGTTGTCTTCAAGCATGGAGCTGGAAGATGCCCTCGCCAGCATGAGACGAGTTAATTCCCACATGGCCAAGGTTCTCGATCGGGGTGGAAAGCTCAGGGGCGTGCTTTTTCTCGAAGACATTCTCGAAGAGTTGGTTGGCGAAGTTCAAGACGCCACGCGACGCGACTAGTTGAGATTGTCCCTAGAACTTGCCCCGTGAATATTGCTTGGGCCAGTAATCAACCTCAGTGCCTACCTCATGCGCGGCCCGCAGCGGCCACATCGGATCCCGCAGTTCAGCACGGCCAATCATGATTACTTCAACTTTGCCGGTTTGCAAGATCTTTTCGGCTTGAATTCCATCCGTGATTTGGCCAACAACCGCAACCGGCTGCTCTACTCGATCGGCGACAAACTCTGCAATCGGAACCTGGTAGCCGGGGCCGGTAGGAATCTGAACGCCAGTGACAAGTCCGCCAGTTGAGATGTCAAAAAGGTCAGCACCGGCCTCCGCGCACCAATTGGCCACGGTAGCGGTTTGCTGTTCATCCCAGCCACCCTCAACATAATCGGTGGCAGAGAAGCGAATCAAAATAGGCATTCCCTCGCCGACTTCGGCACGAATGCCTTCGACAATCTCGAGGAGTAGTCGGGCGCGATTCTCAAGCTCGCCACCATAGATGTCGGTTCGGCTATTAGTTATCGGCGAGAGGAACTGGTGAATCAGGTAGCCGTGTGCGGCGTGAATTTCAACCACATCGAAGCCCGCGTCTTGGGCACGGCGAGCAGCTTTGACGAAATCCTTCACTACGTCTGAAACCTCGGCGGTTTCAAGCTTGCGCGGAGCGTCATAACCGGTGAATGCCTCGTTCGTTGACGACACTGTTTGCCAACCGCCGTCGGTTACCGGCACCGTGCCGTGACCTGACCACTCACGATAGACAGAAGCCTTTCGCCCAGCGTGGGCCAGTTGAACGCCGGCGGCAGCGCCTTGTGAGTGCATGAAGTCAACAATGTAGGCCCAGCCGTCTTCTTGCTCCTCGTTCCAAATGCCGGTGTCCCAAGGTGAAATACGACCCTCCGGAGACACGGCAGTTGCCTCAACGATTACCAAGCCGGCACCGCCAATTGCGCGTGAGCCATAGTGAACAAGGTGCCACTCGGTCGGCACTCCATCGCGCTCTTCTGCCGAATATTGGCACATTGGGGCAACCCAAGCGCGGTTGCGCACGGTTAGATCACGGATGGTAAGTGCTTCGAATAGCTTGGTCATGCTTAGAACTCTATTCGGTAGCCTTGGCACATGAACCTGCTTTCATCTGTGTTGCGAGGACCAGTCGCCAGTGACGACAAATATTCACGTGGAGTGGTTGGTTTCGTGACCGGTTCCATCGAATATCCCGGTGCTGCAATCTTGGGAGTCACCGCAGCGGTTAGAACCGGTGTGGGCATGGTGCGATGGCTCGGGCCTGATTCGCTGGCTAGATTGCTGATCGAAGTTAGACCCGAAGTCGTGTTACAAAGTGGTCGCGCCCAATGCTGGGTGGTCGGTTCTGGCGTTCCTGGTGACCCCTTGGGCGAGCAGGCTATAACCATTTTGGAGCTGTTGCGGAAACCTGGCTTTGCGGTAGTCGATGCCGGCGCCTTGGACTTTGTGGATTTTGATCAAACTGCAAAGGCAGCGGTGTTGACCCCACACGCCGGCGAGCTCGAGCGATTACTTTCTCGTCTTGACAACGCAATGAGCCGAGCCCAAATCGAAGCGGATCCGATCGCTGCCGCAAGCCTCTGTGCCCGTTTGACCGGGCAAGTTGTTTTGTTGAAAGGCAATGTCACCACAATCGCGGGTCCTGGCGGGCAGGTCCTGCAGACTCCTCCGGCAACACCTGCATTGGCAACGGCCGGCAGTGGTGATGTCTTAGCGGGCATCATGGGGGCATTGATCGCCTCAAATCTGGGCAGGATTGAGAGTCGTGAGGTTGAACTTGTAGGGCTCGCATTTGCCGCAGCGATGTTGCACGCCGAAGCAGGTGCGCTCGCTGCTAAATCGGGCCCAGTTGCCGCGCTGGACATAGCCGAGGCAGTTCGCACCGTGGTCGGGGGATACCTTGCGTAGGCTGGCTCGGTTGTCAGGGGTTTGGCTGGCGACTGTTCTCGTTCATGGTTGGCTGGTTTTTGAGGCGAATCTCAACCCGGTTACCGCGCCGTTCAACGATGTAAACCTCTATGGGTATTGGGCAGATCAGGTGCTGTCGGGCTTCGGAATTCTCGGCGTGAACCAACCTTGGGTTTATCCGTTTTTGGCACTCGGGCCAATACTTTTTGCGAAGTGGCTGGGGTCTAGCCTCGGCATGATGACTGGCTGGCTAATCCTGGCTTGCCTCCTGAACGTTATCGCGCTCAGCGCGCTCGTCGATTGGGGGAGTGCAAGTCGAGCCGCCTTCAAATCGGCGGGCTATTACCTGGCGTTCATTGCATTGCTGGGCCCCGTTGCGATTGGTCGAATCGATCTTGCCGCGGCCTTCCTCGCAATCCTCGGCTTTGTGCAGGTTTACCACCGGCGCTTTCGAATCGCAGTCGTGCTTTTCACATTGGGTGCCTGGGTAAAAATCTGGCCGATTGCCGCAACGCTGGCCCTGGTCTCGTCAGTCAAATCAAAATTGAGCCTCGTCTTAGCCGCTGTGATTTCGGCGGTCTCGGTTTTGGCATTCGGTGCAATCTTGGGAGGAAATCAAAACCTCATTTCGTTCTTGACGATGCAGGGAAACCGTGGATTGCAGATTGAATCGGTGGCGGCAACTTTCTGGGTTTGGGCTGCAAAATTTGGGGCACCCGGTGCAGGCATTTACTTCGATAACCAGTTGGTCACTAATCAGGTGGCAGGTGCCTTCACGAGTGAGGTTTCATCAGCTCTCGGGTTCGTTATGGTTGTCGCTTTGCTGATAACTCTTTGGTTGTCGATTAGGGCATTCAAGGCTGGCGCAAATACTCAGCACCTATTCGTCATTACATTTCTCACTGGAACTCTCGACCTAATTGTTTTCAATAAGGTTGGCTCGCCCCAGTTTGAGCTTTGGTTGGCGGTTCCACTAATGGCTGGGGTTCTCTTGGGTGTGCCGCGGTGGCGGCTGCCTTTGGTTTCTGGCCTCGGCATCGCGCTTGCCACCAATTTGCTCTACCCAATTTATTACATGGATTTGATGGCGCTCGGTTCCTTAGGAGTCTGGCTGCTTACCCTTAGAAACCTAGGGTTGGTGTTGTTGCTGATTTGGGCCAACCTGCGCCTAAGTCGACTAGCTGTCGTTTAGTTATCAGGTAGTTTAGGGTGCCGATTAGGCGTCAAGTAGCTCAACGAGTAGAGGGCCAACCAGATCGCGCTCAATTAGGAAGCCATCGTGGCCGTATGAGGAAACGATGGTCTGAAGACCACCACCAATCATGCGTCCGCCGATGTGATCGGCAATGCGCTGTTGATCACCGATAGGGAAGCAGCGGTCGCTGTCGATGCCAGCAACCAAGCTGGTGGCTTTCACCGTGCTTAGGGCGGCCTCAACTGAACCGCGACCCCGACCAACGTCGTGCGAATTCATGGCCTCTACCAGTGTGATGTAGCTGTTCGCATCGAAACGGCGCGTGAACTTATTGCCGTGGAAGTCTAGGTAGCTTTCTACGGCAAAGCGACCGCCCTGCCCAAGGGGACTAACCTGCGATTGCCAAGTGCGTTCGAAGCGATCATTGAGTTCGCCATGTGAGCGGTAGTTCAACAGGGCCATTCTCCGGGCCAAAGCCAGCCCGCGGTGTGGGCCAAATCCTGGTTTGGCGTCGTAGTAGTTTCCGTCAGCAAAAGCAGGGTCAGTCATGATCGCCTCGACCTGGATCGAGTTTGTTGCAATTTGGTCTGCACTGGCGATGGCAGGCGCAGCGATAACCGCAACCTTCTTCATCGCATCGGGATACATGATTGCCCATTCGAGCGACTGCATTGCACCCATTGAGCCACCGATTACGGCAAACCAGGTCTTAATGCCAAGCACCTTTGACAGCTCGTGTTGGGCGTTCACCTGATCGCGAATGGTTAGGTAAGGAAAGAGCGCGCCGAATTCACGGCCGTTGGTGTCTAGTGAACTTGGTCCGGTGGAACCCTGGCAGCTGCCAAGCATGTTCGGGGCGACCACGAAGTACTTCTCGGTGTCAATCGCCAGACCTGGGCCGATAATGTCACTCCACCAACCTTCGGTTGGGTGTGCCTTGCTTGCTGGCCCGGTCGCATGCGAATCACCAGTTAGGGCGTGCAGGACAAGAACCGCATTTGTGTGCTCGTGATTGAGTTCACCCCAGGTCTCAAAAGCAATTCGAGCGCTGGCTAGAGTTCGACCACTCTCGAGTTTGAGATTTGAAATGGGCGCGAACTGGCGATCTCCCGCTGGGTCGCCGTCACGCCATGCCCCGGTGGCAGGAGGTCGACCAATTAGCTGACGACTTAGCTCCTCGGTCACGAATGACGAAGGAACCGTGTCTTCAGGGGTTTGAAAATCCATTGGCTTAAGCCTATCGGCAAACCAATGAGTTACTGGGCTGCCGCCTCGTTAAGCGCATCGAAAGCTAGTGAAGCCAGCAGCGCAGCACCGTCCGCAAGAATCGAATCGTCGAACAGCGCCTTATTTGAGTGATTCGTTGACGCAGTCCGAGGGTCTGAGTCGTCTGGGCAAGCGCCCATGAACACAAACGCACCCGGGATGATGTCCACCACCGAGGCGAAATCTTCACCACCGGCAATCGGGTCTGGCATCGACCAATATCGATCCGGGCCAAATGCTGCCTCAATGACCCGCTCGACTCGAGCGATAGACTCGGCCTCATTCATCAACACCTTTGTCGAAGGTAAGAAGTTAATCTCAACCTCGAGTGCGTGTGCCCGCGCGATGCCTTCCAGCAATTCGGTGGCGTAGCGCTTGACCTTCTCTGTGTTTTCGACGGAGAACGTTCGAATGGTTGCTCCAAACGACGCAATTTCTGGAATCACGTTCTCGGTGTGGTCATCGCCAGCCTTGACCCAGCCAACATTAATTACCACCGGGTCGAAGGCGCTGAAGCGCTTATTGACCATGGTTTGCAGCGCGGAGATTGCCTCAGCCATCGGTGATATTGGATCTTTTGAAAGCCAAGGCATTGAGCCATGCCCGCCGGCGCCCTTGAATGAAACTGTCATGCCGCCGGCTGCGGCCATCAAGGCGCCAACTCGCGAACCGAATAAACCCTTTGGGTAAGAGCTGAAGACGTGAATACCGAATGCGGCAATTGGCATCTGGCCGCTGACCAGGTGCATGCCTTCGTCCAGCATTACGTCGGCGCCTCCGTGACCCTCTTCACCCGGCTGGAACCAGATGATCACATCACCCTTTAGGTCAGCTTTGTGAGTGGCAATCAGATGGGCTGCGCCGATCCCCATCGCCATGTGCAGGTCGTGACCACATGCATGCATGTAGCCGTTTATTGAAGCGAATTCGAGCCCGGTGTCCTCGATGACGGCTAGGGCATCCATGTCGGCCCGAAGCAAAACTGTGGGCCCAGGTTGGCCACCCTTGATATGCAGTACGGCTGAGGTAATGCTCTTGCCGATCGTAATCTCGCCGAGGCCTTCTATCGATTCGAGGACTCTAGCCAGCGTCTTCGGCAGCTGAAGGCCGAACTCAGGAATTTGATGAAGTTCGCGGCGAATCTCGCGAAGCACACTCGAATACTGGTTAGCCTCTGCGGCTAAATCTGCATAGCTCATGACGTCATTGTGCCACCTTTAGGCTAGTTCTATGTTCTTTGAGCAAATGCATCCAAGTTGGCAGGCTGCCATCCCTGATTCGAAAGCCATTCTCGATGGCTTAGAGGGCAAGCTTGACGCTCGCGGAACACATTTTCTGCCGGAAAAGCATTTGGTAATGCGAGCCTTCGAAACACCGCTCGATGAAATTCGGGTTGTGATCATTGGTCAAGACCCGTATCCGACGGTTGGTCATGCGATTGGGCTTTCGTTTGCTGTTGCGCCTGAAACAAAACCCCTGCCGAGAAGTCTCGGCAACATCATGCGCGAACTTGCCGACGACCTAGGCAAAAACGTAGAGCACAACGGCGACCTTTCTAAATGGGCAAGTAGAGGCGTTTTTCTGCTCAATCGACACCTAACTACGGATGCTGCCGATGCCGGCGCACATGCCGATTTAGGCTGGGCTGCCTTCACAGACATGGCTATCAGGGCGCTGAATCGCAATCGATCGAGGTCTCTAGTGGCAATTCTCTGGGGTAATCAAGCCCAGCAATTGGCGCCGGTGCTTTGTGATGCTGAGGTGATTGCATCCGCGCATCCGAGCCCGCTTTCAGCTCGACGTGGTTTCTTTGGTTCAAAGCCGTTCTCGAAAGCCAACGCGGCGCTGATTGCGCTTGGTGAGTCGGCGATAGATTGGTCTTGTTAGGAGAATGCTTTGGCTCTAGATTCTGAATCCCGTTGGCGGCTAGTTCGCGCAATGCGCGCCAAGGGTTCGCAGCCGGCTTCGAACGAGACCACGATTCGAGACGCCAAGGTCGAGGACCTAACTCAAATCGTTGAAATTTATAACTACTACATCCGTAACAGTGTGGTGACTTTCGATTTAGACGCCATGTCGATTGACGAGTGGCAGCACAAGTATGAGTGGGTTCAATCGCTTCAGTTGCCCTTCATTGTCGCTGAGAGTGCTGGCGGGCAGATTCTCGGCTTCGCCTATGTGGCTCCTTGGCGTCAGAAGGCCGCATATCGCAGAACTGTTGAAGACAGTATTTATCTGCGCCCTGCGGCGATCGGTAAGCGAGTGGGAACGAAACTTCTCGGCGAGATCATCGACCGCAGCAAAGCTGCTGGTGTCAAGGAGATAGTGGCCGTCATCTCAGACAAAGGCGCTGAATCTTCGATTGCGCTACATGAGAGTTTCGGTTTCAAGCACCAGGGCCATCTGGCCAAGGTTGGCTTCAAATTCGGCCGCTGGCTCGGCACCGTACTCATGCAAAAAAGCCTCTAGGCAATTGCTTAGAGAGCCCTCAGCGTTCACACAGGTTTAAGGCTTAGGCTGAAGTCATGAAGTTGACCAAGGGGTTCATCGCGACCGCACTAGCTCTAGGTTTAGGTGCGGTCAATGTGGCCCCTGTCTGGGCGAGTATCGACCCTCTCTTCAACGACAAATCTTTTACTGCCACCGGGCTAATCGTCAAGTATCGCGCTGGCATCAGTGCTGAAGTTCAGGGGCATGAACCCACAGCCGAGAACGCCGCTGGCGTAAACCTTACGGTTGGCCACGATCTTGGCGAAGGGTGGCACAGTGTTCAATTTGATCAAGACCTACCAGCCGGTGACGCAACCCAGGTTGCGCTAAAACTAGCAGCCGATCCTCGAGTTGAATCAGTTGAGTTAGATCGAAAACTTCAATCGGCATCGGTCAAAGTATCGGCTGCGGCACTAGCCACTCTAAAGCCTGCCACGGCAGTTCGCTCGGTGAAAGTTACTGATGCCTGGTCAAAAGCAGCACCAACCGTTGCCGCCGTCAAGCTAACTTGGTCACCGCCTTCGGCGCTCTACGGTGCTTCGATTGTGGGCTACCGAGTAGAGGCCAACGACGGTGCCGGTTGGCAGCTGAAGGCAACCTCGCTTAAGCCGACTGCGCTGATTGCGGATGGTCTAAAGGCGGGCATACCTTATTCATTTAGAGTTGCCTCAATCACCAAGCTTTCAGCGGCCAAGAAAATCGGCAGCTACTCGGCTGTTACCAAAATCACTCCAACAACCGCACCTCAAGCGCCGGTTTTCAATGGCTCGAATACTGCCTTTGGAAGTACCTCTCCGTCCTGGTCAGTCCAAAACCGCGCGCAGTCGGGCGGGCTTCCTCTCTTGGGTTACATAGCAACGGCAACTGCATCGGGGCAACCATCTGTGACGTGCAACGCGCCACCAACGGCCACAACTTGCGTTTTTGAAGGCCTAGTTCCCAACGTCACCTATACGGTTTCGGTCAGCGCCAAGAATGCTCGCGGGGCCACCGCCAGTGTTCCAGGCGTAACTCCGTTGGATGCACTGTTCAAAGATCAGTGGTATCTGACCAGCCAGTATGGAATCAATGCAACGAATGCCTGGTCCAAGACCATGGGCTCGAAGAGCGTTGTCGTAGCGGTGTTGGACAGCGGCATAACGTCGCACCCAGATCTCGATAATCGGGTGATCCCTGGTTATGACTTCGTCAGCGATCCAACATCTTCCAATGATGGCGACGGCTGGGACCCTAATAACGCCGATCCAGGTGATTTTTTCGGCAGTGAACCAAGCTCCTGGCACGGCACGCATGTTGCGGGCATCATTGCCGCCCAGTCGAATTCAATCGGTGTTGCTGGAGTTGCTCCGAATGTCAAAATCCAGCCGGTCAGAGCTCTTGGCAGCGATGGCGGCAATTCTTCTGACCTAATCGCAGCACTCCGATGGGCTGCTGGAATTCACGTAGCTGGTGTGCCGGATAACAAAACTCCGGCTCAGGTAGTAAATCTGTCAATGGGAACCGATAGTTATACCCCGTGCCGTTTGCGTGGTCAGACAACCGGCGCAACCGAGGTGGCGCTAGCAGAACTCAAGGCTGCTGGTATTACCGTAATTAGCGCGGCCGGTAACTTCAATGTCCCCGCGAACGAGTCCTACCCAGGCAACTGTTACCCAACCATCAATGTTGGGGCGACAGCCTTTTCGGGTGACCGCGCCTCTTATTCCAACTATTCGGTGTTGGACACTGGCCTGAACCAGATGGTCGGTGTAGACATCTCTGCACCTGGCGGTGACAGCAAGTTTCCGGGCGACTCTCCAGCAGGCACCAACGGCAAAATTGTTTCGACCCTTAACGACGGAAAGACTGCTCCTGGTTCACCTATCTATCGAGGTGAAGAGGGAACCAGCATGGCAGCCCCCGTGGTTGCGGGTGTAGTGGCTCTGATTTATTCGGTGAAACCCGGAATTACTTTTGATCAGGTTTGGGAAGTCATCAAGTCGACTGTAACTAAGTTCCCAGCAGGTAGCACCTGTGAAGTTAAGGGGATCTGTGGCGCTGGAATTGTCAATGCCGGTGCTGCGGTTGCCGCCGCCGCTGCATTGCCGTAACTAGACTCGAGCCATGCGAATTCATCGGGCATGGCTGGTTGCATCTGTAACGTTTCTGACTCTCATTTGCGCTGCCGCATTTAGATCGACCACTTCGATCATGTTCATGCCGCTCGAGATGGAATTCGGCTGGACACGAAGCCTCACCTCTACTGCTCTTTCAGTAAACCTGATCGTTTATGGCGTTACTGCTCCTTTTGCCGCCACGCTCATGGAGCGATTCTCGCCAAAACGAGTGGCAATCGCAGCCTTGGCATTGGTAGCAGTCGGCACAGGGCTGACCGTCGGTATGACCGAGCCGTGGCAGCTGGTGCTTTATTGGGGCGTATTCGTAGGTCTTGGCACAGGGTGTCTGGCGCTGGTCTTTGCTTCGCTAGTTGCTAATCGTTGGTTTTCGAAGCGACGAGGTCTGGTCACTGGAATTTTCTCCGCTGCCTATGCCACAGGCCAACTAATATTTTTGCCCGCCCTGAGCGCGGTAGTCATGGTTGAGGGTTGGCGAACGGCTTCTTTGATAGTGGCGGCATTCGCCGCCGCAGTGATTCCTGTTTTTGTTTTGGTATTTCGAAACTCTCCCGAAGAGGTTGGGATCACTCCCTACGGTGGGCCGCACCTAGACCCTGCTGGCGGAGCAGCGCCTAAAACTGCAAAAGCCACTTTGGCGGTTCTAGCAAACGCATCTGCTAAACCTGCATTTTGGATTCTTGCCGGAACTTTTTTCGTATGCGGTTGGACAACGAATGGTCTCATCGGTGCACATTTCATCCCGGCGGCGCATGATCATGGCATGCCGGCGGGAACGGCCGCAGGGCTCTTGGCGGTAGTAGGAATTTTTGATTTTGTTGGCACGATTCTCTCGGGATGGCTGACCGACCGAGTGAGCCCAATCATTTTGTTGGTTTTCTATTACGGGCTGCGAGGCCTTGCCCTATTCACAGTGCCGTTTGTTTTGGGTCCGCAGGTGGAACCACCTCTGCTCTTCTTCATCGTCTTTTATGGACTTGACTGGATCGCGACTGTGCCTCCAACCATCGAACTTTGTCGACGTTACTTCGGTCGGGCACAATCACCTTCCGTCTATGGTTGGGTATTCGCTGCTCACATGGTCGGCGCAGCCATCGCAGCCGCTTTTGCAGGCTTCATTCGTGAGGCTCAAGGGTCCTATTTCATCGCCTGGATAACGGCTGCCGTGTTGTGCCTCGTTGCGGCGGGGGCAGTCTTGATTTTGAGGCGCATTCCCCAGATCGCGACCTAGCTTAAAAGAAAAAACCTCGGATAAATCCGAGGTTTTTTCTTTTAGCACTCGTGCGGAAGGTGGGACTTGAACCCACACGTCTCTCAACGCTAGAACCTAAATCTAGTGCGTCTGCCAATTTCGCCACTCCCGCGTGCTCAACTATGTTACCCCATAAATCGGCTGTGGATAAATCGAGCGCCGATATTTCTCTTTTCGCAGGCTTAAACCCACAAAAGATGGGTAAAAATGTCGAATATTCTCGAGAAGGTGAGTCTCTCGGTCCGCGAGCGGGCATTGTCTGCACACAGAAGCGATTCGCTTGTCTTGAATGAGGCTTTGGATGAGGAAGTCGAGTCCCATCCTTTTGGCTATGGCCTGGGTGAAGAGTTAGAACTTCGCCGTTTGGCTGAGAACCGCTTGTACGGTTTTGGCAGACTCCAGCCACTACTGGATGATGAATCAATCGAAGAGATTTGGGTGAACGGCCCCAACAAGGTATTCGTCGCAAAGCTCGGCATTTCAGAGCAAATCGACCTGATCCTTGGCGAGTCGGAGATTTCTGGACTTGTTGAGCGCATGCTTCGACCGACCGGGCGGCGCATTGACCGGTCTTCGCCATTTGTGGATGCTTCTCTGCCCGACGGATCAAGACTTCACGTCGTGGTCCCGGATATCACCAGCAAATACTGGTCCCTGAACATACGAAAATTTCCAACCAAACTGATCAATTTGGCGACTTTAGTGAGCTTCGGTTCGATTACCCAAGGTCAGGCTGAATTGCTTGAATCGGTGATTTCAGGCGGTGCTAACGTTCTTGTTTCAGGAGCAACCCAATCGGGCAAGACAACCATGTTGACAGCGCTTCTGGACTCGTTGCATGACTCGGAACGCGTAATTACAGTCGAGGAAACCTTTGAGATTCGAGTTGACAAGCCGGATTGGGTTGCGATGCAAACCCGGCAGCCAAATCTTGAAGGCCTAGGTGAGGTGACGCTCCGAAGGCTCATCAAGGAAGCACTAAGAATGCGCCCATCAAGGTTGGTAGTTGGCGAAGTGCGTGAAGCAGAAGCACTTGACCTGCTTATCGCACTAAATTCAGGGTTGCCTGGCCTTTGCACTATCCATGCGAATTCAGCCCAGGATGCCTTGGCCAAACTTTCGACCTTGCCGCTTCTTGCCGGTCAAAACATTTCTATGGATTTCATTCGTCCGGCAGTGGCGAGTTCGATTGATTACGTCGTTCACTGTGAACTAGCGGCCGATGGGACTCGTCGAGTATCAGAAATTCGACGAGTTTTAGCATTCGACGGCGAGCTCAAGAGTGAGTTGATTTCATGCTGACCTGGTTGAAAACAACTGTCGCTGGCTCTGGCTTGGGGCGAATCGGAGTAATCGGCGTACTTGGCTTTGCAATCGTGCTCGCAACTGGCGTTTTCGGTATCGCTCTAGAATTTACCGGCATCGCGGCCTTCGCGCTAAGCCTTTCGATCGGAACGCTGGGATTCTTTTTTGAAGTCCTGGCTCAAAGGTCTCGGTCCCGCAGGCGCGCAATCATTTCGGTCTGGCCGGAAGTTCTAGACTCTTTGGCCTCCGCGTCAGCGTCGGGAATTTCAGTGACCGAGAGCCTGATTGAGTTAGCGGAGACGGGCCCAGCAGTTCTACGAGCATTTTTCGCCACCTTAGAACGCGATATTGAGTTCGGCAGCTCGCTGACTGCGGCGCTTATGAAACTGAAACTGTCACTCGGTTCAATTCACTCCGATCGCCTAATCGAATTGATTCAAATAGTTAGCGAGGCCGGGGGAGAAGGTTTTAATCAAGCCTTGAAAATTCAAGCCCAATTGACCCGTGAGGAGTTGGCCCTCTGGGGTGAGCTCGAATCAAAACAGGGATGGGTTTCAGGCACCGCAAAGTTGGCCGTTGCTGCCCCTTGGCTTATAGTCGCCATGCTCTCAACCCGACCTGAAAACTCGAATGCCTTCAGCTCCAATGAGGGCTCTGCGATTCTGCTGATTGGCCTGATTGTCTCGATTTTTGCCTATCGCCTCATTCAGCTGCTTGGCGGAATCTCTGAGGCGCCGAGAGTCTTTGCAAAATGATTCCGTTGACGTTATCCCTGATCTTGAGCCTCGGGCTATTCTGCCTGCTCGCTGGAGTTTTTCAACCGAGCCGCAAATCTCTGGCGGGCAGGCTTTCAACTTTCAGTCCGAATAGCCCATTTCATCGACCGGATTTTGAACAAATTCAAGCTAAATTTCTTGCGAAATTCAAGTCGAAATCGAAAATGCGCGCAGCGCTATTCGAACTACCGGAAATCCTTGAACTACTAGCTGTCGCACTGAGTGCTGGAGACGGTGTCTTTACGGCCTTGGCCAGGGTAACGCCTCGGGCCAATGGCGTGCTACCCACCGAGCTGAAAAGAGTTTTCATTGCGCTTGAGCTGGGTGGCGATCTTGAACAAGAGCTCGGTCAACTAGCCCGCCGACTACCTCAAAGGCAAGTTGTTGAATTCGCCGCAAAGTTGCAACTTGCACTAAGGCGTGGCAGCCCGCTTTCCCAGATGCTGCGATTCCAGGCCGCTAGTGCGAGGGCCGAGATCAAGAACAGTTTGTTGCGTGAGGCGGGCCGTAACGAAACTCGGATGTTGATTCCGCTGGTTTTCCTTATCTTGCCGGTTACCGTCCTGTTCGCCGTGTACCCGAGCCTTCAACTTTTGAGCATCGAATATCTATAGGAGAGAAATGAATAACAAATGGAACGCGACCTCCGGAAAGCAGGCCCGCGGTCAACGCGTAAAACTATCTTCGGAATCTGGAGATGTACCCGGTTGGGTTTTGATTACCCTGATGACGGCCGGCTTAGTCGTCCTTATGTGGGCTGTGGCTGGCCCGGCATTGAAAGGCGTTTTCGATCAAGCCATGAATAAAGTCGTTGCGTTCTAGAGGTTCTGCGCCCCTCGAGTTCGTTTTACTAGCCACGCCGCTTGTGCTGCTCACACTCAGCGTCATCGGAGTCGCTCTAAACGGGTACGCCAAGAACATTGCCCAGGATGTTGCGATCGATGCAGCACGCTTTGCTGCCCTGGCAGATCAAGGCGCCGCCGAAGCTGAAGTCCGAGCAGTCCATCAGTTGGGGATCCTAATGGGCGCGCTGTTTAGCCCAACAGTTTCGATTGTGCGTGAAACTCGAGGGCAGATCTGCATCATCAAATCCAACGTCATCCTTAAATCTGTTCCATTAGGGCTGGTTCGAGCGCAAAATACGATTCGGGAGTCCGCGAGTGCGACCTGTGAAATTCAGTGACGATCTAGGGTCGGCGGTCTTAGATTTCATCGGATTCGGACTATTCCTCCAGTTGCCATTGCTCTTAATCGCAATTTCGTTCGTTGAGGTGCAGCACGATCAATTGGCAGCGGAAGCCATCACAAGAGAGGCATTGAGGTCGCTAACACTGCTTGGCAGCGATGTGGCAACGTCTGCCAACGAGATTGCCGATTCCTACCGGGTGCCTCGATCGAAGGTGAAAGTCGTGATGTCATGCTCTCCCCAAGATTGCACCGAGGGTGCTTGGGTTTCGCTCACCACAAAAGTTGGCATCGCGTCAGCAACGGCGGCGATTCAGAAATGACTGGACTGCGGGGATCGACAGGCTCGATTGCGCCATTTGGAATTGGACTTGCGGCTTTGTCGATTGCAACGGTAGTGACTCTCATTTGCTCAAGTTCGTTATTTCTGCTTCAACGACGGCTAACTACCTTGGCTGAATTCGCGGCGCTTAGTTCCGCGCAATCGGGACTCGCGGCGAAGGATTTCATCTCCGAGGCTAAAGTTGGTGGCTTTATCGACTTAGTGATACTTCAGGACTCGCAGATTGATGGCGTAACTAGTGAAATCAAGTTTTGTTCGAAATGGGTTTCCCCGTTGTCTACGGTCATCAAGTTCTCCGCGATTCAGGTCTGCGGGCAAGGCGCAGCCCGTTCAGGTTAGTTGATGCCAAATCTTGGCAGGTATCGCCACATGCCAATAGCGCCGCCAAGGGCAATGACGCCGATGCCTGTGATCGCAAGCGGAAGACCGAAAAATAGGGTCAAAATTGAAATGGCTGGTGCGGTCAAAGCAACACCGCCGTCGATCATTAGGCGATAAAACGCAAGGAATTCATTGCGTGCATCCGGCGGAGCCAAGTCGGCACCGATAACCATTACCAAGCCACTGCCCAAAGCGTTGCTGAGGCTCAGCGCTAGGGCCACAATCAAGAACCCGGTGGAATCCTGCGCCAGGCTTAGGGCAAACAGCGAAATGGCCATGCCCACAAGGGTTGGCATGGCTGCCCATCGGCGACCAAAGCGATCCACCAATTGGCCAGAGCTGTAGAACAAGGCAAAATCCAGTGCTCCGGCTATGCCAATGTAGAGTGCCGCGGTCTCGACGGGTAGATGAATGTAGAGCGCCCAGAGCGGAAGCCCGATTGTCCTAGCCGTGCGGGCAATGGCAAGCGTCGTTGCCGCCAAGCCGAGCGTGCGAAGTTTTGCACCCTCTCGACGGGCAATATGTACGAGGCTATACCCCTTGTTGGGCGGGGTGTCGGCAAGTGCGCCGGGCTTGGTGCTCAAGAGAACAAGTCCCGCTAGGAGACTAAAAATAACGGGTAACCAGAAAACGCTATTGAGCCCCCAAATAGTAATCATGCCGGCCCCAATTAGCGGCCCAAGGAATCCGCCACCTCGGAAAGTGCCACCTAGGATGGCCAGCGCACGTCCTCGCTTTTCTACCGGAACGACTTCCGCAATAAAACCATGGCGGGCAAGCCCAAAAACCGCGTGGCATGCTCCGGTGACAAAAATGCCCAAAGACAACATCCAGATATTTGAGGCAAAAACAGCCAAAAGAATTCCAAATGCTGCCATCGCGGCAGCAGCGATCATTGCCTTCCGCTCACCAAGGAAGTTTACAAATCTGACCGCTGGTACATCGGCGAAAAGCGTGCCCAACATGCCAAGCCCCGCAATGACTCCCGCAGTCGGAATGTCGGCACCCAGCGCTTCGGCGCTAGCCGGGATTGCCGGAATTAGGGCAGATTCGCCAATCGAAAACAACAGAGAGGGTAAGAAGACCGGATAGACCAATGATTTGATCTGAAATGGTTTCGTGGTTTCTGTCACCTAACCATTATCTGTGTCTGACCTAGACTGGAGGGGCAATGGCAGACCTAGACCTAACTCCAGAGATTCGCGAACTTCGCTCGACTTTCGGCGACATCCGCCACGTTGTCGACGAACCCAAGCTAATCCTCGAGGTAAATGAGTTGAAGGAGCAGGCGGCCGACCCTAATCTCTGGGACGACCCAGCACGCGCTCAGTCCGTGACCAGCAAACTTTCCCACAAGCAAGCAATGCTCACCCGCCTCAAGGGCGTTGAAAGCCGCCTTGACGACCTAGAAGTTTTGCTTGAAATGGCAAATGCCGAGGGTGATACTTCGGCGCAAACGGAAGCCAAGGCCGAATTGGCGGGGCTTCAGTCAGACATTTCTGAGCTCGAAATCCAGACCTTGTTGAACGGCGAATATGACTCCCGCGCAGCGGTAATCACTATTCGTTCGGGGGCGGGTGGCGATGATGCCACCGATTTTGCCGAGATGTTGATGCGTATGTATTTGCGTTACGCCGAGCGTCACAAAATGCCCGTTTCAGTTCTCGATACTTCCTTTGCCGAAGGCGCTGGCATCAAATCGGCAACATTTGAGGTTGATGCCCCATACGCGTTCGGCACTCTCTCAGTAGAAGCTGGAACCCATCGTTTGGTGCGAATGAGCCCATTCGGTGCCGCCGGCAAGCGTCAGACTTCCTTCGCGGCTGTGGAAGTCGTGCCTTTGGTCGAGGTAACTGAAGCGATTGACATTCCCGACAGTGAAATCCGCATCGACGTATTTCGTTCTTCAGGTCCCGGTGGTCAGAGCGTCAACACCACGGACTCGGCGGTGCGAATCACGCACTTACCTACCGGAACCGTAGTGAGCTGCCAAAACGAAAAGAGTCAGATTCAAAATAAGGCTGCGGCTATGCGAGTCTTGCAGTCTCGCCTTCTGGAAATTCGTCGCCGTGAGGAAGACGCAAAGAAAAAGCAGATTGCCGGCGACGTGAAGGCAAGCTGGGGTGAACAGATGCGTTCTTACGTGCTGGCTCCATATCAAATGGTCAAAGATCTGCGGACCGAACACGAACAAAATAACCCGAACGCCGTATTCGACGGCGACCTAGATGGTTTTATAGCCGCGGGAATCCGCTGGCGCAAGCGTGTTCAAGACTAGGCTTGAGCCATCATGATTCGCATCGAAAACGTCACAAAACAATACAAGGGAACCACGCGTCCTGCGCTGAATAATGTCTCCCTTGAAATTGAAAAGGGAGACTTCGTTTTCCTAGTTGGCGCTTCGGGTTCAGGCAAGTCATCACTAATGCGCCTAATGCTTAGAGAAGATATTCCGACCAGCGGATCAGTGCATGTAATGGGCGAGAACTTGGTGGCTATTCCGAGCCGCAGAATTCCCTTCTTCCGCCGCAAATTAGGCGTCGTCTTTCAAGATTTCCGCTTGCTTCCTAGCAAGACAGTGGCACAGAACGTGGCATTCAGTCTCGAGGTGATTGGTAAGTCTCAGGGTTTCATTCACGAAGCGGTTCCAGACGTTCTTGCCATGGTTGGCCTCGAAGGAAAAGCTGATCGTTTACCGAGTGAGCTGTCGGGAGGCGAGCAGCAGCGTGTGGCCCTAGCGCGTGCCATCGTCAACAAGCCAGCGGTGCTTCTGGCGGATGAGCCAACCGGTAACCTCGACCCAGCAACCAGCGAGGGCATCATGGCCCTGCTTGAACGAATCAACCTTGCCGGCACGACTGTGGTTATGGCCACGCACGATCGAGGCATCGTCGACCGACTTCAGAAGCGTGTCGTTGAGATGCGTGAAGGTGAAATCTTCCGAGACCAGCGTTCTGCCGGTTACATCAAAACCCAGACCGACTCGCACCCGGTGAAGTCTTGGAACCTTGCCGTTGATCAGTCATGGAACCTCGGCGGTGACAACTAATGCGTTTTGGTTTTGTTATGGGCGAGATCGGTCACGGTCTGCGCCGCAATGTATCAATGGTCATTTCAGTCATCCTGGTCACATTTATCTCGCTAACTTTTGTCGGCACGGCCTCGTTGCTGCAACTACAAATTGGCCAGATGAAGAACTATTGGTATGACCGCGCTCAGGTCGCCGTCTACCTCTGCACCGAAGTCTCACCGGGCGATGCATGCCCTCAGGGGGAGGCGGCAAGTGATCTCAAGTTGGCCGTTGAAGAGAAACTCAAGTCGCCGGTCTTGCAGCCTTATATCAAGGAGTATTTCTTCGAAAACCACAAGCAGGCTTTCGATAAGTTCCAGGAGCAGTTCGCCGGAAACTCAGTTGCCAAGTATGTTTCTCCGAATCAGCTGAATGAAACTTTCTGGGTGAGCCTAAAGGACCCAAGTAAAAGCCAAATCATCACCGAGAGTTTCTCTGGTGTGGCTGGCGTCGAGGAAGTCAGAGACCAGCGAACCTACCTGGATCAGATTTTCAACATCCTCAATGCCGCTTCCATCGCTGCAGTGGGCATTGCCGCACTGATGCTGGTTTCGGCTGCACTGCTTATTTCAACAACGATTCGCCTAAGCGCGTTCTCGCGCCGTCGTGAAATTGGCATCATGCGCTTGGTTGGTGCGAGCAATTTCTACATTCAGCTTCCCTTCATCCTTGAGGGTGTTGTGGCGGCAACTATCGGCAGCGCATTGGCAGCGGGCGCGGTTCTCAGCGTTGTCCAATTCTTTGTCCAGGGCTATTTGGCCACGAAACTGCCATTCACAAGTTTCGTGACCCTAGCCGACGGTTTCATCGTGGCCCCGGCCCTAGTCGCAGCAGGTATTTTGCTGTCGGCTGTGGCTTCTGGTTTCGCTATTCGCCGCTACCTGCGAATATAGAACCCTTATGCCTAAAGAACGCGGCCAAAAAGTTGTTGCCAGCAACCGTAAAGCGCGCCACGATTACAACATCCTTGACGTCTATGAGGCGGGCCTCGTGCTCACCGGACCGGAAGTTAAATCGTTGCGTGCCGGTCGAGCGTCTCTAATTGATGGTTTCGGCAGCATCGAAAACGGCGAGGCTTGGCTAGAAAACGTTCACATTCCTGAATACACCCAGGCCACTTGGAACAATCACCCAGCACGTCGCCGCCGCAAGATGCTTCTTCACGGCCACGAAATCTATAAGTTGCAGGGCAAGATCAAAGAGTCTGGATTGACTCTGGTTCCGCTTTCGATTTATTTCAAGGATGGCCGTGCCAAAGTCGAGATCGCACTTGCCCGCGGTAAGCGCGAATACGACAAGCGTCAGACCTTAAAGGAACAGACCGATAAGCGCGAAGCCGATCGCGCAATGTCTACTAAGGGCAAAGATTGGTAGAAATTCGACCGCTAACACCTGCCGAGCTCGATGATTTTCTCGGGTTCATGGAGGGGTCTGCTTTCGAAACCAACCCACAATGGGCCGGCTGCTATTGCCAGTTCTATCTGAACATGCCGCAAGACCAACCGAGTCCAGAACAGCGTGCCACCGTAAACCGAAAAACGGCCTGTGATCGAATTAATTCAAGGGCGATGAATGGTTACCTTGCCTACGACGGCGACGAGGTTATCGGATGGGTAGCCGCAAACAAGGCCAATAACTTTGTCGCGTTGCCTCCGACGGGAGAAGATGTTGCGCGCGTGCTCTGCTTTATCGTTGGTGCCGAACATCAGGGTAAAGGTATCGCAACCGAACTTCTAGCCTTTGCGATAGAAGACCTGAAAGCCAAGGGTTTCAAGTCGATCGAAGCCGCACCAGTAGCATCGGATGAGTTTGCCTCTTGGGGGTACCGAGGAAAACTCAGCACCTTTTTAAAGGCGGGCTTTGAGGCCGGGCCAATGATCGACGAGAAGCACATCCTGGTTCACATGAACTTCACAGCCTAATGTCCGTGTAATCACGTATCCTTGAAACAACCCCAAAAGACCATAGCCCAAACGTTTAGGTCAG
>ERZ650308.337-NODE-337-length-25085-cov-19.265721_pt1 | contig 25085 bp, 26 predicted proteins | sample MGYA00376244_ERZ650308 | MGnify/ENA primary metagenome ERZ650308 (study PRJEB26733, sample SAMN07839295) | wastewater metagenome | biome: small river; feature: stream; material: water | place: USA: North Carolina | collected 2016-04-26 ... | reverse complement strand
CACGTTCCTTTTGCGCGGCCAAGAAGTCTTGATGCGCTTTAGAACGCTTCTCTAAATCAGCATCAATAGCGTCCTTAATGTTCTCAGCCTCATTCTTTTTGGCTCGGTCACTTATCCCTTTAAGATGTTGCTCCATTTGGTTTTTGAGTTGTTTTCGATTCGCTTCCTGTTGCTGGTTAAAAGCCTCTAAATCAAGGTCAAAGGTAGAACTATCTTTGTTTTCTAGGTCAAAAATAACTCTTTCTTGATCTCTGACAGCTTGGGAGGCTTCCTCATACTTAGTTTTCTTTTTATTAGCCGAGTTTAAACCTGTTGTTAGGTTAAACTCTTGTTTAGCTAAATCTTCTTCCTCTTTCAAAGCGTTAAGTTTATTTCTCGCGCTTTTCACTTGACGTTTCAGAAGCTCTTTTTTGTCTTCAAAAGCAGCTTTTTCGACTTGTGAAATAAACTCAGCAATAGCTGTTTCTTGCTCTGTAAGGATGTATAAATCATTCCTTGTCTTTTCTGTTTGTTTTAAGGCTTTGATAGCTTTCTTACGATCTGTAACAACTTTCTTTGCAGCTTGTAAATCCTTTAAAGCCTCTTTAGCTATCTCTACAGCTTGAGCAGACCTTAACTTAATATCCTCTGTGTTTTCTGAGTTTTTATAAATATCTTGGTTAAACTGTTGAAAAACTTGCTGAGCATATCCCTGAGCGTATCTAGGGTCGTTAGCAACCATTGCTGATATTTCAGACCTTTGTTTGTCTCTCTCATACCTCTGACGAGCCTCTAACTCCTCTCTAGGGGCGTTATATTGTCTTTGTAAGGCATACATCGTCTCAAAAGCCGTCTTTGTTTGAGTTTCTACTCGTCTTTTCTCCTCAGCCGACAATTTAGTTCTTGTTAGAGCTTCAGTTAACTGTGTTTCTAGTTTAAGTGGATTTAACTGACTATCTTTAAAACCTCCTTTTGTCTGATGAGCTAAAACTACCCCTTGAAAAATCTCAGCTACAACTTTCTTGAGTTCAGGGTCTTTGTATAGACTTCCTAAAATATTCGTTAAAAGTTGAGTGGGACCATCGTACTGATGTTTTAACTTTGTTTGAATCAGAACGGTCTGACTCTCTAACATTCTAACAACCTCATTAGCTCCGCCCTCAGTGCTAAAGAAAGGCCCTGCTTTTTGCATTGCAGCCGCATCCGCTTCTCTCTGCCCTTTAGCTTTATCAATACCCTCCTCTAAAGCTTGAGCCTCTTTTAAGATTTTTCTTTGGGTTTCCTGCTTATTTAACTTATCTAACTTAGCGATTAACTCAGGCACTTTAACATTCGCTAAATCATCAATCTCTAAACCTAAACCTCCGAACTCCCTACGAAGCTCTTTTGCAAAGGCTGTTGTATCTGACTGACTATTAATTAACTGACCATAGCGGTGATTTAACTTTGTCATCGCAGCGTCTAAGTTAGTGATATTTCCCTCAATACTATTTATTTCTTCCTTTGTCTTGTTGTGTGCTGCCTTTAACTTATCTAACTTAGTGTTTAATCTTTCAACTTCATTACTATGAGAAACAAAAGCGGCAGTAGCTAAACCTAAAGCGGCTATAATACCTACTAAAACAGGAGCGGCCACCCCTAATCTAACCCAGAATCCTGTTGCAGCTAAGGTTGCTGATTTTAAACCTAAAACTATCTTAGCCAGAGCTACAGCCATCTTAGCCATCCAGCCAATAGCAACACCAAATAATATGCTCGTTAAAGCTGTACTGAATACTTGTAAAACCCCACTACCCTCCTCTGCGTTCTCCATTGCGTGTGAGGTGGCTTTGGCCAAGTCTCTTAATAAGGCTGTAATAGGCTTTAAGCCTTCGGCTGCTAAGATGCCTAAGTTAGATTTCAAATGGTCAATTTGAACCGCTAAGGATTCCATTTGTACATTATTGGCTTCAAAGGCAGCATTAGTATCTAACAACTCCTCTTGTAACTGATGGAAGTCATCTAAGTTACCTGATAAAGCTGAGAACGCGGCAGCAGAGCGAACCTCGAAAGTTGCAAAGGCATCAGCACTGGTAAAACCTGCTTCGCGTAAATTGCGTAAAACACCTTCTAAACCTTGAGAACGGAAGTTTACTTGGTCTAAGGAAATACCTAATTGATTTAAACGGGCTTGGAGTTTTTCACTTGGCTTCTGCAAATCAATAAATATTTGACGTAAGCCTGTACCCAATGTACTACCACTGCGGATACCTGCGTTGGCTGTTGCACCTAAAGCGGCTGTTAATTCCTCAAAGCTGACCCCTGAATCGTTAGCGATGTTACCTGCGTATTGCAAGCCTAACGCCATTTTTTGAATATCTAACTTAGAGCTGTTTAATGCTTGAGTTAATTGGTTGACGATAGTATCTGTCTCAGTCGCGCTCTTATTAAAGACCGATAAAACCGAAGTTACAACGTCAACAGACTTAGCAAGGTCAGTGCCTGTGGCTTGGGCTAAGGTGATAATACCTTTCATCGAAGCTCCAATTTCTTGGATACTTAAACCTGCCTGTGCCAATAGAACTGCAGTTTCACCGACTTCTGCAGCACTAAACTTACTGGCTTGCGCTACGTTGATTAGGTTCACTTTCATTGTGGCCATTTCAGCGTTTGTAGAAGCTGAAATGGCTTGTAGGTTGCGGAAGGCACTATCTAACTTAGTAGCTGCGTCAAAGGCTCCAGAGAAGATGCTTTGAACACCTCCCAACATGGCGTAGTTAATCTTCAACGCGCCTTGAATTAACATCAAGGACGCACCTGCGTCACCTAAGACGTGTTCACGCTGACCTTCGCGTCTTGCTTCTTGACGTTCACGATCACGAGTGTGGGCGCGGATTGTTTCTAATTGGTGTTGGCGTTGGGCTAAATCATAAAGCTTTTGCTGCGCTCTCCATTCTGCTTCGCCGACTGCTAACTTATCTCGGCGATGGGCGATGACACGCATTGCTAAAGCTGATTCATCTCTTGTTAGGTTCTTTAATTCCGCTTCTGTTTTAAATCGTTGCTGAGCTAAATTGACAATGGTCTGGTTACTGGTGATAGCTTTGCGATGAGCTGTTTCCCGATCTTTTAAAAGCTGTAATAAGCCCTGAATATGACTTCTTTCTGCCTCAGACAGCACTTTACTTTGCAGTTGAAAGTTTAAAGTGTCTTTAGCAAACTTAGCTTGATCTAAAGAAAGTTTGTTAATATCCGACTCAGTTTTAAACCTACCTTCAGCAATGGCAGCTCGCTTCTGTTCATCATAAACAGCTTTTGAAATAGCTCTTTCAGACGTTGTTTGACGATTAGCGCGGATAGTGTCAATGTTTGTTGCGCGAGTAGCTCTAGCTTCCTCAGATAGAAGTGTACCTGCTTGGTCTCGGCGTAAACGGTTTTCTCTTGCCTCAGCTTCTCTTTTTAACTGCAGAGCTTTCTTATTTTCATCATATTGTTGCTGGAGTAGATCATTAACTTTGCGTTGAATGTTGGCTTGTCTAACCCCTAAAACTCCAGCTTGTTCAGCAGCTTTATAACCTTTTTGAACAGCCTCTAAAGCTTGGATATTTCCCTTTAAAGCTTCAACCTCTTTAGTCTTTAAACGACCCAAAAAAGCGTTTAATTGTAGTTGGTCATTACTTAACTTAGCTGACTTCTGAACAGTACCTAGAATACTACTGAAAGCTTTAAGATAAGCCTCATACTTAGCTAGGTCTTGAGCCTCACTTCCCTTACCTAGCTTTTTAGTTATCTGCCCACCTAAGCGGATTTGTTCCCCCTCTTGAAGGATATTTTTAATCCCTTTAATTCCCTTTACACCTCGTAAACCTCCAATCCCTTCAGCAGCCATATTAATAGTATTCAAAAGCTTTAAAAGATTCTCAAGCTCTTTAATATGTTTAGCATACCCTTCCGAGGTGTACTTAATATCTACCTGTGCCGTCTGCTTGTTAGGGTCAGTCATATTATTTCTTCCCAAAGGCTCTGGCGAAAATAGCAAAAGCTTCCGCACTGGTGTGAGCTTGATTCTCAGGTTTTACAGGAGCAGAAACTAAACCACTCTTGCCATTATCTTTCTTAGAACCACCAAAGGCTTGAGACACCACCATCGCTGTTGCCTCATACTGTTGGATAGCATCAATCTGCTTCTCAGCGACCTTAAACTCAATCTTTTGGTTTAGGTCTTCCAAAGTGTTCTGCCAGTAGATTTCTCGTACTTCACTCAATGGGTGGTTATATGCCCACGCTATTGCTTGGCCGAAGCTGAGTTCGCTGTACCATTTAATAAAGGCTCTAAATTCGATTCCATCTCTGTCTGAAACTGACCTACTACCTGAGCCATTGACTGTAGGTTTTTCAGAAAAAAACTGGTTAAATGCTCCGTGACCCATAAAAGTAGTTTTTGGATTTCCATTGGGTCGTACTCCATTTCTTCAAAATTAGCTTCTTCAATAACCTTACCTTTACCGTCATACTTATTAAATAAGTTTTTAATCACTTCTTCTTGGATGTTAATGTCAGTTAAAACTAAAGCAACGGTGTTAAAACCGCCGATAAGCTTGGCTAAACGGTTTAATAAGCCGAAGTACATCTTAATTTCTTTGCCGTCACTTAATTGAAAGTGTGGGGTTGGTTGTGTTGACATTTTAGAGGTTCCAATGGTTTTGAAATACCCCTTTATTGTACTCAAAAAAAAGCCCTCTTGCGAGGGCTATAAACTGCCAAATAAAGCGGCTTAGTTTTGGCTGTAAATAACAGCAGTAGCTTTATCAAACTCGTCTTTGAAGCGAGCATATTGAGCGTCAGTTGGTACTTGAGCGTAACAAGTGAACTCAAAGGGCATATTCGCGTAATCTGAAGTTTGGAAAGTTAAGTCAAAACCTTTAGTGATGCGTAACTTTGGAATTTCGATCACAACTTCTACTTGGTCAGCCATTGTGCCTACAATCTTAGCAGCTAAGAAAGGTTGCTCAGACTGACGGCCTACAGGAATAATGTTGACCTTACGAATGGCAGCACCGACAGGGATTGCTTGATTCTTGATTGGAGCATCCAAAGTAACAGTTGTTGGTGTTGTACCTGTAATACGGCGAGGAATGACACTATCAGAAGTATTACCTAATTGCACGTTAACATAATCACCCACAGTGAAACCTGCAACAGCATCCACATCGAAAGTGCTTGTGCCTAATGATGTAGCAGCAACAGCAGTTGTCACATAGTGAACAGCAGGAGTGACAGTAACATCATAACCACTGAATCCTAAAGCATAGTTCCAATTTTTAGCGTTGTATTCGTAAATCTCAGCACCCATAGAAACAGGCTCACCTGTTTTAATGGAGTGAACAACTTCGTTACGAATACCTTGAGTTAATTGAATATAAGAGGCTTCGGCCATGATTTTAACATTCTTTACTAAACCTAAAGAATGAGTTTCAGGGCGGAAGTCGCGTAAGTCAGCAGGATTACCCACCATGATGGTAGCTGTACCGACTGCAAAATTAATTGATTGGGCTTCACCAGCCATAATGGTTCTCCAGAGATTCTTTTACAAAAGTAATACGATTATAGGGTTGCGCCTTTATATTACCACAATTAGAATGCCGATGTAACGGTGTTATTTTATATGAGGTATTAATACAATGGCTAACCCATCTTTAGCAGCTCGTGCAGGTCGTAAAAATATTGCTGGTGTCCGCAACTCCGCTATTCTCCCAGCAGATACTTTAGAAATCTGCCAAGTGGTTGCAGATAACCGAAGTTTAAGTCGTAACCACATGATTGCTATTTTAATTGAGGAAGGTTTGCGGACTTTATTAACTGGCAAAGAACCTCATCAATTAAAACCTTTAACTTCTACTGAGTTTGATATTCTTAAAACTAAACTGTCGCAGTTGAGTTAAAGTGAATCCCGAAAAATTTAGCTGGTCTCGTATTTCCCTCCACAGGTAGCACAGCTACCCCATCCATGATAATTAAGTTACCGAGAACAGGGTCTCCGTTTTCGGTAACTAAATTAATCTTCATTTCAGGTTTAACCTGATCTAATACAAAACTGCTGGCTTTTCGTAATCTGAATAACTGTGGGTCGTTTAAAGTGGCCACACCTAGTAAGAAGCTCCCTTTAATAAAATGACTATCTAGTTCAAATTCTAAACGATACACTCCGATAATATCTTTTTCAGGTAGTGGTTCGTTCTCACTGTAAGCATCAAACAAAACAACTTCAAAATCTAAACCCAACTGAGTGTTCATAGCCTGAGCAATTCGATTGCAGTAGGCTAAGGTTGAGCTTTCTAAGATCGACAGAATACCGTTTGGGATATACATTTTTAGAACTTGCTCTTGTAATGGTTGCGGAGAATAGTTGGTAGTTTAACTTGGTAATACCACTGTAGTAAAGGAACTAGGGTGGGTCGTAAAGGCCTTCTAAAGGGTGTATCTATCTCAGTATTGTTTGTTAGCTTAGATAGTGGAAAGCCTTTGGCTTGAATATTCTCTGTTAGGGGTATAAATAATTTACTTAGTTCTAAACTTAAATCTCTATTCTCACCCTGTTCTAGTTTTGACCCATAGCTTCCAAAGGCAGTGAAACCAATGGTTATTTCTTCAGTAACTTGAAAGTCTGTTTTTCTATCCTTTAAAAGGTAAGCAAAAGGATTATCGTCTCCAAGTACCCCTTTACCCTTAGTAGCACTTTTAGCATTAGCAGCCGCTTTGGTTAAATCTCTACCTTTGGCATCCTTAAAGATAATATCTGTAGATTTAATTTTGCCAAAGCGTTGTTCGATAATGTTGCTCCAATTAGCTTCAATATATTGCTCTAAAGTCATCGCTGGTCTGTTGGCAGGCACTTTACCTGCTTTACTTTTCAAATTAGCCGACTGACCAAATTTAAAGAAGTTAGGTGTTTGAACACCCATGCGTTTTTTCTTGTTTTCCCATTGTTTACTTAACTTAACCCATGAGAAAGGAATGCCTCCTCGCTTCGGGTCTTTAACTTTATCGCGTGAGGAAAAGTCTTTAATCTTACCTACTGTACCGTCATAACCAATAAAGTTCTTGATGAAGTTTTCTTTGAAGTGGGCAAGACTGCGATTAAATTTTTCAGCAAGTTTTCTACGTTCACTTAAAGAGAGTAGTTTAACAAGCTTCTCAGCTCGTTTTCTACTTACAACAGAGTCTATCGAAATACTCTCACGAACCTTTTTAAAAACCTGCTCATTGTTCGTCATACCATCTCAACCTTGTAAAGGTCTTGCTCCCTGACAACTCGTTTTACAGTTTGACCATCTAATAGATCACCTACCGAAACTGTATCAACTAACCAATAGCAAATACTTTCGTCTTTATTCTTGCCTACAGACCCTTTAAAGCCCTCTGTCTTCTTCTTACACCATAATACCTGTACAGGAGGGACAACACCGTCTATGGGGCGATTTAAACCTGTTACGGGGTCTTTCTGGAAGACCTGTTGGACTTTCCATTCCACTTGGTCAGGGAGAGGTATTAAACGGTAAATAACGTCTAAAGGCTCTTTACTATAGCTACTTGCCGCGTAGTGGTTGCCCATAAATGTTAAGTGATCGCCAGCGTTGATTAAGGCTTGGTGACTTACCCTTAAAAGTTGATTAACTTCCTCAGTAGCAGTTATCTCACCTGTTGCATCAACAATATGACCTTGAAGTAAGCAGCCTTGAGTGATATTCGTTAACAGTTTTTTAAAACGACTATTATGAATCTTCTTCAAGGTTAGACCCCTGTAAATGCGTCTGTTGGTTGAGTAAGTACAAAGGCGGCTGAGCCGACAACAACCTCCGTTTGTAAGCTGTCAAGAATCTTAGCAAGCTTAGTGTCTAAACTGGCAATCAACCTATAGGGGTCTAACTTTGACAGTCGCTGAAAACTAGCCTTCTCCTCATCATTCTTTTGAGCGATGCGTTGCGGCAAGCTAATTGCGATGTCGATGGCAGCTTGGTAACAAACGGCAAGGTTGGCTTGGTCCCCTTTGAACCCCTCAGTAGTAAATGCAGTGGTAAAGGTAGTGCCAGACTTATTCTCAAGAGCATAATAAGCAGCCAATAGGTCAACTTCATAGTCTTCTAGCTCCTCATAACTTAACCCCAACAAGGTTCTAACACTTTGAGCGGTTACTGTAAAAGGCAGGTACTGACTAACCTTATAGGGGTGGACAAGAAAGTAAGGTTTTGAGTTGACAACAAACTCTAAAGAAGCGGAACGTAGCTCGTTAGTATTGCTACCTGACAGAGTATTAACGGTGTCAGGTACAGTAAAATTAAGGGTACTGCCCGTAGGGTTGGCAATGGTCTCAGTATGAACAACACTGCCGTCCCGTTTGCGAACCTTTAAAACAGCAAGGGAACTTGGGTCAGCAACAACGTAATCCTGACCGACCTTTAACTCAAATGTCAGCGTTGACGCTGTTGCAGTTGTGACCCAATCCATATTAGTTAGCCTTTTCTTTAGCTTTAGGTTTGGTTTCTTTTGGAGCTAATAAACCCTCAACATCAGCTTGAACAGAATCATCAGGAACGTCACCTAACAACAATTTTAACTTACCATTGGATAAGGCATTATTAATGAAGGCTGTTCGTTCAACAAGGGTTGGTTTCAATGGGTCAATCTCAACATCACCATTGATTAACATAAACTGACCAGTGGTTTGAACAATAACTTTAGACATGGTAGTGACTCAGAGGGTTTTCAGTATTTTAGCATTAACAGCTCTAATAAAAAAGCCGAGACTAGCTCGGCTTTTTATAACACACCTACTGATTAAACAGTAGTATCTAAAACGACACGCGCTTCTGGAATTGCTAACTTGTAGCCTGTGTTTTCGGTTTTGATGTAAGTAACTACTTGGTTCTTAATAGAACGTTCGTTTTCACTAATATCAGAACCTGCTTCGATCAATTCTTCTAAGCACTCCATCTTAGACATAGCAATGATCTTACCTGCTGGAACAGCAGAAGAAATTACTACGTTCACACCCATGTTGGCCATGAAGCTAACATTGGTTTGGATAGCTGGTGCGCCACGTTGTTCCATTGCCGCAGGAATAGAACCGTTACCGCTTAAAGTTGGCTGATACATAAACATTAATTCAATGTACATATCATAGTTAACAACTAAGGTGTCAACAGGATAACCAGCTTTGGCACGAGCCATTAAGAACTTAGCTAAGGACTTAAAGTTAGCAGCACTGATACCTGCAGCACCATAGGTGCTTAAATTAACAACAGCAGCAGCAGCGTTTACGTTGTCACCGTTGATTAAGATAGCAGTAGCAGCAGCAACTTTGCTTAACTCAGTTTCACGCACGATACGAGCAGCAAAAGGCGTTAAAATGTCTAACGAAGCGCGGCGGTTAAACTCGTAGGACATTTCGATACCAGAGCCGCGTTTGCCGAAATTAACAACATTTTGGCTGGTACGAACGGAACGAACTGGTACACGACCCATTTCAGAAATGGTATATTGCTTACGGTCAGCAGAGTCATCTTCAACGTAAGTTGTAATCATCTCTACTTGGTCAACAGTACGGCTTTGAGAAACGATAGAGGCAATGTTCTCAACCTGCTCCATACGGGTTTTTTGTTTCAACATATCGTCAATGACTTCTGGAAACAAAGCGCGAGTACCTGTATAGGTTTGGAACGTATTGGCAGCCGCTTGTAAGGTGATACCTTGCTCAAAGTCATTTGCATGAGGCAAGTTTAAAGCCGCTTTAACAGCTTCATAACCGTTTAAGCCTGTGTACTTAGCAGCACCTTCACCCTTAGTAGGGGCAACGTGTAAAACTAAGTAGTCGCGTAAAGAGATACCATAAGAGGCAGCTTCGGCAACTAATTGAAGACCTTTCTCAGCAGAAGTGCTTGGGCTATCATTAGCCAACATTGCTGCCACTTCATCTGGAGACAAACGATCTTTTTTCATTAAGTCGGTTAATGGACGAATAGCCATAATCATTTGACTCCAAGTTAGATCATAATAACGTCAACAGTAGTAGAACCTACTGCTACGACTAAAGTACGAGCGTTAGTACCTGTTTTAACGGCACCTGAACCTGCACCAACAACACTGTCACCACGGTTGACTGTACCTGATTTAGTCCAAGTGAAGCCACCTTTCATCTCAACAGTACCGACTAAGATACCTTCAACGAGGCGGTTCTCAACGACTTTCAAGTTACCGATAATAACATCACCATCACCAGCGAGTTTAACAGTATTGTCAGCAGAGGTGCCTAATGCGACAGGTTTACCTTCATCAGCTTTAGTAATACCTGCTGCTAAGTTGAAAGTAAAACGAAATTCATTTTGTGGGATACCTACAAGGCTGATACCGCCACTAGCGAGTTGCGCCATGATTAACTCCAGTTATTTAGGGGTTTTAAAAGCAGGGGACGGCCCAGCTACTACAGGTTTAGACTTAGCTGCAACATCTGTATGAGTTGCATCTAAGCCTTGAATCCCACCTAAAGGGATTTTAAATGGTCGAACAGATAACCGAGCTGACTCAGCATCTTTTAGACCCTGTAATTCATTTTGAGCGGCAACTAACTTAGACTCAGCTTCGGTCTTAGCAGTAGTGGCAGCTTCTAATTCAGTTTTAACGGTTGCTAACTCAGCTTCAGCAGTGTCTTTAGCAGTAGTTAAAGCAACCTTTTCAGCTTCGGCAGTGTCTTTGGCAGCAGTTAAAGCAACCTTTTCAGCTTCGGCAGTGGCTAACTTAGTTTCAGCTTCAGTTTTAGCAGCAGTTAAAGCAACCTTTTCAGCTTCGGCAGCGTCAAGCTTGGCTTGTAATTCAGCGATAAGCACAGGGTCTTCCCCCTCATTAGTAATGTCTAAATTCGCGTGTGGTGTAAACAGCATCAGCTCTGGGTCAGCTTTTACAGAAGCGGCTAAAGCTATATCAGAACGCTCTAAGCTAGCAGCTAGATTACGCTTCTGCATACCAAGAATCTTCGCGCCTTGTGAAGCCCCTTTAGAGACAGCACTAAGCTCGCTGAACACCCCTAAACCATTTGGTTTAACGTGGTGATCGCCCATACCGATAACGTGACCGTTAGCGCAGGTTCTATCCCACACCTTACCCATATCTGATAATAGGTCATCGCCACAAGCAGAACAAAGCAACTGTTTAAAGGACATACCGACAGAGACTTCTTCGACAATACCGTTGTCCATCTTGTCAGCTAAGTCAGCGTGAGCAGCCGTGTCGATGAAAGCTAAAACACGGAGTTCGTCAAAACCTTTGGCGTTCTTTTGAGCTTCGCCATAAAAGACACGACCGACAGGGATTTCGTAACCTTGATTGTGTAAGGTATGAAAGGGTACAAAACCACCCTGATTTAAGTAAGCAGCCGCTTCTTCAAAAGTGGCCATTGTAATTTGAGCTTTGTCATAAATAGACCAGCGTTTGCTTAAAGGCAACGAGGTCACAGCCGTCATCTCAAATACAGCGATTTGATCGTAGTTAGGCTCAGAACCCATGTTGGCTTTAATTTTCGCCTTAATCTCATCAGTGATATCTATACGCTTTGGCATGATAGTCTGTATTAATTCAGTATTAATTGCGTAAAGAATACCACTAATAGTGGGGAACAATCAAGATGGTAGAAGTAGAGGCAGAAGTAGGCTTAGCTCTGCCGAGGCTAATGCTGAGTGTAATACAGAGGAAAATGCAAGAAACCTCACCTTTTCAACCTTAGTCCTCTCCACCCAATACCAAAGTAGAGGGCTTTATTTCCTTATTGAAGGTCGCAACTGCTCTTGTCCACGGTGTTGGTAGTGATGATACCACAAAGGGTGGGTTTTTAAGTTGTTGAGAACTATTCTCACTTAGAAAAATGTCCAAAAGGGTTTCTTCTTTCTTCTTCTTTCTTCTCTCTTAACTTTTTTCTTTCTTATTTAGAGTGGATGAAAAGAAAGCGGTTAAGTATCTAGTGTTAGGAATCTATAAGTGTTTGATTTTTATGAACATAATGACGAGTATGTGTGCAGATGTGAAATAAATGCTTTTAGGTTTTTTGTGTGCAGATGTGAAATAAATAGATTTTAAAAATAGGTTTTATTTCACATCTGCACACGTGACTGACCGTTCACGTTATTTCACATCTGCACACATTGTTTAAAAAACAAGCTATTTTTTACATTTTGTTACAGGTATTTAGTTGATTAAAACCCACCTAATTGGTACTATTCTCATCAGGCAGATAGAGGTGTTGCTCGAAAACCAACTGGTCATTGGTCTCTGCCTAATTACATAGACCCAGCTCAACACGCTGTACTCTACCCTTTCTGACCCGAAGGTAACACAAATGAAATCTCCTATAGCTATGGGCGAAGGTGTTAACCTTCACCAAGAAGTTAAGTATCTAAAAGACCTCCACAAACAGTTCTTAAAAGTTAAAGCTAAAAGGTATCCTAACTCTACCAAATTAACTAACGAAGCTTATTTCTTTGGTTGGTTAAAGCGTTGCGTCACCCTTAGAAATCATCATGAAGATGTCAGCTTCGTCTCTATTGGCAGCACTAATACTTTAGACTTTGACAACACCTTAATCATTCCAGCAGAGTTACTAAGGGTCTATAGAGACAAACCCCTAGTAATTACAAATGAGAAAGGGGAGTTGTTTGTGCAGGTCTTTGATAACGGTGGAAGTCAAACCTTTGGTCCCTTCAAGACCGAAGAAAAACTTAGAGCGTTATTTACGAACTACTGTCACTTAAAGTTTCAGGAAGATCATGCTCGGCGCAAACACCAACATGAAAAGGATTTGATTAGAGAACACTGTTACGAAGCCTTTGTGGTTCAAGAGAACCTTATTAAGGTTTACACTTCGTTGCAAAAAGACTCTACTAAACTAAAATGGCAGTATCAGGTCTGGCTAAGGTTAAAAGAACACCTATTGGCACTCCCAAGCCGATACCAATATGATTACCGCTTACTTGACTTCACCTACGCCTATCGGGTGCTATCGGCTGCCAAAGAGCAGTTAGGCGGCTCTGACAGCTATTTAACGATTAACCCATTTAACTCACCCTTTGTTGATGAGTCTTGTATTTACTTTTTACCTAAAAAACTTAAAACATTACTTAATTCACAATACATTCCTTGTTTAAGAGGTAGTGGTTATCAAGTAAGGGTTAGAGATACCTTTGGCAAATACATCTCCCTCGGCACTTACAAAACTGTCGCCGAAGCCACGTCTGTTTACAATAAACATAAACGAGAAACCTTGCGGCTACTTGTCGATCAATATAAAAACAAGTTGTCAGACTCTTTCCTATGGGATGTTGAAGAATGCCTTTGAAGCCTACGTTAAATCTATACCCAAGTCATTTTACCGAACGTGGGCTTACCAAAGCTATTGTCGAAGGCCAAGCTAATGCTATTGGTCAACTAGCCTTGACTGACCCGAAGAACCTGAGAGCGACTGAGGGCTGCCCCCCTGTGGACTTTATCAACCCAAATAATCTCTATGACTGGTGGGTGGTCTTAATGAAGCTCTGCGATGAGAACCCCTACCTAAATGTGGCGACTGATATATTAGTGTGGGAGACGTTTAGAGACCATTTCAACGCTTTAGAATGTGGTACTTACTTTGACTTGTTTATGCTTGTTGACTTAAACAATGCTTATGACATCAGCTTTAAGACCCTGCGAATGGTTCCAACAACATTAATACGGATGTTGAACCCTGAGCCTCGTTTGCTTCTAAACCCTTTTAATTTACCCCCTATGGTGATCTACCGAACACGCTACCCTAACTTTCTACCTATTATTCTAAAACCTGACGGCACCACCGTTAAACATCACACAGGGTATAAACTGCCTCAAGAGGCTCACGAAGCTCGTGTTATTGAGCAAGAGAAGATATTCTTTGAAGAACTCAATAAACACGCAACTAATATGGATGTTGAAGTGATTGCGGATTACGCAAGGGATTTCTTCACTAAGTTGAAGTGTCAAAAATTCCCTTTTAACCCTGCTGAGTTTCAAAAAGCATTGACGGCTGAGAAGGTTTATCCTGTTGTCCCTAAAGACGGCATCGATACCGCCTTTGTCGTTGAGAATCGTAAAAAGACTTTATTTAACCGCTTAATAGCTCTTGGCCAAGACTACTATGGTGGCTCTCAAAAGATTCAAACCCATTTGGCCACTTCATTGGTGTCGCATAACATTAAAAAGAAACTGATGATACCTGATGACATTAGAGGCTTTTATAATGCTAATAAAGCAGCTATGGAGTTGACCTTAAGCACTTTAGCTGAGAAATATAAAGCCGCTAAAGAATCTCGTTTAAACGCTGATTTAAGTGAGGGTGAAACTGTTGTTGAGTTAGAGTTAGCTTTACAAGAAATGTTGTTTGAAGAAAAAACCGAAGCCTATGCCGAAGCTCACGCTAAATTACAAAACGGACGTAGTTTAAAAACCAATGGTGAGTTAGACTTAACGCTTAACGATTTACTCCCTAAAACACCTTTTGAAAATAGGCGAGATAACTGGCAGCCTCCCTCAAGAAAAGGAACAAGACCTTTGAGGAAACCAAAATGAATACAGAGTTAATGTTTTCAAGTGCAACGGACTTGTGGGCAACTCCACAAGCATTTTTTGATAGTCAGAATGTAATACACAGGTTTGATTTAGATGTTTGTGCAACTGTAGATAACGCTAAATGTACTAAGTTTTACACGGTTGTTGATGATGGTTTAGCACAAAAATGGACAGGTGTTATTTGGATGAATCCCCCCTATGGACGCGAGATTGGCAAGTGGGTTAGAAAAGCATTCGAGTCTGTTTTTGTTGATAAGACGGCAGATAAAGTTGTTTGCCTACTCCCAGCTAGGACAGATACAAAGTGGTTTCACGAATTTTGCACACGCGGAGAAATCGAGTTTATCAAAGGGCGTTTGAAATTTGGGGATAGTAAAAACTCTGCTCCTTTTCCAAGCATGGTAGTGGTATTTGAAAACTCTGAAAGTTGAGGAAACCTTAATGGCCAACGATTTAGAAATCGACTTACTTGACGAAATTGACGATGATCGGCCTGACCCTGACTTGGATTTAGAGTTGGATGAGTTAACGCTAAATTATTGTGCCGTCTTCAATAAAATTGGCGTTGCCATTAAAAATGGCACTGCCGTTACTTTAACCGAAAAAGATATCAGTTTCTTAAAGCAGACAGGTATGGGTGACTATTGCTTGATGTCTTTAGAGAGTGAGTATAGGAGGCATTAAGCCTCCTTACTTCTTCACCGCGTTCGATTGTGCTGCCTTATCATTTTTACTACTAACGGAACGTGTAACGGAATCACTATTACCATTTCCATTCACATCGCTGCTGCCGCTTCCACTGTAAAACTTAGTTCCAGATAGAATTGGAGCAGAATCAGGACGGATACGTCCATACATCTCAAGGTGGTAGGTGTCATCGTCAAGAATGCCCTCACTCAAGTCATAAAGTAAACGAGCAGCGCGTAAGTTCAACTGAGCTTCTAACTCAATCGGGCTTCTCATCTCTGCTGGCATAAACGTCACTTCGGCCTTAGACGAACTACCTGTTGCGCGTAACAGGAATGTAAACATCTGCGACATCAGTAACGCGACAGGCGTATTTAAGCCATCACATTGGAGAGCGAATAAGCGAGCTTCAACGGAAGCAGTGTTAACACCTGCTTCGCCTCTGCCGAGAATAGTGGCCATTGTTTTTAGTGCTGCCTGATTCTGAGCGTTGAGTGTCTTAATGATTGGCTCAATGTCCATCGTCATCCCAGCTTTCTTTTCATTCAACATACCAACTTCAACGCTGTCGGTATGTACGAAACACTGGTCGGGGCGCAATGTAGCTACTGTACCTGAGATAGAGTTGATGGTATTTCTAACATATAAATCTAATTTAGCAGCGTCCATTTTGATGTTGTCAGGCGCAGATTTGCGGATGACATCTTCTATCACCGTTACTTCCAAGCGTGGGTAGCCTGTTGCTTGCATGATACGGTACAAATCATTAATAATACGTTGACGAGCAGCAGCCGTATTAATGACACTGACAAAAGGACTGTAAGCGTAGGCATTAGTCGGGTCTTGGCGATAGTAAGCGACAAAGACCGTGGGGTAGTCTAAGGAAATGTTATCACCACCACCTGACGGCACTTGCTCTGGTACTAAGCGTCCATTTTCGCGTTCAAACCATTCAACTTTAGCGGTATCAATTAAACGGATGTCATCAAAATAACCTTCTTTGCTGATAATGGTTTCACCCATTAACATCCCTCTTGCCAAAAGCATATAGCGCATTTCTTCGGCAATCGCTTTTAAGTCAGGCGTATATCGAAACCCTTTACTAAAGTCATACCGAGTGGTTAAGGTGTCAATTAACGCATTAACCGTCTTTAAACCAGCACGGTCAATTTTGCCGTTAACATCTTTGACAAGAATGATCGGCTGTGTATCAGACAGCGTTAGGAATGAGTTTAAAGCAGCACTCGCATCAGGGTCTTGAATCAAAAGCTGCTTGATTAAGTCACGACTGTCTGAGGCTAAACGAGTATCAAAAATATCCGATAAGTGTTCCTGATACTGCGGAGCCGTTAGTGCATTAGCAGAGCTGGTAGAGTTAAAGGTGGTGCTTTCGGCAATACCTTTAGGGTTGCCTAACTTTTTAGGCGCAACAATCTGCACGACTGTTTGTAACATTGAGGCCATATTCGTCAACCAAGCAACGGTTTAATTGAAAGGGATTTTAACATACTACCACGTCCTTTTGCTAAAGCTACGCTCACGAGCCTAAAACCTTAGTAATTTCTTTTGTTAAAGCTACGCTCACGGCCGTAAATATCCCCTTGAGGAAGAATTAAATTCTGTCCCATGACAAAGATATTTCGTCTTTCTTCTTGCTCTTTATACCCTGTAAAGTCGTTATTGAAGTATTTAACCCCTGTGGTTAGATAGCCAAGCGCGTGAAAGAAGTGGTCTTGGCCAGTCAGTTTACGCCAAACAGCAGGTTTCTCAGGCACTGTATCACGAACCATGTCTTTCAAGTGGTTCTTAATCAGTTCCTTATGCTGACCGTAATTGAAAAACTCAATGTTGTTGCTACGGCAAAGCTTAGCGACAGAATCAATGGCTTCGGTGCGATCAACTTGAATGTTCTTGGTCACTTCCGTTTTATCGTTAATCTCGACAGAGCCACGGTAAGCGCAAGGGATAACGGCACCACCTGTTTCTTCGTAAACCTCTTTGGCCAATAGCTGTTCAGGGAATTGGTCCATTGTGCCGCGAACATTATACTTCTCCCGAAGCTCTTTGATACGTTCCTTAACCTGTTCCAGAGGTACCATCTCCCATCGGTGAATGCGAACGCCTGTGCGAATACTATTAGAGCTGCCAACAACAATATGGCAAATAGAGCCAACGTCCATGCCAATAAAGTAAGGTCCGATAGGTTCTCCTTCAACATTCTCATCTTTGAATAAAGGATTTAAAACAGCATCCGTTAAACGAACATCAGCTTTGTCGTAAACCTCACCAAGTACCGTATTATACCAACCGCGTAAGAAGTCATTCTTACGATATTCAATGAGTTGGCTAATCACATAGTTAGGAGCTAAGGCAGCACTGGAGAAAGTACGAACCCGATAACCACGATTATTGACACGGTTAGGGTAAGTGGCCACCCATTCGCGTTTATCTCGCATCAAATCTAAAGGCTGATGGCATTTCTCACAGTCAACGGTGATAGCGGCGGTATTGATTTCATACTTATCAAGAATATGAGTATCTATTTGGTCTAAGGCAATTTCTTCAGGCAAACCTTCAATATGGATAAAGCGTTTATCAAACACAGGGACTTGCCAATGGTTACAACAGGAACACTGAATGAAATACTCCTGCTGATCGGACAACTGGTAGGTAGCGTCAATGCCGAAGCCGCCGAATGTCGGTGTCGAAAATTGCTGACGGATTTTGAACGAAGACGCTTGCAAACGAGACTGGAACAAGGCCAACATTTCTTGATTGGATAAATCAACTTCATCGTTAAAGATTACATCACAAGGCTGACCAGTCGCGGATGATTCTGTCGCAGGAACCAAGAGTAAGAAAGACTTACCTATTTGGTTGACTTCGATAGAGCGAATAGGCTTGGTGCTGCCCATTGAAAAGACCTTATCCGAGTCTAATAAAGGTTGAAAACGAGTTTGGGCTTGTTTACGCAACATCGGCTCGTTTGGAAACGTAAACATTAACGTTGTGCCACGATTGCGAACTAAAAAAGCCGCCGCTTTTCGCATCTGCACTTCTGTTAAACCTTGCTGAGAGGGTTTAATACAGCTAAGGTTAGGGTGCATATCATCGACAATCGCTTTCTGGAAAGGGTACTTTTTAAAATTAAATGGTAAACCTTTAAAAGTCGTGTTTTTACAAACCCAATCTGAATAAGGCATACTTAAGGCATCTGCCGAAAATCGTGAGTCGATTTCACGATTCATGTCGAGCGAAAAGCGGTTAGACATTTTTAAATCCACATTTTGTTTAGTTAATGTAAACACCTATGGTCAAAGCACATACCTTTGGCATAGACTATTTATACCCTTTTGGAGAAAACCAATGACCAAGTATCCACCGATTACATTAGGCGCAGTCAACGCCTTAGAAGAAATTGTAGCCCAATACGCTGACAACGGCAAAGAGTACCTCAAAGAAGCTCCCTATAGTTTAGAAATTAAGACAAAGTTACAGGTAATTGTAACAACATTGTTTACGGCGAAACGCGAAACGGCCTCGCAGGGTTTTGCCGATGTTAAAGACTTAACCGCCGAAGTTGAAGAAATTTACAGTAACCTAAAAAACTTTAAAGTGGGTGAAGAAGGGGCTTTATCTGCGACAGAGCAAATTCAGTTGTTAAAGTTGCAGACAACACTATTAGAAAGACTGTTGGCCGCGAGAGAACGTACCACAGGGGTTGATGAGTTTATCAAATTTAGAGAAATCGTCTTAGACTTTGTTAGTGCCAACTTTGATGCTGACCAGATCAATGACTTTAAGTTACGTTTAGAAAGCATTTAACTAACCGACCATAAGGAATTTAAAAAATGCCTACCCCTGTTAAAGCTTACTTAACTGTTAACTCTATGTATGATTTATGGGAGTTAAATTGCTACATATTAGAGAATCAACCACCCCATAGGTTCTTCTTATATAAGAACCTTGAGGACGTTAAACAGCTACTCAATAACCATAACCTAGATGTGGAAGATGTGTTTGAGCCTTGTTCTGAGACTACCCATCAGCATTATTGGTTTTACACCGTCATAAAACACCGCACAAAAGTAACTCCAATGTCTGTTACTCCTGAGATAACTTACCATTCAAGTATTTTTGAGGGTGGATTCACAACCTTAGTAAAGACTCTTAAAGAGAAGCAAGAAACCCTCTTATTTAGTAAAGAAATCTCTCAGCAAGAATACGAAGATTTAAAAAACGTTCTCCCTCACTGACCATAAGGAATTTAAAAAATGACAACGCTTACGCATAAGGCTTTTTATTTGTCCACGTTTAAAGCCAAGAAAGTCTCAGATAGTGAGATTTTTAAAGACTCCGCACCAACTTACTGGAAAGCAGGACTACCTGTGTTTCCATTGTGGCCAAGAAAGAAAGAGCCGCTTTACTCAGGTTGGCGCGAATATTCTTTGGTGATGCCAAGTGTAGAGCAGCAGAACATTTGGCTGGATAAAAACCCGTCAAGTAATATTGGCTTGCCCTTAGGTCCTTGCTCTAACATTGGCGTTATCGACATCGACACCGATGACCAAGCTGTTGTCGATGCTATTTTAGAAGCCTTGCCGATGAGCAACTGGATTCGTAAAGGTAAAAAAGGCGCGGTTTTAGCTTATCGTTTCAACCCTGCGCTAAGAACTTTTCGCATTCGCACACGCGAAAACGAGTCTATTGTTGAGTATCTGTCCGAAGGCACTTATGTCGTCTTACCACCATCAATTCACCCTGACACCCAACAGCAATATGTGGCTAATGCTGAGTTAATTGCCGTTTCAAGAAACTTACAAATGCTGCCGAACGACATCGAAGACAAACTTCGTAAAGCGTTGGAGAAAGTAGGGGTTTACCCAGCGAGCAAGGGAACGTCATCGAAAGTGACAGAGTTTGTGCCAGCAGGGGCGCGAGATGTCAGCTTAACACGCATGGCAGGGCTATTTGCATTTGCGGTGCTACGGGGCGAACGTACTTTATTAGAAGCCTTAGAGATGTTGCAGGTGTACGCGAACCAGTACGTTCAAAATGTTGTCGGTGACCCTATCGACATGGATAAACATCGAAGCAATTTGGTGAAGTTCTTGACGCGAGACGTATTAGAAAATAAACGCATCCTGCCCGAAGGTTGGGACAGTGGGATGACAGACGAAGAACGAAAATACTACCGTCAAGCCTTTAACGAAAGCTTTGAAGAAAAACCTTGCTCGGTCATCTTAGAAGATTTGAAGGTCTGCTTTGAAGAAGCCGAAAACAACGCTACGGATGAGGTAATGACCAAAGTAGAGCAAACGCTAAAGCTGATGGCGTTTAGTCAAAATTTAAGTTCCTTAGATATTGACCGCATCATCACCTTGATCGTGCGCGAAGCTGGGTTAGGGGTAAAAGCGTCAAGCTTGCTGAAACAAATCAAAAGTTACAAGACCGAAGGTTTATTCAAAGGCGAAAACCACACCGAAATCGCCCAGAAGTTAATTGAAGACTTAAAGCAAATTAATGAATTAGCCTATGCCAACGGTAACTTTTACCGTTGGTGTGGGTCTCATTATGAGGTCTATGAGCCTGTCGAAATCGAAAAAGAAATCCATTTACGTTATGGCGACTGCATTGCCAATAAGAAGAAAAGCGACACGCGAGGTATTTTGTCAACGATGTCGGCTTTGCTAGCGGTAAGAGCGTTGAAAGAAGAAAATATTATCGGCGTTAACTTCGCTAATGGTTTCTTGATAAAAACCTTAGATAACAAGCTAGAATTACAGCCGCACGACACAAAGTATGGGGCAACTTATATGCTACCATTCTGTGTGGATTTAAAGAAAACAGACGCGCCTTTACGCGAATTAGCTCCTAACTTCCACTTGTTTTTAGAGACGTGTTGGGGCGTGGACGATGACTATAAGCAGAAAGTAGATGTGCTGCAAGAAGCATTGTTAGTAACCTTGTTGGGCTTAGCTCCGCAGTACCAACGTGCTTTTTTACTCTATGGGGTGGCTGCCTCTGGAAAGTCTCAACTGTTGACGATTGTATCGTCCTTAGTGCCGCCAGAGGCGAAGTGCGCGGTGTCGCCTGACAAATGGGCTGATGAGTACGCCACTGCTTCTATGTCGGGTCGGTTGTTAAATATTGCAGGGGAGTTGTCCGAAACCAAGCGGATTAGTGGCCAAGTGTTTAAAGAAGTCGTTGACGGGTCAGAGATGAGTGTGCGTGAGCCTTACGGAAAGCACTTCATCACGCGCATGATAGCCGCTCAGTGGTTTGCAGGTAATTTCTTGCCAAAGACAAAAGACACGTCAGACGGTTTTAGCCGCCGTTGGGTTTTCTTGCAGTTTAACCACCCTATTCCCGAAGCTAAACGCCAAGCAGGGTTAGGCGATTTGATCGTTTTGACCGAAAGAGCTGGTATTGTTCAATGGGCATTAGGAGCATTACCGCGTCTAGTGGCCAATAATAGTTACACGTTGCCATTAAGTCATACTCAATGTATCGAAACAATGAGTAATTTGAATAATCCGTTACGCGCTTTCTTTAACTCAGGCAGTAAAGAGTTCCGTATCGCCGTCCGCGATGTCCGTGAACAAGTCTTAAAAATCAGAGATTACAGTCGAATTTTGACGGATAAATTTGGGTTTGGGTACAAAAAAGAAGATGTTATTGATGCCTATAACATCACTGAAGCCAAGCTTTACGAGTTGTACTGGGCATGGACGTTGACTAATACCAATTCTAAGCCTCAAAACCTCGTTGAGTTTAGACAAGGTATGGCCGAAGTGGGTATTACCTTAAACATTCGTCTTGATAAGGAAAATTCAAAAGTCCCGACCTATAAAGGTGTCGCTGCCAATAATAGTGCTTTAGAAGCGTCCCTAGAGAAGATCGGCTTAGTGTCCTTACCGACAGCGAAGAAAGGAGCTTAAAAATGGGAACTAGAATTACAAGCGCAAAAGGTTATGTCAGCAGCTTTGGGATTGATAATGCTAAGGCCAATGCCATCGATAACGCTAATGCCATCGGTAACGCCATCGGTAACGCCATCGGTAACGCCAATACCAATGCTAAGGCCATCGGTAACGCCATCGGTAACGCCATCGATAACGCCATCGGTAACGCTAATGCCAACGGTTTAGGAGCTTAACTATGTGGACTTTTCAATTAACCCCCGAACATTTAACCATTTGGTATTCCACCAGTAGTAAGCACCATCTCTTAGCCACGACAGTTAAACCCAATTTAGTTGATCGACTCAGACGACCAAAGGGTTTTCCTATCGGTCTGCTACAGTTAGACTTCCCTAACGAACTTTTTGAAACTACTGACATCAGCATCGCCTCTGATAATGCTGAGGACTATTTGTTTTACCGTGAAGCTTCAACCCGTTGTCCGAGAGACCCTCAAGGATTCCTGATGCGTCTGCGTCCGCTTATGCCTATCCCTTACTGGAACAGAATATCCTTAGAAGCACCACTGTTCTCAGTGGATAGCTTCCCTGTCCTCGACTCTAATGAGCCGACTAGCGAACGCTTTATCGCACATCAGACCTTTAAAGTGAAAGACTTTATGTTTGACCGCTTTGATCGAATATTACTCGACTCTAATACAGGCCCTGTGGGTATTACCCTTAAACAGTTAGACCGTTGGCGGATGAGCATCGCCAATATTAAGTGTCTTCCTCGAAGCCGACCCCTAATCATCGCCCTCGGTGATAACTGCTCGTCCCTAACCAAAAATAAGTTGTACCTCAATAAAGGTGACTCCTTATCTATGTCCGCTCAGATTAGTCTAATGAGATATGTAGCGACTAGAACTATTACCGAGTTCAAGTACGGTGACATTAACCGTCTGCGTTCCCTTTATGCTGACCTTATCTTAGACGGTGGTGGTATTGGGGAAGTTGGCATTGAGTTTATTGACCCTTTTGGTCTTCCACTATTGCGATAGGGAATGGCAAAGCAAAAGGGAAAAGGATTTCCTTTGGCAATGGCAATGGAAATGCCTTTGGCAATGGCAATGGCAATGGAAACGCCTTTGGCAATGGCAATGGCAATGGCAATGGAAACGCCTTTGGCAATGGCAATGGCAATGGAAACGCCTTTGGCAATGGCAATGGCAGTAGCAATGCCTTGTGGTCTTTACCTTAACTGTAGGCATTTGTATTACCTTTGGATTTTGAAATTTTATATGGGGACATTTTGGATAGCCCCAAACTTCGAGCCTAGTCCTAACACATTTACACCCTACCCTTGCAAATGAGAATGGTTCTCAACTGGAGGCTTCCTAATGAGAATCGTTCTCATGTTACATTTTGTTACAATTATCCTCTTGCTAACTGTAATACAGTCGCATATACTTAGCACATACCTAGTGGGGATGACCTACTAAGTAGGGGATAGGTTCACCTTCTCCAAGCTCTTTTTGCCTAAAGTCTAAATAGTGAGTAATTACAAAATGAATCATAAACAACAAGCCTTTAAACTGGCGGTTAAAATCGGTAACTTAATCGGCGCAAACAAGGCTGCTATGCAGCGTCCTTGTCCAGAATATCAAAGCGAGGAGGGTTATAGAATCACCTTAGCAAGCATTCAAGAGATTATTAAGTCACTTGAAGAAGATTTGTCTTTAGCTCTTACTTATTGCAAGTAATAGATAGGGTTTTTTTAGTGTTGTGTACACAATACTAGAAGACCAAAACAAGCTACTAAGTAGCTTGTTGATTAGATAACACTTGCTTAGCGTTATCTAATCAACAGGTTAAAAAATTTGTTGACAAGCAACTGGAAAAGTATTACAGTTGCATACAGTTAAGTAGATGATACTTAATTTTGTTCTTTTTGCCTAAAGTCTAAAGTCTAAAATGGTGACTACAGGCAAGGTACGCCTAAATGATGAAAAACATCATTAGGCTAACGAAAAATCTAAATAAAGGTAGATTACAAAATGCAAAATTTAATGATTACGATCAACAGTATTACAACTGACTCCAGTGAGTCAGTTGAATTGGGACAAACAGGTCTTTTAGTACCTGTTGATTTTAAATTGTCACTAGATAACGCTATCACTGGTGTTATCAGTGCTAAAATGAATTTAGTCAGTACCCTAGCTTTTGCTATTGCACAAGCCAACGGCAGTTTGACTAAAAAGACAATCCAAGATGCTTTTACAAGTTATTTGAATGAGAATACAAACCTAAAAAGTAGCTCAATTAAGGATTATATCACTGATTCTAACAATATTAGTTTGTTAGTAGAGCATAACTCTTTAGAAGAGTTTAAAAGTTTTTTAAGTGAGTTAAAAATACAGTCGGTTAATTCCGCTATTTTTTGGCTAGAAAAATCTAAAACGTTCGCTAAAATTCGTAGCGAGTATCCAACGGGTGATCGGGCTTTAGTGACAATGCCAGATTGTCAGGACGTTGAACAATTAAGACTAGTTTTTAAGGAATTATCTTTAAAGGCTAAAGATGCTCAAAAAGCATTTATTGAAAAATCTGCTAAAGCCAAAGCCGACGCCGACGCCGACGCCAACGCCAACGCCAACGCCGACGCCAACGCCAACGCCAACGCCAACGCCAACGCCAACGGCAAGGCCAACGCCAACGCCAACGCCAATGCAGACGCCAACGCCAATGCAGACGCCAACGCCAATGCAGACGCCAACGCCAACGGCAAGGCCAACGGCAAGGCCAACGCCAACGCCAACGCCAACGCCAACGCCAATGCAGACGCCAATGCAGACGCCAATGCAGACGCCAATGCAGACGCCAATGCAGACGCCAATGCAGACGCCAATGCAGACGC
>ERZ650308.336-NODE-336-length-25123-cov-4.231570_pt1 | contig 25123 bp, 23 predicted proteins | sample MGYA00376244_ERZ650308 | MGnify/ENA primary metagenome ERZ650308 (study PRJEB26733, sample SAMN07839295) | wastewater metagenome | biome: small river; feature: stream; material: water | place: USA: North Carolina | collected 2016-04-26 ... | reverse complement strand
GCCAGATGATTCAACCGAAACTGAAATAAAAACCTGATCTGGTATTACCTTGATTTTTCCTTCGGCACTGACGGTGATTTGTGGTATTTGATTTTGTGCAATAGAAAATTCACTACAAAAAAGTAGAAACGCGATAAGCAGGATGATTTTTTTCATTTTTTATTAAATAATTAATCGTTTCCAAATCGGTTTTAGTTCCAATTAAAAGTTCTGGATATATGTGTCCATCGGTATGAATCAGTCGTGGTGTCCCTCCAATTGACCGAATACATGCGGCCATTAAAATGGAATGATCGTCACAATCGCCAGATAAATACGTAATCGATTCGGAAGCACTTGCTATGTAATCCTTATTCTTGGGGTCATGAACATAGTTCCAATTGGAATTGATTTCTTTAAATACGGCAAAACATTGAATGATGGTGCGGTACGCTTCATAGCCTTCCGTATGTTTGAAATATTTAGAAGTAGCCCTGATGGCAAAATTGCGCACCTTGGGATTGTTGTAATCTACAGCATTTTCAATTTTTGACTTATTGGGAAAGGGTAATAATTTTTTCAAAATGATGTCTTGCGGGTACGGATTGTTATACATTGTATATAACATCGAATTGTACTCATCAAATACCGTTTTAAATCCGTAGCCACCAAGTATTGTTCCATATATCAGAAGTAGAAAGTAACCAAAAACAGTCAGTAATGTAATCCGTCGTAATTTAATCAGAATAAAAAGAAAACTTGAGAAGATACATGCAAACAGCAAGATCCGATCGATATGAAAAGAAAGGTTTAGGTTAACCAGATTTTGATGTGCGATAATAAAAGCCGGAATGGTAAGCAACAAACTTATTGTTATTAAAATAATCAAATCCCAAGGTCGTTTGACCGTGAACCGTTCATCTAATTTTTTAATATTCAATAGATTTATCATCATGATGTTATCAGAAATCTATAAGGTAGAAGTCATTGCAGTAAAAGTACTTTTTTTATCGATAATATTCAGTTCAAACAATTCATTTTGAAGTGCGATGAATGCTTCTTTTGAAAGTTGTTTTTGTGACCATTCGGTCAAGGATAACCAATCTTGAATATCTTCCCTTTTTTGATGGTATCTTGAAGCTAAAACCGCATCAATATTGGGTATCTCTTTAAATTGACGGGTCATGGAATTGATAATTTCTAGTAGTTGCGAAACCGAATTTTTGTGCTTTTTTAGAAAATCTTCTCTTACCGCAATAACAAAGCAGGGCCAAGGAGTAGGGCAATCGCCAATTCTTCTAAAAATGCCTTGATCTACAATGGGTTTGGTCATGAAACGTTCCCACATAAAATAATCAGCTGTTCCCTGAGTTAAGGCTGCTACAGCACCGTCAATGGTATGCACAATTTCAAAAGTTAAATCAGTGGTTTTCCAATCGTTATTTTTTGCATTCACATAAGCCATCAATTGCGATCCAGAGCCGATTCGGGAAATTGCTGCTTTTTTATTTTCTAAATCCGAAAAATGATGATAATCTGATTGCGCATGTACGTGTACACCCCAAATTAAAGGGGTTTCAACATATACTTGAACAATTTTTGACGGATTACCCGCAGTAATATCTTTAACAATTCCTTCGGTTAAAATAACCGCAATATCGGTTTGATCTTCACGAAGCATTTGACACAACTTACCGGTACCTTCCGGAACATCTGTCCATTGCAAATCGATTCCAAATGCTTGAAATTCGTTTTGCTCAATGCATAAATGCCATGGAAGATTAAAATGTTCTGGTACACCAGCAATTCGGATTGTTTTCATTTTGAAAATTACTTATTTGTCAGTTGCCACCATTTCCAAGCGACATTTTCTGCGTTGAAATAGATTTCTATTTCTTGAAAACCAGCTTTACCTAAAATATGGTTGGAAGCTCCATTTTCTGCATGGGTGTAGGCATTCATAGTTGTTATTTTCATAGTTTTGAAACCATGGTTCAACCAAAACTTTGTAGCTTCAGTTGCATAGCCTTTATTCCAGAAGGGTTCATTTAATCGGTAGCCGTAATCGTAAAAATTGGTGTGCCCATTTTCTACGTGATCGTTGATGTATTTGATTCCGGTCCAGCCAATAAATTCACCTGTTTCTTTTATAATGGTAGCGTATCGACCAATTCCATTTTCGTTGTATTGTTTCTTTAAATATTCAATAATTTGAAGCGATTCGTCTATATGAATTGAAGGTTTTTGCCAAAGGTATTTGTGCACAATAGGATTAGCATCCATTGTAAACAAGTCATGAGCATCAGATACTTCAAAAGGGCGATAAAGAAGTCGTGAAGATTCAAGTTTTATCATGATTTAATTTTTAAATTTGAAATTATTATTCTATAACCATCAGGATCTAAAATCATTTTACCATTTTCATTCCAATAGGGATTTTTAGCTTTAATGAATTTAATTTCATGAGATTGTAATTTATTAACAAGTATGTCAAACTCAATTTTACTCGTTGGATAAAAAACTAACATATCATCCTCATTAAAATCTAAGCAAATAACTGCTTTTGTTGTTGTAAATTCTAAATGCCAATTCTCATTTGATTTTCCAATAAAAATGCCATCATAACCATTGTGATTTTTAAAAGTGCCAAGCAATTCAAAACCTAAAATAGCAATGTAAAAGGTTTTAATTTGTTCTAAATCATTAGTATGTCTTGCAAAACGAAATGTCATTTTCTACTCTGCTAATTTATTTAACACATATTCGATTAAAGCATCAACCGCTTTATAGGGATCTTCACTAAATGTACCAGTTGCACGATTGGCTATGATTGCATTTAAAGATAAACATTCATGACCCATCAATTTTCCTAAACCATAAATCGCGGCCGTTTCCATTTCTAGATTGGTCATTTTTAGTCCTTCATATTCAAATTGATCCATTTTTGAATTCAATTCTGGATCCTGAATTCCTAAACGAAGTACACGTCCTTGCGGACCATAAAATCCTCCAGCAGTACCCGTAAATCCTTTAAATATGAAATCACTTTCAAAACGTTTTTCAAGAAATTCACTTCCTCGAACCACATACGGACGCCCTTTTTTAGGGTCCCAATTGGTTTGGAAAACAAACGCTTCTTCTATTTTGGTTTCAGAAATTGCATCAACCAAATAGGAGCGAAGCATGTTGTCTAATCCAAGTCCGTACTGACTCATTACGACACTATCACATGGTATATCGGCTTGAAGCGAACCCGAAGTTCCAATACGGACAATATGGAGTGAAGTAAGTTCAGATTTTATGGTCTTAGTAGATAAATCAATGTTTACTAATGCATCCAATTCGTTCATTACAATATCTATATTATCCGGACCAATTCCGGTAGAAATTACAGAAATCTTACATCCTTTATAATATCCCGTTTGTGTTTTGAATTCCCTTTTTTGTTGAGAAAATTCGATAGAGTCAAACCATTTTGTGATTTTTTCAACCCGATTTTGATCTCCCACAAAAATAATGTTGTGTGCAATATGCTCAGGCTTAAGATTTAAGTGATAAACACTTCCATCTGGATTTAAAATTAATTCTGATGCTTGTATCATTCTTCTTTTTGGATAATTGATAATGGATAAATTTACTGCTATAAATTACCCGCCTACACGTTTTGTTTTGAAGCCTTTATCTTGTAAAATTTTCATGATTTTATCACGAAAATCACCTTGAATTATGATTTCACCATCTTTAAAAGTACCACCAACAGCCAATTTATTTTTAATTTCTTTGGCTAATAATTTAAAGTCTTCGTCTTCGCCCTCATAACCAGAAATAATGGTAGTTGGTTTACCTTTTCTTTTTTCATATTTACAAATCATTGGATCTTGCTGAACGAATAATTCATGAGGAACTTCCTCTATCAATTTTGGTTCATTAGAAACTTCATGTTCTGGAAATAATTTTTTTAACTGATCTTGTAGATCCATATCAAATAAATAAAATCTGTTATTTCTTAATCAAACCCAATTCAACCAAACGCTCATTCAGATAATCACCTGCTGTGATATCATCAAATTGCTTAGGGTGTGCTTCATTAATGCATTCAGGTAAACAATTTAAAGGCATATCACTCACGGGATGCATAAAAAAGGGTATGGAATACCTAGAAGTTCCCCACAATTCACGTGGCGGATTAACCACTTGATGGATGGTAGATTTTAACTTATTATTGGTATGACGAGAGAGCATATCGCCCACATTAATCATTAATTCATCGGGCTGCGCCATAGCGTCTATCCAATCGCCGTTGTGATTTTGAACTTGCAATCCTTTCCCTTGCGCTCCCATTAAAAGCGTGATTGAGTTGATGTCTCCATGGGCTGCAGCTCTCACTGCTCCGTCTTTAGGTTCATCGGTAATCGGTGGGTAATGAATTGGACGTAATATACTATTCCCGTTCTTGATATAACCATCAAAATAGTATTCGTCCAAACCAATGTGTATTGCTAAAGCTCGCAATACATAAATCCCTGTTTTTTCAAGCATCGCGTAGGCTTCTTTGCCTGTTACATTGAAATTCGCTAATTCGTTTACAGTAACGTTTTCTGGGTATTCAGATGCATATTTTGAATCGCTATCCACATATTGTCCAAAGTGCCAAAACTCTTTTAAATCGCCCGCAGATCTTCCTTTTGCATGTTCTTTACCAAAAGAGACATACCCTCTTTGACCGCCAATACCCGGAATTTCATATTTCGATTTTACTTCAAGTGGTAGCGAAAAAAAACTTCGAACTTCACTGTACAAATTTTCTACCAATTGGTCATCAAGGAAGTGGCCTTTTAAAGCTACAAACCCAATTTCTTCATAAGCTTTGCCGATTTCATTTACAAATTTTTGTTTACGTGCCGGATCATCCGACAGGAAATCACGTAAGTCAACACTAGGAATTTGTTGCATACTAAAACGTTTAATATTGTTAATTCTTAAATAGATTGTAAGCTCTATTTACTTACAAAAGTATTGATTTTTATGTACATTTTACATCCGAAATACAACAAATTCAATCCCATATATACCAAACAGAGATAGATTTGTATCGCACTCGTTTTTTTGGCTCAACTATGATGTATAAAATGAAAATAACTTACTATCAATCAGTAGTTTAATTATAATTTGTAAATTTTATCAAATTTTTATTCGATATAATAAAACGTTATAGTTGTGATTTTATACCTTTCCTTTTTATACTTTTGTAAAAAAAAAAATACCCTTATGACTTTTGACAGAAAAGATATATCCAATATTCAACTTATAGAATTATATAAAAAGTTACTTAAACCTAGGATGATTGAGGAAAAAATGCTGATTCTTCTTCGCCAAGGAAAGGTCTCGAAATGGTTTTCCGGAATTGGACAAGAAGCAATTTCAGTAGGTATTACTGCTGCTTTAGATCCCGATGAATACATTTTACCCATGCACCGAAACTTAGGTGTTTTTACCAGTAGAGACATTCCTTTGTACCGTCTTTTCTCACAATGGCAAGGAAAAAAATCAGGATTTACGAAAGGAAGAGATCGAAGTTTTCACTTTGGGAGTCAAGAATTCAAAATTATAGGCATGATTTCCCATCTGGGCCCTCAAATGGGTGTAGCGGATGGTATTGCATTAGCCAATAAATTGAAAAAAAACGGCAAAATTACCGCCGTTTTCACCGGTGAAGGCGCAACCTCTGAAGGTGATTTTCACGAGGCATTGAATATTGCTTCGGTTTGGGAATTACCCGTTTTATTTGTCATTGAAAACAATGGTTACGGTTTGTCTACACCTACAAACGAACAATACCGATGTGAGAATCTAGCAGATAGAGGCATAGGTTATGGGATGGAAAGTCATATCATTGATGGGAATAATATTTTGGATGTATATTTAAAAGTTAAAGAACTAAAAGCATCCCTGATTGCAAACCCAAGACCCGTTTTATTGGAATTTAAAACCTTCCGAATGCGGGGTCATGAAGAGGCGAGTGGAACCAAATATGTTCCGCAAGAACTTATGGATGTTTGGGCAGAAAAAGATCCGATTTCTAATTTCAAGAAATATCTTTTGGAGATCGGCGTATTGTTTGAAGATGCCAATGATGCAATTGTAAGTGAAATTAAAGCCGAAATAGATGAAAATTGGGCCATGACTCTAGCAGATGCTGAAATCGAATCTACTGTTACTGAAGAATTAGATGATGTTTATGAAGTATATCAATATCAAGAAGTTACACATAATGAGCCTACAGAAAAAATTCGTTTTATAGATGCTATTTCGCACAGTTTAAAACAATCTTTTGCACGTCATGATAATTTAGTTTTGATGGGGCAAGACGTAGCAGAATATGGAGGTGCATTTAAAATCACGGAGGGGTTTGTAGATTTGTTTGGTAAAGATAAAATTAGAAATACTCCCATCTGCGAAAGCGCTGTTGTTTCAGCTGGAATGGGGCTTTCTATCAATGGTTTTAAAGCAATTGTCGAAATGCAATTTGCTGATTTCGTTTCAACTGGCTTTAATCCGATTGTAAATCTATTGGCAAAACAACATTATCGTTGGGGAGAAAAAGCCGATGTGGTGGTACGAATGCCTTGTGGTGGTGGCACCCAAGCTGGTCCTTTTCATTCACAAACCAATGAAGCTTGGTTTACAAAAACACCTGGATTAAAAGTGGTTTACCCTGCTTTTCCATATGATGCAAAAGGTTTATTAAATGAAGCAATCAATGACCCTAATCCGGTTTTGTTTTTTGAACACAAACAGTTGTACCGCAGTATTTATCAAGATGTTCCAACCGATTATTACACGTTACCAATAGGCAAAGCAGCATTGATAAAAGAGGGAACAGAGGTGACCATCATTTCATTTGGTGCTGGGGTTCATTGGGCATTAGAAGTTTTAGAAAAAAATCCTACAATAAAAGCCGATTTGATCGATTTACGATCGCTGCAACCACTTGATACAGACGCCATTTTTAATTCGGTTAAAAAGACAAATCGTTGTATTATTTTACAAGAGGACACGCTCTTTGGAGGTATTGCCAGTGACATTTCTGCCTTGGTGATGGAAAATTGTTTTGAACACCTTGACGCTCCTGTAAAAAGAGTGGGAAGTATCGAAAGTCCGATTCCTTTTGTGAAATCGCTAGAAGATCAGTACCTACCCAAGAACAGATTTGAGCAAGCTTTACATGAATTATTATCTTATTAAAACATAAAAAAAACATGAAAATTTATTACAAAATTTTACTTTTTTCTCTTGTAGCATTTACAAGTTGTTCAAAGAAAGAATCTGTTGCCGAAGACGCATTAGTTACCAACAGAGACACATTAGTAGATCCATCTACTGATTTTTTTCATTATGCCAATGGTGGCTGGTTTAAAAAACATCCCATTCCAGCATCTGAAAAAAGTAATGGAATTTTCAGAATGATCCAAGACACCATCAACAATCAAATAAAAACAATTTGTTTGAAATCGGCCGAATCCAATGCTGAAAAAGGAAGTAATAAACAAAAAATTGGCGATTTCTATGCTTCCGGAATGGACTCTGTTACTATAAATAAACTCGGAATTACCCCATTAGATAAAGAAATTAAAAAAATTGAAGCCGTCAAAGATGTTCCAAGCTTGTTGGCGACTTTAGCATATTTTCATACCCAAGGTTCAGCACCTGGGTTTAGTTTTTACGTGGGGCAAGATGATAAAATAAGCTCTAAAAATGCACTATTTTTATCACAAGGCGGACTAGGATTGGGTCAACGTAGTTATTATTTTGATACCGATGCTGATACAAAAAAAATACGAGACGAATATACTAAACACGTAGCCAAAATATTCCAATTATCTGGAGCTGATCAAGAGGCTTCTAATTCCAATGCTGCATTGATTTTAAAAATGGAAACCGAATTGGCTAAACATTCTAGAAAATTAGAAGAGCTACGTGATCCAATCAAAAATTACAACAAAATGACTATTAGTCAATTGAATGTGTTAACACCGAATATTGATTGGAAAACAATGTTTGCTAACTTAAATATTAAAAATGTAGATTCGGTTATTGTTGGACAACCTGAGTTTTACAAAGGATTGAATGTTGCGATGAAAAGTTACTCTATCGAGCAATGGAAAACGTATCTAAAATGGGACTTACTAAATTCGTATGCTGGGTATTTAAGTAACGATTTTGAAAATCAAAACTTCTATTTCTTCAGTACAGTTATGAATGGTATTAAAGTACAAAAACCACGTTGGAAAAGAATCGTTGAACAAACGGATGATGCATTAGGCGAACTCATTGGACAGGTTTATGTAGAAGAATACCTTCCAAAAGGAACCAAAGAAAAACTACTTGAAATTGGCAATAACATTCGTGATGTATATTCAGAACGCATCAAAAAACTGGATTGGATGAGTGAACAAACAAAGGTCAAAGCACTTGCTAAGTTGCGGAAAATTGTAATGAAAGTGGGATATCCCGATAAATGGAAAGATTTAAGCGCTGTACATATAGATAAAAACAGCTATTTAAGAAACATTATTTCAGTCAATCAATGGAATTATCAGTACATGATTGCAAAATACGGAAAACCTGTGGACCGATCGGAATGGGGTATGTATCCACAAACCTATAACGCTTATTACAGTCCAAACAATAATGAAATTTGTGTGCCTGCATGTAACATTATCGTTCCTGGATACGAAGGAAGAATGCCCGATGATGCCATTTTATATGGAATCATTGGAGGATCAACATTTGGTCATGAAATCACCCATGGTTTTGACGACCAAGGAAGTCAATACGACGAAAAAGGAAATCTTAATAATTGGTGGACTAAAGAAGATTATGCCAAATTCAGATCAAAAACAAAATTGATCGTTGACCAATTCAACAACTATACTATTGTTGGAGGAAAACACATTAATGGAGATGCTACACAAGGTGAAAATATTGCCGATTTAGGTGGGGTTGTTATGGGATTTGAAGCTTTTAAGAAGACTGCACAATTTAAAAATAAAGAAATCATCAGCGGTTTAACTCCGCAAAAAAGATACTTTTTAGCTTATGCTTATGCTTGGATGGTAAATGCCAATAAAGAAGCTTTGACACAACAAGTTATGATGGATGTACATGCTCCAGCACAATTTAGGATCAACGGTCCGTTGTCAAATTACAATGAATTCTATAAGGCTTTTGATATTAAAAAAGGAAGCAAAATGTGGCAACCGGATAATTTAAGAGTTCAAATTTGGTAACATCAAAAAGGAGTACATTGTACTCCTTTTTTTTATCTAATAATTTCCGTTTAACAGGGCACCACCAATGGGTGCTTTGGCTTCAATGCCTATTTTTTTCATCATTTCGTAAGTGGTACAAACTGCAGCCGAAGTAACCGGAATTCCACATTCCGCCTGAATAAGATCAATTGCTTCCAAAGACGGCATTTGAACACATGCAGAAGCTACTAAAACATCCACATCGGTCAAATCCAGTTGTTTGTAGATCTCCAACAAGTTCATGGGGTTTTGAGCCGCTACTTCTAAATTATCCGGAATTTCTAACGCAATACTTTCTTTTACTTTGATGCCTTGATTTTCAATATAATCTACAACCATATCGGTCAAAGGACGCATGTAAGGAGTAATGATTGAGATTTGTTTGGCACCTAAAACCTTCAAACCATTGATCAACGCACCTGCCGAAGTGACAATTGGAGTAGGGAAGTCGTTGGCCACTGTTTCTTGGTGTAAATTTACTTCCGATACGCAATGATAGCCACGCCCCATACTCATGATAGCAACCAAACAGGCATAACCCATCACGTCGACATGAGCATCCGATAATTCTTGTGCACATTTTAAACTCATGGCGTCCATGGCTTCCAATTCTTCTTTGGTTACCTTTTTCATGCGCATTCTACTACTGTGAAACGTAAAACGTTCTGGTAAAATGGTTTCGCGCGAGCGAAAAATAGCGGGTATTTCGGTTTCCATCGTAACATTTGAAGATGGAACTATTTGACCTATTCTGTATTTCATAATCGCTATAATTGAGTCAATAAATTATATTTCTTTTATCGTATTTACAATCGTTCCAATGCCTTCCACAGTTGCCTCTACCACGTCGCCATCATACAGCCATTCTTGTGGATCACGACCTGCACCAACGCCTGAAGGTGTGCCTGTAGCAATGATATCGCCAGGTTCTAAAGTAAATACGATGCTCAAATCTTCAATCAAATCATTAATATTGAACAACATGAATTGTGTATTCGAGTTTTGTTTTTCAACACCATTTACTTTTAACGATAGATTCAAATGATGCGGGTTTTCAATTTCGTCTTTCGTAACCAAGTAAGGTCCCATCGGTGCAAAGGTGTCTTGTCCTTTAGAAACAATCCATTGTCCTTCTCGACGGCAATCACGAGCCGAAATATCATTGATTACAGTATATCCAAACACATAATCCATAGCGTTTTCTTTGGTTACGTATTTTCCTTTTTTACCGATTACGAACGCCAATTCACATTCCCAATCCAATTGTGACGTCAATTTTGTGTTTTTGATGATGTGCGTGTTCGTAGCCGTAACTGTTGTAGGTGGTTTTGAAAAGATAATTGGTTTTGCAGGCAATTTACCCGTAGTGTCTAAGGTACGAGCACTTTCTGCCACATGTTCGGTATAGTTCAATCCGATTCCAACAATGTTTTTTCTTGGTTTTTCGATGGGCGCTAAAATCGTAACTTCATTTAGGTCATACGAAATATCTTCAAAGAAATTCTCAGGTGTTTCCGAAATCATTTCTGAGATTTCAGCGATAATTTCAAAACCCATATCGATTAACTCCAACATATCATTTGGCAATGGAAAATTAGAAATTTCTCCAAAATCTTCCATATCGATGACCAGATTGTTATGTATAAATCCCAAACGAGGTTCAGTGTCTTGTGTTTTGTAGGTAAGTAGTTTCATGTTTTATGTTAAGTTACTAAGTAGCGTTTTTTTATTGATTATTGAATTTGATCTTGTTATTGTATTTGTTGATGTCCATTATTTTCTTCCAACTCTCTTGATTGAAAAAGACCTAAACTTTCAATAACTGGTAAATCGTTGAATTGAAATAAGCACGCATCTTCGGTATCCGATAAATTGTGGTGTTCGTGCCATGCCCAACTCGGCACACAGAAAATATCTCGCACTTTCCAATCGAAGCGTTGTCCGTTAATGATTGAAAAACCTTTTCCTTTAGCACATTGGTACACGAATGAGCCTGTGTGTTTATGCGCTTTCCCTTTGAAACCAGCAGGTAATAATTGCATCGCGGCTCCCATGGTTTGCATCACGTGTCCACCCGTTAATGGATTGGAATATTGCATAAAAATGCCATCAAACGGATTAACTTCATTCACTTTTTGAGCTTCTAAAAGGGCTGGATACACATTTGTCCAGGAATATTTAAATAAGGGCGAATAGGGTTTGTCCCACGTTTTGTCAGCTGGGATTAATCCAGCGCAGCCATAGGTAATAGGTGAATAATTTAAAGGTTGAACCAAAGGTTGTTTGCCATCATACACTGCATAATCATTGGCCTCTAAAGCATTGACTAACGGAATATCCAATCCGTCTTGCCAAATGCAGGTTTTTCCGCCTACTTCTACACCGTGTTCGTGCCAAGTGGAGTTGGGAGTGATGACAAAATCATTCACTTCTAGCATGATTTTATTACCATCAACTACTGTGTAACCTTTTTCTCCTTCCATAATAAAACGTAGGGCAGAAGCACGGTGACGGTGTGCCGATGTGCTTTCGCCTGGACGCGTCACTTGGATACCTGTATATAACCAACCCACAGCAGCCGAAACGTCTTTGCGTTTATCGTTTACCAAATAGACGACGCGGCGACCTGCTTGTTCGGGAGTTACCAATTCGGATGATTTTAATACTAAACTGCGTAAATCATCATATTTCCAAAGCATGGGTACAGATGACGAACGAGGTTCCCAAGGTTCAATGTCGTTGGCAACGGTCCATAAGGCACCTGCGCCAAGTGTTTCCAATTCTTTGTAATAGGCTACTAATTCGGGTGAATCTTGTACTCTAGCACGTCCAATTACATCATCTGAAAAATTATTTGTTTCCATAATAAGTTGACTTAATACTTAATTCTCAGGTTTTTTATTTTTTATTAAACTCGTCGTGATTATCTATAAACGTAATATTTCGCGTTGGAGCAGTATTTACACGTAAATCGAAAATATCAAAACGGTTGTAATGTCCTAAAATATCGTGCATTTGTTTCGGCTGTATGCATTTTTCCAAATCAATTTCGGCATACACAATGCCTTCCTCATCAATTAGTGGTGTGCCAATAACAGCACCATTCGGACCAATAAAGCCCGAGAATGCCGAACTTTTACGATCCAATAATGCATCAACATTAGGCACATCGGCACGTAAGGCATCTTTTATTTCTTGAGAAACCGTTGAACACGAAACAATTGTAAATAATTTTCCTTCAAAAGAATGCGCTGCGGCACGAATTTTAATCGCTTCAGCCATATCATAATCTGGTGGTGCTACGGGTAATGAAATATAATTGGCAATGTGAATCAATTCGCCCTGAGAAAGTAGCGTAAACCGTGCTAATGTATTGGTGTTTTCGCCACATGCCAAAGTTCCGATAGGTCCTATTTCGGTATCATAGACTTTTAATGACGATCCATCGCCTGAGGTCCACGTTAATTTTTCGGCCCATGTGGGTACTAACTTTCTATGTTTTCCAATGATACTACCTTTATTATCAATAATCAGATTGGTATTGTAAATTTCGCCATAGCTTTTACCACGTTCGTTGATACCCATAACAATATGAATATCATTTTCTTGAGCAGCCAAGCACAATTTTTGAATTTCAGGTCCGGCAACATCAACAGAATTCTTATACAATTCTTCATACCATTTGCTTCCTTGAACAGGCGTCATGATCCAATTCCAATAAGGATATCCCGAAATAAATACCTCCGGAAAAGCGATTAATTTTGCCCCATTATTACTTGCTTCTTTAATAAAAGAAATGGCTTTATCCACCGTTTTTTCTACATTAAGAAATACTGGTGACGTTTGAACAGTTGCGGCTTTGAATTTTTTGAATTCCATAGTTATTTAATTACGAATTGAAAATTACGAGTTATGAATAGAAACGAGATTACATCGCAATTCACAATTGGTAATTCATAATTTTATGTTTCATTTCTTCTGAGAAAGGTTCAGATTTGATCCCGTCTCGTTCTGGATTGAAAGCAACATTTACCAAGGTAACTTCGCCTTCTAATACGGTATTTTCTGCTTCATTCACAAACTGGAATCCACACAGAATAGAGGAGTTTTTCAATTCCTTTACCCACAATTTTTTGGTTAAAATTTCACCCAAACGTGCGGCATTTTTGAATTGAATCTTTAAATCAACTGTTGGAATCCCATTGGTTTCGTGCATTTTTGAAAAAGGTCTGTCTAACGCTTCTTCAAACCAATCTTCTACTAAACCGTTCAACATTTCCAAAAACCGTGGATAAAAAACTATTCCGGCATAATCGATATGTTGAAAACGAACTTTTTCTTGTTTTATAAATTGCATTGCTATAGGTCTTTTATTATTATTTCAACTTAAACCGTTGTATTTTACCGGTCTCTGTTTTTGGTAAATTTTCTACAAAATGAATCATTCTCGGATATTTATATGGCGCAGCTACTTCTTTGAACCAAAGCTGAATATGATTTTTCATTTCGTCTGTAGCTTTAGTGTTATCATGCAATACAACATACGCACAAACCAACATGCCACGCTCTTCATCGGGTGCGCCTACTACGGCACATTCCAAAATATCTTCGTGGGTTAAAAGTACGGATTCTACTTCAATTGCCGCAATATTATATCCCGAAGAAATAATCATATCATCGCCTCGAGCAACAAAATGAAAATAACCTTCATCATCTTGACGGAAAATATCGCCTGTGATGTTCCAGCCGTTTACAACATATTCCCGTTGCTTTTCTTCTCGATTCAAATATTTACAACCTGTAATTCCTCGAACCGCTAATCGACCCGCTTCATTTCTTGGTAATTCGTTGCCTTGTGGGTCTATTATTTTTGCTTCGTAACCCGTAATCGCTTTCCCTGTTGCACCGGGTTTCATATTTTCTTCATTCGACGATATAAAAATATGCAACATTTCGGTTGCGCCGATGCCATCAATAATTTTCAAGCCGGTTGCGTCGTACCAATCTTGCCAAACTTTCAGAGGCAAGGTTTCACCAGCCGAAACACATTTACGCAAACTCGAAATATCATAATCGTGGACTTTTGTGGTTATGATCCGCCAAGCCGTAGGAGCTGTAAAACAAATTGTGATTTTATATTCTTGAATGGCTTTCAACAATACATCTGGGCTTGGTTTTTCAATTAAAAAAGTAGACGCGCCAAAATACATCGGAAACAACACCAATCCGCCTAAACCAAAAGTAAAACCAATGGGCGGACTTCCAATAAAAATATCATTTGAAGTAGGCTGCAACGAATAGTTTGGAAATGCTTCACAAATAGTTAAGATATCTTTATGGTAATGAGCTGTCATTTTGGGTAAACCTGTAGTACCCGAAGTAAATCCAATCAGCGCCACATCTTCTGGTTTTGAGGGGTAATTATCGAATGTTTTGGGTTTGGATTCCATTAACTTTTCTAAATCGGAATTTCTATAGAAACTTACTTTTTTTAGAAAATTGGATTGGACTAAATTCATTTCTTCAGCCAAATCATTATCGCAAATTGCATGCGAAATTTCGGCACAATCAATAATAGTTGTCAATTCCTTTGCACGAAGCAACGGCATGGTAGCAACGACAATTCCACCTGCTTTTAGCACAGCAAACCAACAAGCAACCATCATGGGATTATTCGCCGAACGCAGCATTACACGATTACCAGATACTAATCCTAAATCTTCTACTAAAACATGGGATATTTGATTGGCTTTATCATACAAATCCTGATACGTCCAGTTTTCTTCAAAGGTTCGGATACAAATAGTATTTCCTCGACCTTTTTTGATGTGATTGTCAAGTAATTTTTCTACGCAATTCAATAGTTCAGGTTGTTGGAATTGGGGTAAATCCAAAAAGGTATATTCTGGTTGTAATTCCAGTGGCGGTAAACTTATATGAGCGAAATTATCTTTCATTAAATACGAATTTTTAATTACGAATTAATTTCAATAACATCATCTTGATGCTTAACAGATAAACAAGGTTCTGCGTATTCAATAAATTTATTATTTTCATATTCATTTAGTAATTTTTTTATTGAAGTATAATTTATATTTTTAGGAATCTCTATTACAAAAAAATTATCGTTCATTCCTTCAGATTCACATCCTAAGTCAAAAACTTTTTTTCTGATAATTTCTTTATCAAAATTTTCTTTAAGAATTACTACTTGAACTACAGAATTTCCGGAACTTTCAATAACTTCTTTATAAACTAATACATCTTCATCAAATTCTGCATAAAAAATATCATCCGAAGCTATTAATGGTCCATAGAAAGGAATATTGTCAAGTTTGTAAATTCCTTTTGATTCATCAACAATTTTACACCACATTGTTTCAATAACTTCTTCTTCTAGAAAATTACTATAATATTTAAAAGTAATTTTTTTATGATTATTTTCTTCAATATTCATTTCTAATTCGTAATTACTTCTTATTACTCTTCGGTTTCAACGCTTTTTTCATTCCTTCAGCTTGTTTTCTTTCGGCAGCTTTTAATGGATACAAATGTGAAATGCCCATTTTATATGGATTTGAAATATCACTGGCTTGAAATTGTTCATACGCTTGTGCATTACGAACAAAATTTGCATCCAACAATAAAGGTCTGCCAATAGCTACTAAATCAGCTCTGCCATTTAATAATATCGTATTTATTTGATCAATATCTTGAATTGTTCCTGCTGTAATGGTTGGAATGTGAACTGTATTTCGAACGGCATCTGAAAATGGCGTTTGCCACATTCTGCCAGTTTGTGGTTTTTGGTCAGCAACCGTATTTCCTGTGGAAACATTAATAATGTCGGCACCTGCTTTTTTAAACGCTTCCGAAATTACCAAAACATCGTGATCTGAAATGCCATTATCAGCCCAATCGGTAGCGGATATTCGAATAGAGATTGGTTTTTCTTTTGGAAATACTTCACGAATAGCTGTAAAAACTTCTAATGGATATTTTAAACGATTCTGAATACTTCCACCAAATGCATCCGTACGAATATTGGTTAATGGTGATAAGAAAGAAGCCAATAAAAAGCCATGATGTGCTTGCAATTCAATCATATCAAAACCAGCTTCGTTGGCATTTTTTGTAACTTGTACAAATTCATTTTTGATACGTTGCATATCTTCTAAAGTCATCTCTTTTGGGCAATCTGCATTTTCAGCAAAAGGAATGGCAGAAGCCGAAAGCAACTCCCATTTCTTACCTTTATATTGATCTTCCCAAGGAATTTTGGAGCCTCCTTTTCTTCCTGAATGACCCAATTGAATCCCAATTTTAGTTGGGGTAAATTGATGCACAAAAGAGGTGATGCGCTTCCAAGCTGCTATTTGAAGATCATTATATATTCCGGCGCAGCCTTCAGTGATTCTTCCCGTTTCGGAAATTGCAGTCATTTCTGTAAGAATTAACCCCAAACCACCTACAGCTCTTGAAGTATAATGTTGGAAATGCCAATCGCTAACCAATCCGTTATCGGCTACATATTGCCCCATTGGCGCCATCACGATGCGGTTTTGCAATTCTAAATTTCTTAATTTAAAAGGAGTGAAAGCTGCCGATTGATTTTTGATATTGACATTGCAATTGTCATTGAACTCTTCCAAAACTTTATCTGTAAATGAAGCATCACGCAAACGTAAATTTTCATAGGTTACTTTTTTCGAACGCGTCATGCATCCAAAAGCAAATTGCTGAAACGAATGTTGCATGTGACGGTCCATATTTTCAAACCAATCCAAGGACACAATAGCAGCATATTGAATCATCTCTACGGTGTTTCTTCGGGTTTTGTCATATTGAGCAAAAGCGGCCTTCACATTAGTGGGATTAGCAATTACGGCATCCGATAAACCAATAGCACAATCCATCGCTAATTTGGTTCCAGAACCAATAGAGTAGTGGGCTGTAGCTTTGGCATCGCCTAATAAAACGAGGTTGTTGTGGTACCACTTTTCATTGGTCACATGTGGAAATTGACGCCAATGTGATTTATTTGAAATTAAGGAATGTCCGTCTAATTCTTCTGCAAATATTTCGGCAATTTTTGCCATGGTATCTGTTTCATTGGTCACTTCAAAACCATGTTTTTGCCAGGTTTCGTCGCTGCATTCAAAAATCCAGGTACTTCTATTTTCTTCGTATTGATAGGAATGTGCCACAATGGTTCCGTGGGGTGTACTTCTGAAAAAATACGTAAAGGCATCCAACGGTTTAGTGGATCCTAACCAAACAAAGCGGTTCTTTTTAAGTTCGATTTTAGTGCCGAATTCTTTTTGATATTGAGTCCGAATGGCACTCCCAATTCCGTCTGTTGCTAAAATTATATCAGAGTCTGCAAATTGCGATAGATCGTCTACATTTTGTTCGAAATGCAAATTGACACCTTCTTCCAGGCAACGTTGTTGTAACAATTGTAAGAGTGTTTTTCGGGAGCAACCGCAAAAACCATTTCCAGCAATGGAAACCGATTCGCCGTCTCGAGCCACAACAATATCATCCCAATAGGCAAACTTGCTACGAATCAATTCATACGATTGCATATCGCGTTTTAAGAATTCACCTAAGGTTTCATCGGAAAACACGACCCCAAAACCAAAACTATCATCGGGTTTGTTGCGTTCATAAATATCGATTTGGCAATGTGGCATTGCTTTTTTGGTTAATATCGAAAAGTAAAGTCCGCCCGGACCACCGCCTATAACTGTTATTTTCATATGTAATGGGTAATCAACAATGGTTAATTGATTATTAGTTATTGTCTTTTTATTTGAAATAATTCTCCTAATGTACTGTAATTAGAACCTGCTAATCGTGCAACCGGTTTGTATTTATCTAAATTGATTTTGTGATTTTCCATTAGTATCGAATCATCAATATGCAGGGTAATGATTTTTCCGATGATGATGCAGGCGCCTCCATTTTGATGCTTTTCGATAAAATAATGATGCACCATTTCGCATTCAAACTGTACCAAACTTTCTTTTACACGTTTGGGTTTGATGAAAACAGAATCAATAGGTGTAACGTTGGCCAATTCAAATTCACTTACATCAGAAGCAACGTTTTGTGCAGTAGTATTCATCTGTTCAACCACGTTTTCAGTAACCAAATTCACTACAAATTGATTATTGGCAAGAATATTATTTAAGGTGTCTTTGTTTTTATTCCCTGTTCGAACGGTTGAAAACATTATGTGAGGCGGATCTTCGCTCACTACATTGAAGAATGAAAATGGAGCCAAATTATCAATTCCATTTTCATCAATTGAGGCTACCCAAGCAATGGGTCTTGGGATTACGGTTCCTGTTAATAATTTGTACAAAGCCGAAGATTCGGTGTCCTGAATATCAAATTGCATGAATATCTTGTTAATAGTACAAATTAAGTAAATTTATTAAAAACGTAGCTCTATTTTTTGAAAAATAAATAGGTATAGGTTTTTATAATAATCTGTAATAATTACATAATATGTAAATAAATGCTGATAAAAATCAATAATGTGAAAAAATATTTTATAATTTTTATCATATTATTTTTTGTATTATTGCTAAATTAGTATATTTATGCAAAATTTATATATATGGAGATTTTAGCGTGCCCAAAATGCCAAGGCGATTCTATTGTAAAAAGCGGTGTCATCAAAGATAGACAAAGGTTTTTGTGTAAAAAATGCAACTATTATTTTACCGTCAATAAATTAGGTAAAAAGATCGATAGTTACTATGTAACCAAAGCATTACAATTGTTTTTGGAAGGGTTGAGTTTTAGAGAAATCGAACGGATTATTGGGGTTTCTCATGTTACCATAAGTAACTGGGTGAAGGAATTCAAAGTCACCAAACCCAATCATACCGATTACCATCCTACTTATAAGATATACAATCATTTAGAACTGGTAGAATTTTTGAAAAACAAAGACCAATTGAAAGGAGCCGGGATGATTATTACCGAACTTGGAGACAAGTTTATGCTAATAAAATGGGAACGTTTCAAGGATTAACTATAGCACTTTACATAAATATATACTCTAATTTTTTTCATTAACAAAATTTTAGAATTTGGTCAAGCAAAAAAGCATTATTAACCAAATTATAAACTAAAATTAATTATGAAAAAAATTATTTTTTTATCCTTTGCAGCCTTATCAATGAGTGGTTTTTCACAAACTGCTATACCTGCGGCTCCTGCTGCACCGGCAGCAAATGATTACAGTATTTCCTGGTATGGTTTTGTTCGTACGGATTACATCTGGGACACTCGTAAATCGGCACAAGTAAGAGAGGATCAATTGAATTTATATCCTACAGATGTCTCTTTAGATGGTGCAGGAAATGATGTGAATGCGGTTGGTCAATCCAATTTCTTATCCGTTGTTTCTCGTTTAGGAGTTAAAGTAAAAGGTCCTGATGTATGGGGAGCTAAAGCAAGCGGAACATTAGAGGGCGATTTCTTTGGTAATTTTGAAGGTTCTTCTACAATTGGAATGTTACGTTTACGTCATGCTTATGCACAATTAGACTGGAAAAAGACATCCTTAACAATGGGACAAACTTGGTACCCAACTTTTATACCCGAAGTTTTTCCTGGTGTAGCTAACTTCAGCACTGGAATTATGTTCAATCCATTTGGATGGGCATCACAAGTAAAATTAAAACAAAATTTAAGCAAAGATTTCTCTTTGATCTTATCTGCTTATAAAGAACGTGAATTCACAACTGTTCAGCCAGCTGGTACAACACAGAATTCTGCATCCATTAACTCAGCATTGCCATCTTTGAACGGTCAATTTCAATACAAAAACAAAAATATTTTTTTAGGTTTTGGATTTGAGTACAAATCTCTGCAACCAAGAACGGATAATGGTTTAACCGGTTCTGCACGTCTTGTTACAACAGAAAAAGTAAACAGTTCAACAGTTTTTGGATATGGAAAGTATGCTAATGATAAGATTACTATTAAAGCGTATGGAATTTCTGGAGCCAACATGTTCAACATGGTTATGTTAGGTGGATATGTAGGAAACACGGTTAACGGTATCGAATCTTATGACCCAACAAAAGCAACTGCATTTTGGTTAGATATTGCTAGTAATGGTAAATCTGTAGCTCCGGGTATTTTCTTTGGAACAACCAAAAACAACGGTGCTGACACGGCAGGAAATGCTGCATACGGTAGAGGAATTGCTGTAAACGGTGGAAGAATGGTAGACAACGTATGGAGGGTTTCTGGACGAGTAGACTTCAAGAAAAACAAATTCAGAATTACACCTGAGTTAGAATTAACTTCTGCGGATTGGGGAGCTGCTGATGCATTCGGTAAAGTTACCGGACCAACAACAGCCGTTTCAAACTTCAGAACAATGATTTCTTGTGTGTACACATTTTAATAACATAAATTAATAAACATTTAATAATTAATAAGTATGAGTGATAAGTCAACAAAAGGAATCTGGAAAGTAATTTCTGCTTCCTCAATGGGTACAATGATCGAATGGTATGATTTTTATATCTTCGGAAGTTTAGCAACTTTGCTATCAACAAAATTCTTTCCGCCAGACAACCCAACTGCGGCATTTTTATCAACACTTGCAACTTTTGCTGCAGGATTTGTGGTTCGTCCTTTCGGGGCAATTTTCTTCGGAAGATTAGGAGATTTAATTGGACGTAAATACACGTTCATGGTAACATTATTATTAATGGGAGGTGCTACGTTTTTAATTGGATGTGTACCCGCTTATGAAACCATTGGGTATTTTGCTCCGTTTTTAGTTTTATTATTACGTTTACTTCAAGGTTTAGCACTTGGTGGAGAATACGGAGGAGCAGCAACGTATGTTGCCGAACATTCGCCAAACCACAGAAGAGGTTTCTTTACCTCTTGGATCCAAACGACTGCAACTTTAGGATTATTCATTTCGTTGATCGTAATCTACATTACAAGACACTCGTTATCTAAAGAAGACTTTACGGATTGGGGATGGAGAATTCCATTTTGGGTATCTATCATCATGATCGGAATTTCGTACATCATTAGAAGAAACATGCACGAATCTCCGGTTTTCACCAAAGTGAAAGAAGAAGGTAAAGTTTCAACAAATCCATTAAAAGAAAGTTTCGGAAACAAATTAAACTTCAAATTTGTATTATTAGCTTTATTTGGAGCAACAATGGGACAAGGTGTTGTTTGGTATACGGGTCAATTTTATGCGATGAGTTTCATTGAAAAAACAATCAGTGTTGACAAAGATATTGCAGATAACATCATGTTGATTTCATTGGCATTAGGAACACCGTTCTTCGTATTGTTTGGATGGTTATCTGATAAAATGAGTAGAAAATGGATCATGATGTTGGGTATGTTCTTAGCTATTTTTGCTTACCGTCCAATCTACACGTCTATGTATGAATCTGCTAGTGAAAAATCAATGAAAAAATTGGGTAATACATTAGTAATGGACAGCTGTAAAGTAGTTGGAAGTCCGTTGGCTGAAATTAAAACTGAAGCTGACAAAAAAGACCCTTCTATCAAGAAAACAAAGATTTTAGTAGCTACTAAATCGGATTCATTGTACAATACTGGGGCTAAATTCCATTATACTGTTGTAGATACCTTATTCTCGGCAAATGCAATTGAATTTGATGCAAAAGCAAACAACAAAAATGAAGTTTGGATTAAATATACTACAACAAAAGATACGGTAGCTACAGTTAATGTAATCAAATTGAAAAACACATTGAAACCGGATGAAAAACCAGCAAAAGTTGATACATTAGCAGCTGTTGCATTGGGGACTTTCACCGAAGGTCCGGGTGCAAAACACCATCCAACAGGAATAAGTGTAAAACATGGCGTAGAAGTAGTGAAAAACATTACAGACGATGTTAAATGGCATTTGATCTTAATGGTATTGATTCAAGTATTGTTTGTGACTATGGTTTACGGACCTATCGCAGCTTTCTTAGTAGAAATGTTCCCTGCTCAAATTAGATACACCTCAATGAGTTTACCTTATCACGTAGGTAATGGTATTTTTGGAGGATTACTTCCTGCGGTTGCTACATTCTTGGCATTGAATGCTAAAAAAGCAAACGACATTGCAAAAGAAGCTGGTTCTGCATTACCATATGACAAACCTTATTTAGAAGGACTTTGGTATCCAATTATTGTGGCTGCAGTTTGTTTAGTAATCGGAATTGTGTATTTAAAATCAGATGACAGAAATGTTCATGATTAATAACTTTAAAAAAAATTAAAATGAATCAAATTAAAAGACTTTTAGGAATCGTTTGGATTGCCATTGGTGCAGTTTCAGTATATTATCTTTTTATCAACCAAGCTTTAGGAATGTGGAAGGCAGGTGGAGAAAAGCTTGTTCCAGCAATTATTTACACCTTTGTTTTGTGTCCGTTAATTGCTTATGGTTTATTCAAATTTGGATCGTATTGCCTTTCTGGTGAATATGATGACAAATAAACTGGATTAATTATTATTTTAAAACCTCTGATAAATCAGAGGTTTTTTTTGTTAATTCCAACTATATTAAATTAGCAATTTCAATGTAGTATTCTAAAAATAAAACCCTATTTTTAAGAAATGAAATTATATTAGTTATCGAGTTCAAATGAAAAAAAGACACCAACAAAAATTACTTATTATTTCTGTACTGTTATTAATGGGATTTAATATGCCCATCGTACTTTTATTTGATTCTAGTGAGAGTATTTATGGTATTCCCGCTATTTACATCTACTTTTTTTCCATTACCTTGTTTTCAATATTAGTTTCACTATTAATCGTAAATAGGTACAATGAATAGTTTTTTACTCTTGATTATCCTCTCAGTCTACTTAGGGTTTCTTTTTTTAATCGCGCATTGGGCAGAAAAAAGAGAGAATAATAAATGGACGAATAACCCGTATATATATACTTTATCACTTGCAGTATATTGCACAGCTTGGACGTACTATGGCAGTATTGGTTTGGCAGCAGAAAGTGGATTATCGTATTTACCAATTTACCTAGGGCCCATCATCATTGCACCTTCATGGATATTGATTCTCAAAAAAATCATCCGTATTTCCCGAATTAATAAAATTGCTTCCATCGCCGATTTTATTTCCCTTCGATATGGGAACAGTCGTTTCTTAGGGGCAATAGTTACTGTTGTATGTTTAACCGGTATTTTACCCTACATAGCTTTGCAACTGAAAGCCATTTCGGAAACATTTCACATCGTTACCAAAACAAAAATCAATTCCTACATATTTGACGACACTACAACCTACGTAGCGATTGCATTGGCCCTTTTCGCATCCTATTACGGAACCCGATATGCCGATGCCTCAGAAAAACGAAAAGGAATTGTAACAGCAGTTGCTATTGAAAGTATGCTTAAACTTTTGTTTTTTGTATTCATTGGAATTTACATTACCTTCTTTGTTTTTGATGGTTTTGATGATATTTATCAAAAAGCATCCTTACTCGAACATTTCAAAGAAAAAAATACCATTGGTGGATTGCCACAAGCGATCAATTGGTTTTTGTTATGCGTACTTTCTATGTTTGCCATATTTTTATTACCCCGTCAATTTCAAGTTTCGGTAGTAGAAAACAATAGAGAAAACCACATCAATACAGCAGTTTGGCTGTTTCCATTGTACTTGTTGATCTTCAACATTTTTGTATATCCAATAGCATGGGGTGGAAACATCATTTTTGATGGGCAATCGGTTAATTCCGATACGTATTCCTTGTTAATTCCGCAATTATTTGATCAGAAAACGCTAACGGTAATGGTTTTTTTAGGTGGATTTTCAGCTGCAATTTCCATGATTGTAGTTTCCTCAATCGGACTTGCTACGATGGTTACCAATAACATTTTGATTCCCTACAACTTACTAGGAAAACTTAATGAAGCCGAAATCATCAGCAACCGAACCATTTTATATACACGTAAACTCAGTATATTTTCAATCATCATTTTAGCTTATTTTATCTATCGCTTTTTTGGCTTAGATTATAGTTTAGTTTCTATCGGGATGATTGCCTTTGTGATAATAGCGCAATTGGCACCTGCCTTTTTTGGTGCACTTTTTTGGAGAAGAGGCTCAAGACTAGGCGCCGTATATAGTATTCTTGTCGGATTTTTGGTTTGCATTTATACCTTACTTATTCCGTACGCTTCTGGATTAACAAATGAAAGTGCTTTTCTATCAGAAGGGTTATTCGGATTTCATTTACTCAAACCCTTTCAACTGTTTGGACTTGATTATTTGCAGCCCGTACCGCATGCATTATTCTGGAGTTTGTTGTTCAATACCTTTACTTATTTTTCGGTTTCTGTTAGTTTTAAAGGAAACTATCGCGAAAGAAATTACGCCGAAATGTTTGTTGACATTAACAAATACATTACCAATCATGAGAATGCATTCATTTGGAAAGGAACTGCCTATCGAAATGATATTGAAAAGGTACTTATTCGATTTCTAGGTCAAAACAGGACCACACGTGCCATGAATATTTTCAATGCAAAATACAATGTAGATGTCAATCAAGAACTAGCCGATGCACGACTCATCAAGTTCTCTGAAAATCTATTAACAGGACACATCGGAACCGCTTCGGCAAGGATATTAATTTCGAGTGTCGTAAAAGAAGAACGCATTTCATTGCCTGAAGTGTTAAAAATATTGGAGGAATCCAAAGAAAACATCATCATCAACAAAAAACTAACCGAAACTTCAAATGAATTAAAAGAGATCGGAAGAGCACACGTCTGAACTCCA
>ERZ650308.333-NODE-333-length-25197-cov-7.772572_pt1 | contig 25197 bp, 25 predicted proteins | sample MGYA00376244_ERZ650308 | MGnify/ENA primary metagenome ERZ650308 (study PRJEB26733, sample SAMN07839295) | wastewater metagenome | biome: small river; feature: stream; material: water | place: USA: North Carolina | collected 2016-04-26 ... | reverse complement strand
CGCCGTAAGTGACAGTTACTTTGTCGCTGGAGGTCATCCTGCTCCTAGTGCTGGTGTTTGTGCCTCTTTTGAGAGGTTTTATTAGCCTATGGCATCGCGCAAGCGACGCGCACCTTCGGCAATCTTGTCATCGGTCGCAGTGATCGAAAAACGAACATATTGGTGACTAAATTCACCGTAGAAGCTTCCAGGTACGACCACTATTCCAAGTTCGGCCATTCGGTCGACGGTGGTCCAGCAATCCTCATCCAGGGTCGCCCAAAGATAAAGACCGGCTTCGCTATCGGCCAATTTAAACCCGTATGCCCGAACCGCGTCGAGAAGCACTTCGCGACGTTCGCGGTAGATCTCTTTTTCAATCGCAACGTGCTCTTCATCGCCCAAAGCAACGGTCATTGCGCGCTGAACCGGCCACGGCGTATTCAACCCTGAGTGCATGCGCAGATTGACCAGGCCCTTGATCAGCGAGGCCTCACCGACTGCAAATGCGGCACGATATCCGGCCAGGTTTGACTGCTTGCTGAGCGAATATACGGCAAGCACGCCCTCGTGTGAATCGCCGCAGACGCGTGGGTCTAGAACGCTCGGAATCAGCTTGTCAGCCCATTCGTTCCATCCAAGTTCGGCATAGCACTCATCGCTAGCAAGAAGAGCTCCCAACTCGCGTGCGCGGTCGACAGCGGCCTTCATCTCGGCAACGTCGAGAACGCGGCCATCGGGGTTACCAGGCGAGTTGATCCAAATCAGTTTGGCGTTAGCTGGCCACTTGGCCGGGTCGTCTTCAGAAACGATATTCGCACCACAAAGTGCGGCACCAACCACGTATGCCGTGTAAGCGACTTTGGGCTGAACCACAACATCGCCAGGGCCAAGACCCATGAGCAGCGGCAGCCAGCTGATTAGCTCTTTAGAACCGATTGTCGGCATAACCTGCTCGGGCGTTAGACCGGGCACGCCTCGACGGCGCTCGAACCATTCGACAACGGCAGCCTTGAACTCTGGCGAACCGCCGGTAGATGGGTAGCCAGGGGCATTTGAAGCGCCGTTCAACGCCTCTTGAATGATCATCGGGGTTGGGTCTACCGGCGAGCCGACCGAAAGGTCAACGACTCCCCCGGCGTGCTTGGCAGCCTTAGCGGCATACGGCTTTAGTTGCTCCCAGGGATACTCGGGAAGGCGATCAAACACTGATTGGGCTCTTGGTCTATTCGCCCTGAGGAGGCAACACCGAAATAACGGCGTGGTCCTTAGCGATCTTGCCAACCTTCGCAGCGCCACCAGGCGAACCTAGGTCGTCGAAGAACTCAACGTTTGCCTTGTAATAATCAGCCCACTGCGATGGCAGGTCGTCTTCGTAGTAGATAGCTTCTACAGGGCATACCGGCTCACAAGCACCGCAGTCAACGCACTCATCCGGGTGAATGTAAAGCGAGCGCTCACCCTCGTAAATACAGTCAACCGGGCATTCTTCGATGCATGCCTTGTCTTTGACATCAACACATGGAAGCGCGATTACGTAAGTCACTCTGGTGAATCCCTTCGATTTCTAAGACAAGTTTACCGATGACCGCGCGAAGACCTGCGCCAAGCGCCGGGTCTGATTCGCGGAAACAAAATAATGAATGCACAGAGAGCAATCGAACCAAATGCCCAAATGTTCCCAATTTCATTACCCGGGATGATCAATTCGCCACCCGGTTGAGGCTGCGAGAACCAAAAGATGATGGCGCTAAACACCGCGGTCAGAAGGTAAAGCGCACCGCGACTGCGACGAAGCAATCGAAGAGCCAGAGCAAGCGAGCCAACCATGGTTAGTGCAACAATCAAGCCAATCGGGGCGCCCTCGTAGTCATAGGCGCGAACCTGGTGCAACATTGTGCCGGCAACGGCCAGCAAGGCGCCGAGCGGAATTGCCCAGAAGAAGGTGAGTACCGGGCGCAACTGAACCAACGGGTTAGGCGAAGCACGACGGATGCGCTCTGGGCGGTCGTATCGAATCTCTTTTCCAGGCACGACCGAGTAGGTTTCGGCGTGCACGGCAACCTGGCTGGCATGAGCCTCGAGCGCGGCCTTCTTTTTTAGCGCAGTCTTGGCATCGCCGATCTCGACATCAAATCGCTCGCGCGGCTCGGCAATGACCCAAAATTCGGGTGCCCGGCCCGTGCGCTTGGCTACCTGGCGGATTGCCATCGCGGTAGCCTCGTGAGCCATCTTGTGGTCGGGGTGACCAAATCCACCTCGGCGGTTGTAGGTGAGAACCGCGTCCGGCTTGAACTCGCCAATTGCCTTGATCACGTCATCGGCGATCACCGAAGTCGAAGCCGCTGAGAGAGCAAGTTCATCCAAGTTTTTGCGCTTAGCAGGCTTGCCCCAAGGGTTGATGCGCATGCCGGAGTCTAGATAGGCGCGAGTACCGGCGAACGCGTGCTTGACCTCGCCAAAAGCCGAGAGCGCTTCGCGAAGCTCGGATGCCCTGAATGCGCCCATGGCGGCAAAGTTGCCTTCGAGAGCCTTTAGTTCTTCTAGCTTCACCTTGCCGTTTTCGCCGCGGGTGAGGGTGAAAACCATCACCTCGGCACCCTTTGCGATTCGGTCGGCAATCACGTGACCGGTGAACAGACTTTCGTCGTCGGGGTGCGCGTGAACGATCAGTAGTCGCTTTGGATTAAATGTGCCCTTTGCCATAAAGACACTCTAAGCGATACGACAAAACCCCCGACCCAAGGGCCGAGGGTTTTGTTGAAACCAAAGGGTTACTTGCCCTGGCTCGCGTTCTTGCGCTGTGAGTAAAGGCGCGCACGAACGGTTGAGTCAAGCTCAACCTTGCGAATGCGGGTAGCCTCAGGGGTTACCTCAACACACTCGTCTTCGCGGGCAAACTCTAGACACTCTTCTAGCGAAAGGGTGCGAGGAGGGGTCAGTGACTGGAACTCATCAGAAGAAGAGGCACGCATGTTGGTGAGCTTCTTTTCCTTGGTGATGTTTACTTCCATGTCGTCGGCGCGAGAGTTCTCGCCGATGACCATACCTGCGTAAACCTCGCTGGTTGGCTGAACGAAGAATGAACCGCGCTCCTGCAGACCAATCATTGCGAACGGAGTAACTACACCGGCGCGGTCGGCGATTAGCGAACCGTTGTTGCGGGTAACGATGTCACCAGCCCAGGCGTCATAGCCAGCAGAGATTGCGTTGGCAATACCGGTGCCCTTGGTGTTGGTTAGGAACTCGGTGCGGAAACCGATTAGGCCACGGCTTGGAACCTTGAACTCCATGCGAACCCAGCCGGTGGCGTTGCTGATCATGTTGATCATCTGACCCTTGCGTGATGCAAGAAGCTGAGTCATTGCGCCAAGGAACTCTTCAGGCACATCGATCGTTAGGTCTTCGAATGGCTCGTGAAGCTTTCCGTCAACGCGCTTGGTAACTACCTGAGGCTTACCAACGGTTAGCTCGTAACCTTCGCGACGCATCTGCTCAACCAAGATGGCTAGAGCAAGCTCGCCACGACCCTGGACTTCCCAGGCGTCTGGACGGTCGGTAGGAAGTACCTTGATCGACACGTTACCGATTAGCTCTTTGTCAAGACGGTCCTTGACCAAGCGTGCGGTGACCTTTGCGCCCTTGACGCGGCCAGCCATTGGTGAGGTGTTGATACCGATGGTCATCGAAATGGCCGGGTCGTCAACGGTGATCATCGGCAATGGGCGAACGTCGGCTGGGTCGGCAAGAGTTTCACCGATGGTGATCTCTTCGATACCGGCAACAGCAACGATGTCGCCTGGGTTTGCTTCTTCGGTTGGGAAGCGCTCTAGAGCCTTGGTCTTTAGAAGCTCGGTGATCTTTACGGTCTGGGTGGTGCCATCCTGGCGAACCCAAGCAACCTGCTGACCCTTGCGAAGGGTGCCGTTGAAGATACGAAGTAGTGCAAGACGACCAAGGAACGGCGATGCGTCAAGGTTGGTGACGTGAGCCTGAAGCGGGTGTGCGTCATCGTAGGTCGGAGCTGGGATGTACTTCATGATTGCGCCGAATAGCGGCTCAAGGTTTTCACCCTCAGGAAGTGAGCCATCGTTTGGCTTGTTTAGGCTTGCGATGCCGGCGCGGCCAGATGCGTAGATAATTGGCAACTCAAGAATGCCATCGATGTCTAGGTCTGGAACGCTGTCGTGTAGGTCTGAAGCTAGACCCAAAAGAAGGTCGTGGGTCTCTTCGACGACCTCGTCGATGCGAGCATCTGGACGGTCGGTCTTGTTGACCAACAAGATAACTGGAAGCTTGGCTTCAAGAGCCTTGCGAAGAACGAAGCGGGTCTGAGGGAGCGGGCCTTCAGATGCGTCAACTAGAAGTACAACGCCGTCAACCATTGAAAGACCGCGCTCAACCTCGCCACCGAAGTCGGCGTGGCCGGGGGTGTCGATCACGTTGATGGTGATCTCTTTGCCACCCGAGTGGTCACCCTTATAAGCAATTGCGGTGTTCTTCGCGAGGATGGTAATACCCTTTTCGCGCTCGAGGTCGCCCGAGTCCATAACGCGCTCGCCAACGGCAGCGTGTGAGTCAAATGAGCCAGTCTGGCGAAGCATCGCGTCAACTAGGGTGGTCTTGCCGTGGTCTACGTGGGCAACAATTGCGACGTTGCGCAAGTCATCTCTGGTGGCCTGAGCCATAGGAACATCCTTATATAAGCGCGCCAGGCACAAGTCACCGGCACAGTGTTTGAAACAAAATGGATTAATAGGGCGATGCAGAATTACGTCATCGAGCCCCTGCCCTTTCAGTCTAACTTGAAAGAGCGTTAATTTGGGGTTTCGATTGGGCTAATACCTACTTCGCGGCTAGACGCGCCTCGCGACGAATTCTCTGCAACTCAGGGTCTGGAAGCGGCACTGCCGAGATCAAACGCTGGGTGTAAGGGTCTTGAGGGTTCTTCAAGATCTGGTCGCGCTCGCCGACCTCAACCAATCGACCGTGCTGCATAACTGCAATGCGGTGCGACAGGATGTCGACTACGGCAAGGTCGTGACTGATGAACAGACATGCGAACTTAAGTCGGTCTTGAAGTTCCTGCAAAAGCTCGAGGAATCTGGCCTGTACCGATACGTCGAGAGCCGAGGTTGGCTCGTCGGCAATCAGAAGGTCTGGGGTCAGAGCCAATGCTCGCGCAATACCCACACGCTGACGCTGACCACCCGAAAGTTCGTGCGGGTAGCGGTTGCGGTAGCTGCGCGGCAACTCAACCGAGTCGAGCAGATCTTCGACCATTCGGTTTAGCTCGTCACCCTTGGCCACGCCGGCAAGCAGAATTGGCTCGCCGATGCTCTCGCCGATCGGCAAACGTGGGTTGAGCGAGCTGGCTGGGTCTTGGAAAACGATTCCGGTCTGGCGACGAATCTTGCGAAGGTCTTTTTGCGTTGCGTTGCTGATATCGTGACCAACAACCTCGAGACGACCGCTCGAAATTGGCAATAGGCCAATTGCTGCGCGACCGACGGTGGTCTTGCCCGAACCAGATTCTCCTACGAGACCAACGATCTCGCCTGGGCGAATCTCGAGGTTGAACTCGGTTACCGCCTTGAAAGCTGGGATGCGCCCCCGCTTTGGATACTCAATCTCAACGTTCTCGAGCTTCAAAACCGGTTGGTTGTTAGAGCCCTCTGGTGCACGAAGCTCGCGAACTGCAACCGTGCCCAACTTTGGAACCGAGGCCAAAAGTGACTGGGTGTATGGGTGCTGTGGGCGGTTGAAGATCTGGTCGGCGGTGCCGTGTTCGACGGTTAGGCCATCCTTCATGACCAAGATCTCATCGGCTAGGTCGGCAACCACACCCATGTCGTGGGTGATCAAAAGAACAGCTGAGTTAAGACGGTCGCGCAGGTTACGCATCAGGTCAAGAATTTCGGCCTGAACGGTCACGTCAAGGGCGGTGGTTGGCTCATCCGCGACCAAAAGACCTGGGTCACAGGCAAGCGCCTGAGCAATCATCGCGCGCTGGCGCTGACCACCTGAAAGCTGGTGTGGGTACTTGTCGAAAGAACTCTCTGGGTTCGGGATCTCGACCATGGTGATGAGCTCAATCGCGCGGGCCTTTGCCTCTTTAGGGCCAAGGTCGAAGTGGTTGCGAAGAGTTTCTACGATCTGGAAACCGATTGTGTAAACCGGGTTCAGAGCAGTCATCGGCTCTTGGAAGATGTAGGCAACCTCTTTGCCACGGAACTTGCGAAGGGTTGACGCCGGGGCGTCGACCATCTCGATGCCCTTGACCTTGACGCTGCCCGAGGTGCGAGCATTGCTGGCAAGAAGCGACATGAGACCCATAGCGGTGGTTGACTTGCCAGAACCCGACTCGCCAACGATGGCTAGAACCTGACCAGGAAGAACCTCAAAGTTCATGTCGATGGCAGCTGGGTACCAAACACCATCAACCCAAAAATCGATGTTGTAGTTGCTGACCTTAAGTATCGGCTCAGTCATGATTATTTTCTTCCTGCTGAATCGCCGGCTGCATTGCCTGCGATGATTGTCTCGTGAATAACGTTCAAGTTTTTAGACCGGTCAGCGGCTACATTTTTGCAGCAATCGTCTATTTGATGGCCGCCTGCATGAGCGTTGCTCTTTGGCTTGCCGACAATTTGCAAAACGCTATTAGCGGCACGGTCTGGGCGGTAGCCATAAGCGTTGGCGCCCACCTGATCTTTATTAGACCCAAGGTCACCATCTTCGATGAAGGCGTCACCGTGACCAATCCCCTGGTTAGTTACACCCTGGGTTGGCAGCTGGTCGACGACATCGATGTTCGTTATGCGCTGACCCTGGTGACCCCGGCCAAGCGAATTAGCGCTTGGGCCGCCACAGCACCCGGCCGATACCATGGCCGAACCGTTCACGAGACCGAGCTCAAGGGCTACCGGCTTAGCAACAAGAGTCAGATTCGCCCCGGCGAAAGCCCCCGCACCTCGAGTGGTGAGGCCGCTCAGCTCTGCCGAATTAGACTCGACGCTTTCGCAGCAGGCAACATTCAAGGCGCCGCTGCCGAGGTTAAGTTCAACACCCTCGGAACAGCAGTTCTGCTGTTGGCCGTGGTTGCCGCTCTGGTGATTCAAAACCTTCATTAGGCGCGCGCCTTAGCCAACTTCGCTTCTGCGCGGTCTTTTTTCGTGATGCGACGACGCTGACGTGGGTCAAACGCATCGCGCAAGCCATCACCGATGAAGTTGATGCAGAGAGCGATCGCGATGATGAACATACCCGGATACCAGAACAACCAAGGGCGAGTGGTGAAAGAGTCTTGGTACTTGCTGATCAAAAGACCTAGCGACACGTCTGGCGGAACAACACCGAAACCAAGGTAGCTCAGTGCCGACTCGGTGATGATTGCACCCGACATCAGCAGTGTGACCGAAACGATAATCACGCCAACTGCGTTAGGCAGGATGTGCTTGAAAACGATGCGGGCGTTGTTCGCGCCGGCAACTCGAGCTGCGTCAACAAACTCACGTTCGCGAAGGCTCAAGAACTCACCGCGAACCAATCGCGATAGGCCCGTCCACGAGAACAAACCTAGATAGGTCGCCAAGAAAATCACACCAAGGTTGCCGAACTGGAAACCGATAACCGAGCCGATGATGATGGCTGGGATGGTGATGATGAAGTCGGTGAAGCGCATCAGAATCGCGTCAACCCAACCGCGGAAGTAGCCGGTCACGGCGCCAACAACGGTACCAATGAAAGCAGCGATTAGACCGATGATGACCATAACCACGATTGACTGCTGAGCGCCACGCATTACCAGCGCAAAGTAGTCAAGACCGATGTCATCCTGACCAAATGGGTGGTTTCCGATGTTGAAACCAGTTCCATCGATGAAGGCCGGGATGATGTCGAGGGTCGGTGCACCTACGATGCCGTCGGCACCGATAGACAACTCTGGGTCGATGTCGGTGATGCTCCAGTGCCACCAACCCGGGATGGTGATTGGGTTGTCCTCGTTACCTAGGTGCAAGCCCGAGGCCGTGAAAACAAATAGCACCATCATGATGAGACTCCACAGCGAGATCATCGCGGCGCGGTGGCGAACAAAACGGCGTCGAACAATTTGACCCTGGCTTAGGCCTTCGGTCTCTTTGTTCGCGATTGCATTTTCGTTTTGGTCGGTGCTCGAAAGCTGCTCTTTTTCTTTTTTCTTGAACATGATTACTTTCCAACTCGAATTCTTGGGTCAAGTGCCGAATAAAGCAGGTCGGCAATCAGGTTTGCCAAAACTGACATAGTTGCAGTCACCAAGAACACACCCATCAAAAGGTTTAGGTCCATGGTGTTAATCGCCTGGTTGAAAAGCGTTCCCATGCCAACCCAGCCGAAAATGCGCTCGGTGATGATTGCACCACCGATGATGCCAGCGAAGTCGACGACCATCAGGGTAGTCAACGGAATCATGGTGTTGCGGAAAGCGTGACGCATGATCACGGTGCGCTCGGTTAGGCCTTTTGCGCGGGCGGTGCGAATGTAGTCCTGGTTTAGAACTTCAAGCAGCGAACCGCGTGAATAGCGAATGTATCCCGCAAAAGAAATCAAGGTAAGGGCCACGGTAGGCAAGAACATGTGCATAAGGATGTCGAGAGAGCTGATCCAGAAGTTGCCTGGCTCGAGCAAGTCGTTGACCTGGCCTACCGTTGGCACCGGGCGATAGTTGATTGCATCGGTGGCCATGTATGGAGCCCAGGTTTGCATGAACTTGTCGACCAGAATCAGGATAGCGACTAGCACGGCAGTAATAATCGCGGTGCGCGTGACGGCAGCGCGGTCCTCCTTGGCAAAGAATCGGCTGGTCAAGATTGCAACGCCGACGGTAACAATAGCCATCAGGATGAAGTTCAATAGGTGGTTCTCTTGCTCCATAACCCATTGAGCTGGGTAATAGAAGACCAAGCCAAAAACAGCCATCGCGAGTGACGACTTCAGCGCAGCCTTGACACCTAGACCGGTTGAAAGCTGAGTGACCGCAAAGGCGATTCCCACGCTGGCACCGAAAATCACGATCGGACCAAGACCTGGGTTACGGAACCAGTCAAGCGCGCCAAGCAAAAGAATCATGCCTGCCGAACCGATTGCGGCGATTCCAAAGATTGTGAATACCTTGCGGCGGTCGCCACCAATGACAGACGCCCAGAACAAGCCGCTGAACAACGAGAGTCCGATTATCCAAGGTGGCGTTACCTGTGGGTCGGTCAAGAAGTTGTTAAAGCCGATAGCCAAGTACTGCTTTAGAAGAACTGCGAACCAGAAGATTGGCAGTGAGAAAAGCAAGAAGGCGAAGAAGGTCATCGCGTAGTCAAAACGGCTGTACTGGCGAAGGGCAGTAACGATACCGATGGTTATACCCAGAATGATTGCGATAACGGTTGCGCCAACAACTAGGCGGATGGTGGTTGGGATAGCCGCAGCAACTGCGTCGGTCACCGACTGAGCGTCACGGGTCATACCAAAGTCAACCTGGCCCACAAAAGCGCCAAGAACGCCCTTAAGCCACAAGAAGTAGCGCAGTGGCGGCGGAACGTCGAGCTGCAGGTCACGAGTCAGCGTGATGATCTGCTGCGCGGCATTTGGGTCTTGGCTGATGCGAAGCGCTTCGAGCGGGTCGCCAGAGATTGCGCTCAGGTTATAGATGATGAAACTCGAGCCAAACAGGATGACAACCAGGGCCGACAATCGACGCAAGATGTAGGCGATCAAAATGATCCCTTTCGTTCACAACATTGTGTTTAGGGCATCCCCGAGGGAATTCGTATTCAGCCTAAACCAGAAGATTTAATTAATGGTCCTCCACCCGAAAAAGGCACCCAGATTTCTCTGAGTGCCTTTTTCGTTTAGTTGAGGATCAACTAGAACCTAGGTTCTAGTACTTCCACTCCCAGAAGTTCCACACCAAGGTTGGTGATAGAGGCGCTGGCTTGACATTCTTCAATGCCGAGTTGACAGCGGTTGCAGCTGGGTGCTGGAAGATCGGCAAGGTAACTGCATCAGCGATAAGAAGTGCATCTGCTGCTAGGTACTTTGCGGTGATCTGAGCTGGGGTTAGCTTGGCCTCTAGCGAGCGGAGGATGTCGTCCATCTTGGGGTTGTTGTACCCGATGAAGTTGTTTCCGCCGTCTGACAAGAAGTTAGCGTTGGTGCCGGTCTGGCTGGTTGAAGTTGGGCACCATGCGAAGAATGCTGCATCGTACTTGTTGTTGTCCAACTGGCCACCCCAACCTGAGGTACCGGTGTTGATTACGTTGAAGCCAGCCTTCGCTAGTTCAGCCTTAACCAATGCGGCTTCTGCTGCACGGCGGGTGTTGCTTGGCTGACCCCATAGAAGGGTGACGGTGACTGAGTCGCTGCCAGCTGCTGCGGTTGGGTAGTGCTTCTGCACTAGCTTTAGCGCTGCTGCGGTGCGGCTTGCCTGGTCACCTGCGGTGAACTTGCTAACACCAGACTTCTTTACGATCTCTGAGTAGCCAGTCTGGCCAGGAAGAGTGAACGATGAGTTCACAACTACAGCCTTTGAGTTGATTGGCTTGATTAGCTTGTCAACGATCTCTTGACGTGGGTAGGCAAGAAGGAAGGCGGTGCGTAGGTCTTTTGCCTTGGCGTTCTTTGCAGCGTTGTTGCTTGCAGCAAATGGGCCGGTGTAGTCGGTGTCGTTGATTGAACCGAGACGTAGGTCAACGTGCTCGAAGCAAGAGTTGGTTCCACCGATAACGGTGACGCCAGAAATTGCCTTTAGCTGTGCTACTGCGTCAGCGGTTGGCTGACCCTGGTAGATGTCGATTTCCTTGTTCGCAAGAGCCTGTGACGCAGCGGTGCCGTCAGCAATCATCTTTAGAACTACGGTCTTGATGCCGCTGGTCTTTGGACCCGAGTTGTACTTAGGGTTCAAGGTCAAGGTAACGCTCTGGTCTGCAACTGCAGAAGCGATCTTGTAGGCACCGTTTCCAACTAGAAGAAGGGGGTTGGTTGACGAGTTAACAGTCTTGATGTTGTAGTCGTTGCTCCAAACCTTTGCCATCTTGTTTAGAAGGGTTGAGTTGTATGACTTGAAAGCAGCAAGGTAGGCAGCCTTTGCAGCGGCGTTCTCAGCTGCGGTGCCTAGCTTGGTCTTGCCGTTTGCAAGCTGAACCAAAGCGTGAACCGGTGATGGTCCAGGGCCGATTAGCTCCCAGTCAGGCTGGAAACCGTCGTAACGAACGGTGATTGACTGCTTGTCTGCTGATAGCTCAGGTAGGCCAACAACGTGGCTGTCGTAGACGCCACCGTAACCGAGTGAGTTGAATGCAGGTGCCTTAGCGGTGTCTGCTGGGTCTCCTAGACCGGCCTTCTTTGAGTAAGCCGAGCTTGAAAGCACGTGGCTTAGCAGAAGGTCAACACCGTTGATTGGGGTGCCGTCTGACCAGACCTTGCCCTTTGCAACTGTGTACTGAACACGGAAGTCTTTAGCATCGCTCTTCACGATCTTGTATGAACCGAAAACGGTGTTCTTTACAAGGTTCGCAGATGAGTTGTAGTAGTTGAAGCCGTTACCAGTCATGTACGCAACGTCATTGTTGATAGTGAGGTTGGTGTCTGGGGTGCTTGGGTTTAGTGAGGTTAGAGCGTTGCTCTCAACGATCACTACGGTGGTGCGGGTAGCTGCCTGCGATGGCGCAACAACGCCAACGGTAGCTAGACCAGCAACAGCCGAGATCGCAATCGCAGCTCGTGAGATACGAGTCAGTTTCATACAGTTTCTCCTTGTTGAGTAAGACGGCATCATCGACGACGCCGTCTTGGGTAAGCAAAAGCCTATGCGGATTTTTTAGAAGAATCTTCTTTTTTTTGTAAATGTGATGAAACGTTACTCGCCAGAAACATTTTCGTTGGGTTCAGCGAAGGTTAACTAGTCAGCGATCGAGTTATGTGTTTAACTGCTTCTCGTGCGCCAGCCATCTAAAAAGTCTTTGATTTCAAGCGAAATCGCGCTTGTTTTGGCGCTTAGCCTTGGCGCTTCAGCCATCTACTCGGTCATTTCTTTCGCTGCAAAGGCACTAAGCCAGGGCGGGATTGGCAAACAAACATCCACGCTGAACCGAAATCTCGCGGAAACCGAGTGGGTCAATTTAACCCTTCAGTTAGCTTCGTTCGTGTTCGGCTTAGCTCCAGTTGCATTGGTGTTGTTTCTAATCTGGCGGGAAAACCGAAACCCCTTTGCCGCGTTCGGGCTAACCAAGGGCAGCTGGCTTCGAGATGTCGCTGGCGGCCTTCTGCTGGCAGCCGCAATCGGCATACCCGGCATTTTGCTTTATTTGGCAAGTCGCCTTCTCGGCTGGTCTTCAAAAGTGATTCCAACCGAACTCGGCGGTTTCTGGTGGACAATCCCAGTTCTCTTACTGGCTGCGGCAAAAGCCTCGATCGTCGAAGAGACCATTGCCGTGGCATACCTGTTTGACCGAATGAACATTTTGGGCGTTTCTGCGACTAGGCAAATCTGGCTCTCGGCCGCACTTCGGGGCACCTACCACCTATATCAAGGCTTCGGGGCATTCGTCGGCAACCTTGCTATGGGCTTGGTTTTTGGCTACTTATACAAGCGATTCGGGCGGCTCACTCCCCTGCTGGTTGCCCACTTCATGCTCGATGCTGTGGCGTTTGTTGGTTTCGCACTGCTGGGAAACACGCTCAAGTTGCCTTGAGTTAGGCTGGCAGGTTAGCGTACTGCTAGATTTATCTCGAAGCCAGCAATGGTTTCAGATTTTGCTCCCTCACAGGGGAAGCCAGTGAAACTCTGGCGCTGACCCGCAACCGTGAATTGAAGTTTTCTTCAAAAGTCGGAATGCCTGTGAAATGAGCGAATGACTCCAATTAACCGTCGAGGTCTACGGTCGGAGTCGAATGGCACTCGCCAGTCGTCTTCGCACTCAGATCGCAAAATGCGAAAGGCTCCAAAATGTTTGGACCAAAATCTGGGTTGCTCAAAATTGCAGCAATCTTAAGCATCATCACATCCACCATCGCACTCAGCCAGCCAGCTAGCGCTGCTGATGCAACAGTCAATGGCGCAAGCAACTTTCTAACCAGCAAGTTTGTCGAGGGCAAGGCTGTTGAAGGCTTCACACCCGGCAAATTCGATTTCGGAATCACTCTCGAGTCGATGCTTCAACGCAAAGCTGCCGGTCGAAGCCTGGCTAGCCAAAGCGTGTCGGTCAACTATGTATTGAACACTCGCGCAACCGGTGGCCTTGACTACTTGTACTCACCAGCCGACAAGAGCCTGCTATCGGGCTTAGCGGGTAAATTCTTGTTCACGGCGAAGGCTTTGAAAGCGCCGGTAGCACCAAACGCAAACAAGGTGCTTGCTGCTCTGAAGAAGGCAATCGCCACAGACGGAACCATCGCTGGTTCGACAGGAAATACCTTCGACTATGCCTGGGTAACCCTGGGTCTTCAGTCAATGGGGCAGACCGCGCTTGCAACCCGCGTTGAGGCCAAACTCATCGCACTCGCCAAGGCAGACGGAGGTTTTGGCTATGACCAAACCGCCGACTCAACCAACAGCTCGGTTGACTCAACCGGCATTGCACTTCAGGCGATGTCTGCACTCAAGGGCCTAGGCGGTTCAAGGCTTGCAGCAGCTAACAAGAACGCGACCACCAAAGCTGTTGCTTGGCTGAACAGCCAGAAGGTCACCGACGCAAAGGGCGCTCACTGGGAATCATGGGGCGCATTCGATGTCAACGGCACCGCTTACGCGGCTATGGGACTAAAGGCTGCTGGCCAAAACGTTTCGGCTATTAGCTCTTGGCTAAAAACCAAAATTGCATCGGATGGCGGCGTAGTCAGCGCTTGGTCGGGCGGCAAGGGCGACGCGATGGCAACATCGCAGTCGATTGTGCCGATGCTGGGCCTTAGCTATCTCGACCTTCTAAAGAAGTAAAAAATGCAACTGAATCTGCGAAGAGTACTCATCGCGCTGGTTGCCCTAGTGGCAATCGGTGGAATTTGGTCTGCGCTCTTCGCAGGTTCGGAGCAACCAAAACCTGCGGCTGGCTTCGACAAAATCTCGGGCACGATGGTGATCGATTACGGCAAGGCCTCTGGAAAGCCAGTTGAAACTTTCGACTTTGAACTACCGCTCGGTTCGACCAGCTGGGATATTTTCAAGGCCGAGGGAATCGAAGTTCAAGGAACCCAAAACTATCCAACGGGATTCGTTTGCCGATTGAACGACTGGCCGTCAAAGGATGACCAGGATTGCGCCGACGTGCCAACTTATAGCGAAGGTAGCTGGGCTTACTACGTGACTAACCCCGAGTTCGGGGATGGCTGGTTCATGAGCGGGGTCGGAGCAGCAACCCATACGCCGGTGTGCGGCGGCTATGAAGCTTGGGTTTGGATTGCGCCTGGTCAGTCGGCCAGCGCCACCTTGCCAAACTTTGAACCCACACCCCGAGCCTGCGCATAAATCATGGCCAAGTTCAGCCTTAAAGCCTCACGGGTCCAACCCGGGTCTTGGTGGCTGCTTGGAATCGCCTCAGCGATTGTCGCTGGACTAAATGTTGATCCACTATCTCTTTTGGCGCAAATTGCTATTTTGGTGACCATCATTTTGCTGGCGCGCGAATACGCCCCCTGGTCACAATCGCTCAAGTTCTACTTGGCGCTTGCGACGTTTGTGGTTGCAGTTCGGGTGATCTTTAGAATTCTCTTCAACCTTCCAGATGGCTCGACTCAAATCGCACTCACTTTGCCTCAGCTTTCGCTAAACCTAGGCTTCGGGGGCAATGTCTCACTCTTGGGCGATGTATCCGTATCAAGCCTTGTTGCGGCAACTACCGACGGCTTGCGACTCGCGGCCATCATCGTCAGCATCGGCCTTGCCAACACATTGGCGAATCCGCGCAAGCTCCTAAAGTCAACGCCAGCAGCGCTGTATGAAATCGCAACAGCTATTTCAGTCGCCATCAACCTGGCACCACAACTTATTGAAAGCCTTCAGCGCGTTAGGCGGGCCAGTTCGTTGCGCGGCCGAAGCAAGGGGCTCGGCGCACTTGCCGGCACCATCGTGCCGGTTCTCGAAGACACGATCGATAAATCCTTGTCGCTCGCGGCCAGCATGGATTCTCGTGGATTCGGTCGCCGCGGAAGCCTTACCAAGACGCAAGTTCTTTCTGTTCGGTTAATTTCTCTCGCATCGGTGGTTCTCACATCGGTTGGCGTTTTTGTATTGCTGGTCGGCACAGGCTTGCAAGCAGCGGCTCTTGGACTGTTGGGCGCAGGTTTTATTTGCATTCTGGTTACGGTGAGAACGACTTCAAAAAACAGCATTCGCACTAGGTTCAAAAAAGAAGCCTGGCTCTCGCAAGACTTCGTTGTTGCCGCGGTTGCGATCGCGGCTGTATCGGCCAGATTGTTGGGGTGGCAAGTTTGATTTCAATCAAAGACCTCACATTTAGCTATGATCGCGCCGAATCCCCGCAGCTAACCCGCGTGAACCTAGAGTTTGCCGCCGGTGAATTTGTGCTTGTTTGCGGCCCCACTGGCAGCGGTAAATCAACTCTGCTAAAGACCATCAACGGCCTGGCTCCTCACTTCACCGGCGGCAGGCTAAGGGGCAGAATCAAAATCGACAACCAGGATGTGACCGGCCGGCTGCCCCACGAACTGGCCGAGTTGGTTGGCTATGTGAACCAGCAGCCCGAAGGCTGGTTTGTTGCAGACACCGTTCAAGACGAGCTCGTCTATGGGCTTGAGCAACTTGGATTTAGTCGAGAGCGAATGGCCGCCGAACTATCTCGAGTGGCAAAAATGTTGGGCTTGCAAGATCTGCTTGACCGCCCCTTGAGCTTTTTGTCTGGAGGTCAACAACAGCGAGTGGCGATCGGTGCAGCGTTGGCGGCTGGGCAACGCGTGCTATTGCTCGATGAACCCACTTCGGCACTAGATGTCGACGCGGCGGCCGAAACCGTCGACCTTCTGAAAAGCCTTGCCAAAGATCACGGTGTGACCATTTTGGTGGCCGAACACCGATTCAATAACCTGCTCGACAAGGTTGACTCGGTCGTTGTGGTCAACAACGACGGAACGGTAGAAAAGGGTGACGCCGCTTGGAAGCTCGACGAGGATATTCGTCAGGGATTGTTCAACGCTGACGAGCGCCTCGAGCACCGGCAATCAATCACCACCGATTGGGTGCTCACCGCCACAGAGCTAACCGTTAGTTACGCCGACCAGGTTGCAGTATCAAAGGCCAGTTTGAGCATCAAGGCCGGCGAAATCGTTGCACTTCAGGGTTCTAACGGTTCTGGGAAGACTTCGCTGCTATGGGCCATCCAGGGAACGGGAAATGGCTCGAAGGCGGTTTCGACTGGCACTGTTTCGGTTGGTTCGTTCGGCGACCCACGAGACCTCAAGCCTCGCGACCGACTAAAAGCAATCACGATGGTTCCTCAGCGGGCCGCAGACCTGTTGTTCCTCAATAGCCTGAGCGAAGAACTCTCCGAGTCAGACCGATTTGCCGAGGTTCCTCCGAATTCGACCGCCACCATTTTTGCTCAGCTAGCCGGAAAGGTGAATCCGGCTTTGCATCCACGTGATTTGTCGTCGGGTCAGCAACTTGCTCTGGTGCTAGCGCTGCAGTTGGTAAAGGGGGCAAACGTGCTGTTGCTCGATGAACCAACTCGTGGGCTCGATTACGTTGCCAAAAAGCACCTGGCATCACAATTGAAGTCGCTCAGGAACCAGGGCAAAGCAATTCTTTTGGCGACGCACGATGTTGAATTCGTCGCGCAAGTTGCCGATAGGGAATTGCACCTGATTGAGGGCGTGATTCAGTGACCAAGTCTTGGCTATCGCGAATGACGGTGATTTTTGCAGGCTTGGCATCGCTTCTGATGTTCACCTGGCCGCTTTTGACTCAAGCACCAACACCTAATGAAGCAAACCTGGCCCAAACCGTATTCATCGGACTCATGCCGCTGATTCTCTTGGTTGTTCTTTCTGAGTTTGCCACCGGCGGAATCAGCGCCAAGCAGTTGGCTTTGCTTGGGGTTCTAACCGCCCTAAATGCGGTCGTGCGCTTGCTTGGCGCCGGAACCGCAGGAATTGAGACCGCGTTCTTCATCATTGTGATTGGCGCCTACGTCTTCGGCAGTGGTTTTGGTTTCATTCTTGGCAGCACATCGTTGCTGGTTTCAGCGCTTCTAACTGGAGGCATTGGCCCTTGGCTGCCGTTTCAGATGATGTCCGCTGGGCTAGTTGGACTTGGAGCCGGTGCGCTGCCCAAGATGAGCGATTCTGGTCAAACCCGAGTTCGTCGCAAAGAACTATTGCTGCTAGCAAGTTATGGCATCATCGCCGCATTTATCTACGGCGGCTTGATGACCCTTTGGAACTGGCCGTTCTTGGCGGGAACGGGCTCATCGATTAGCTATTCGCCGGGGGCTCCCCTGCTCGAGAACCTTGGCCGATTCATTCAATACGAACTTCTTACCGGCGGTTTACTTTGGGACCTTGGTCGTGCGATCACCACGACCGTTCTGATCTGGTTAACGGCACCGGCCCTGCTTGCCACCCTGAGAAGAGCGGCCAGCAGAGCCGGCATCGAAAGACTTGAAGCTTAGAAAACAGGTAGTGAAATCACGGCCTGTAGAAGACCCGCCGCAGCGGCAGCAGCGAACAACTGAAGGTTGCTCTTCCAGGTGTACTTTGCTTCACCGCGAACCGCGTGCATGATGAATGCCACAACCATGGTTAGTGCAAGACCCGCTGCTGCTGCGATTCCCCAGGTAAGTGCCCACTCGAAGCCAGGCAAGAAAATTGCTGCAAGTGGGGCAAGGATGACGCCTACTGCGCCAAGAAGCTCAAGCCAAGCGATCACGCGCACTAGTGGCATGCCAGCCTTCTCAACCCAACCGAAGCCAGCGCTTAGAAGAACAGCTTCAGATGACTTTGCCTTGAAGCTTCCGGCCTTGAAGAAGCCGTAACCGACGAAGGCAGAAATTAGAAGAGCCGCGATGGCAATAGCGATGTTCATTTGAATCCTTAGGTTTAAAGTTGTTGTTATTGCGCGGTTTCGCGCTTACAGTTGTTTAGTAAAGCATGACTTGACTAAATTAGTCAAGTAGGACTTGACTAATAATTTTTGGTTAGGAGCAGAGATGGAAATCAAAGCACACTTCGAGCGGTCGGCCGATGGCTGGATTGTTGACGTGCCCTCGCTCAATAACTACAAGACCACCGCCAAGCGCCTGGACAAGGCGACTGAGCAAATCAAGATTTTGGCCGAAGCAGCAACCGGCGAATCTAAGTGCGACATTGTCGTGAAGGTTGAGGCAATCATGCCTGGCATCATCTGTGATTTAGAAGCCGCCCAAGAGAAAATGCGTGAGGCAGCAAGGCTTCAAGAGCAGGGCTCGGCAGAGATTCGTAACGTCGTCGGTCGCATGCGCGACGAAGGCCTAACCATGCGCGACATCGCAGTGCTTCTTGGGGTTACGCCACAGCGCGTTGCCCAGCTTGCGCCTTGCGTTGAGGCTTCGTAAATCGGCTAAACGCGCCAGGTCGGCAAACGCCAACCCAACATGATTGCGGCCACACGAAGGCCAACCATAACCAGAGCCGAAATACTGACTGCCCAGAACGCGCCAAGGTTCATGGCGTTTAGCGCAACCACTAGCCAACCGCCAGCGAAGGCAATCACGGCGTATGGCTGGTGATCGTTGAAGGCACGTGGGATTTCATTCACGACCACGTCTCGAAGAACCCCACCAAAAACCGGTGTGATTACGCCCATGATGACCGCGATGATTGGTTCGGCACCGGCAACAAGAGCAATTTGCGTGCCGCTCGCCGCAAAAATGCCCAGCCCGAGTGCGTCGGGAAGTTGCATTGAACGCTCGGTCAGTTCGATGTGACGTGAGCGCATGAAGACTAGCGCAAGGGCGCACAAGGCCAGAATCGCCCAAATCCAACCCGGATTTTGAACCCAAAAGAACGGGCGTCGGTCGAGGAGAATGTCACGAAGGGTTCCTCCGCCGAACGCCGCAAGTGCAGTAACAATTGCCATGCCAACAAGATCAAGCTTTTTTCGGGCTGCTTCGATTAGCCCCGAAAGAGCAAAGGCAAGGGTTCCGATGATTTCAAATGCCAAGTTGCCGTAATTAAGAAGCCATTCGGCAATCGACGGGTTTGAAGTCATGGCTCAATATTGCCCTATTTATATATCTCGGCGACCTCTTTGGTCACATCCGCTGGAATTTCAACGGTCAGAACCTTCGCCGAAGCAGTGATGCTTTCTGGGCGGCGTGAACCAACCAGAGGGATGATGTTCGAACTGAGATTCAAATGCCAATCGAGGGTAAGCACTGGCACAGAAACCCCTAGTTGGGCCGCAAGTTCATCAAGTCTTGGGTTTACAGTCTCGAGTGGTTTCGGTGGAAATGTGCCGCCGAGCGGAGAATATGGCACGTAAGCAATGTCGTGCTCGCGAGTGAAATTGATTAGCTCTAGCTGCTCGGCTGGGTGATGCTGGGGATTGAATTTGTTCTGAACCGCAGAAACCTTGGAGACCTTCAGGGCCAGGCCTAGCTGACGCTGATCAAAGTTTGAAACTCCAATGTTCTGGATTTTTCCTGCCTGCCTCAAGTCTTCGAAGGCTTGCATGCTGGATTCGATCGAAACCTCTTCTTCGCGAGGCCAGTGCAAGTAATAGAGAGCAATCGAGTCAACACCCAAAGCGAGAAGGCTTGCATCACAAGCTCGCTTGATGCCTTCAGGCGTTGTGTCCCAGACGTTGACCGGCCCTCGACCAGACAAGCCAGCCTTGCTAGCCACGAAAAGTTGATCGGCCTGAACTTCGGATTTCCATCCGTGCTCTGAAATTGCACGAGCAATCAACTTTTCGTTGTGGTTGTCTTCGGCCGCGTTGGTGTATTTGGTTGCGGTGTCAAAAAAAGTGATTCCCGAATCGACTGCGGCATTGAACGCCTCAACACCCAAGTCATAGTCGGCATCTGGCCATATCGACCAGTGCGCGCAACCCACTCCAATTGGTGAGACTTTCAGGCTGCCTATTTTTCGCTGTTGCCAAACCACTTTTGCCTCGCCATCTTTGCGCATCTTTGCGCCACCTAGCAAGGGTATTTGGTTAAAACAAAAAACCCACCATTGCTGGTGGGCTAGTTGTTATGGGATGACTCGTTGGCTTGTGCCTTGCGGCACCGCCCTGAGTGGAGATGGCCACTATTGAAGCATCAAGCCTGGAAGCCCTACAACACCTGATGTGTCGGGTTTAAAACCAGCATTGAGAAAGAAATTAAGCAACTATCACTTCAAAATTAAGCAACGATGCTACGCAAATGAGCGTTGTGCCGAAAACTGAAACGGGGACTTTGGGATACTCCAGACACCAGCAGCTTTGGACTCGAACTTGGAATATTTTGAAGTGAACAATTGTGAAATTACAGCCATATCATTTTCAGAAAAACCATGTCTCGCAAATATTTCAATTTGAGCGGTGCTGTAAGCGTGAAAGAGGAACTCGATTCCAATAACCTCATCCCCTACTCCATAATCAACAACTATGTGGTCTCCAATAGTTGCTGTTCGAAGGACATCCCCATCTCGCAACGCCAGGTAGGTGGAACCATGCTGGTCTTCGAGAGACAAGGAAATCTGGCTTTTGCTCATTGTTCACACCTTTCAATAGACAGTAATAATGAATATCGGCTCAGGAAACGGCCTTTTTCCAGCAACTACAACGGTAAGTTTTCGTCCTGAGCCAATAGTAGCCGTGATTGCTGTGCCGGAGCCATCTGCATTAGGTTTCGAGGTTTGGGAAAACTCACCCAAAACTTCAAAAATATCGGCTTCAGAAACCCGTCGCTTTTTCATTCTCTCGCATGCATGTGCTGAGACGTCGATGTTCATCTTGCCTCGACTGAAAACGCCAATCTTCTTATGAAACTTCCCTCAGATTTGACTATTACCTCTATTAGGCCAGGCTTCGTAAGCGGCACTTGTGTACCCATCGCGAATAATACGCCTACCTTTCCTTCGTATGGAAGGCTACTTGTCGAATCCAATTCACCGTCAAAATTCAAATCGAACTCCATGTCAGTGGGATGGATAGACACCTGTATTGGAATCCTCCCCGTTCCTTCCGATGCCCTAACTCGACCAGCGACGGACAATGGAATGACAACAGGAAAAGCTGCGACGACAACTTGGGTGAAACTCGCTCCAACCGCCGTGATTTTGCCCTCTGCTATTTGGGCATGGTCAGCCAAATAGGCATAGTCAAGTTCAATCATGTATTTCATTTTAGGGCTGGCATGGGACATTCATTAATCCGCTTGGTCGCGTGTGGCGTATAGAAAAACAGAGTTCGGGAAAGTTCCGCGTTCGAGGGCACGCGAACTGCCTAATCAGAAATGACGTACCCGAAAGATACCCTGTTATTTGGACGAGGGGTATTTAGTATGAACTACGAACGCGATATTGACGAGCTACAAAAGCATGCAGTTACATGGTGGCCTGCGGAACTGTCTAAATCCCAAGGCGAAAGTTCGATTATCCCTAAACTCCTCGCCTCGCGAGGGAAGTTTGTTTCGCTCTTGAAGTTGAGCGGCAATTCCCCTGACGACATTTTCGAGATAGCCTCTCAGGCAAAATTCCCCGGAAACCTGCTCGTGAAGCACTTCGCAGTGCTTACTGACGTCGGTGGTGAAGGGCTGAAGAGAATCGGAAGCGACTTTGCCAATCTCTTCCCTGTCGACGAGAGTAAAAATCTGCACTTCATGGATTACATCTGGCAGGGGAAAACCCAGAGATACTACTTTGCCTCTCTACCGCTGAAAAGCGGAAAATTGGACAATCCGCGATTAGGTATTGACGGCTCAGGTATTAACACCGAGCAACCCATCTCAGACCTACACAAGGACACAATCATGCTCCTCCTTCACGGAGCCGCCAACATTGACGAAAGCGTGGCCGAAAAAAGTGACTTCTACAAGTGCGTTCTCGGAGGGATGCTTGGCGTGGAAGCAGAAATCGACAAATTTGTTGAGGAACGCTACATCTGGGTGAGCAAAATTACAGGCGGAGCGACGGCTAACGAATTGGGTCAGATTGCACAGACTTGGGCTTTCGACCTCCTTTCGGAAAAACTTGGAAAAGACTTTAAGGTTGTCAAGAACGGGAAACTCGTTCTTGATGGTGAGGGTGTTACCAGCGACGTTATGGTTACAAATTCAAAAGGTTCGGTTGGTGTGGAAGTTAGTTTCCAAGTAACTACAAACAGCACCATTGAACGAAAAGGCAATGAGGCTGAAAATCGCCAGAAACTTATGCACAAATATGGAAATTTTGCCGCATACATTGTCGATGGTGCAGGAAACTTTGAAAGAAGAAGTGCAGTCACAAAGATTTGCAAGAACAGTGATTGCACAGTTGCATTTAGTGAAGAAGAAATCGACATTCTTGTCGACTTCATCCAGGAGAAACTCGGTTGATTAGATTTATAGACCTCTTTGCAGGCACTGGTGGAATAAGACTGGGCTTTGAAGCCGCAGCGAAGAAACACGGAATTGAAACTCAATGCGTTTTGAGCTCAGAGATTAATCCGAAAAGTCGCCAGACTTACGTGATGAACTTTTCTGAAGTTCCACAGGGTGACATTCATGAGATACATGACATCCCTAAATTTGACTTTCTGCTGGGCGGTTTTCCTTGCCAGCCATTTTCATATGCTGGCAAACAGAAGGGTTTTGGGGATACTCGCGGAACACTGTTTTTTGAAATTGAACGCATTCTTGCAAGCCACAAACCAAAAGCGTTTTTGCTTGAAAACGTGAGGGGTTTGACTACCCACGATGGCGGAAAGACCTTTGAGACAATACTTCGCCACCTGCGAGATTTGGGTTATGGTGTAACGCCCATCGTTATGAATGCATCTTCTATGGGAGTTCCCCAAAACAGAGTTCGCGTATACATCCTGGGGGTTCTTGGCAAAGAACCTGTCACGACAATAAAGTCTGACTTGGGTGCATCCGACAGTCATAACTTTAGAAAGCGTTTAGAGGACGCCACTCTTTTCGATGACGAAACGACCTTCAAAGTGGTTGGCGACATTCTTGAAGATGTAGTTGAGGACAAGTATCTATGTTCCCAACCCTTCACAGATGCACTCCGCAAAGTGACTGGTGGTGATTTGGAGAAGTTGCATGGCGTTCGATTGATTGATTACCGTGGCGGCAACTCAATTCACTCTTGGGAACTTGGTCTAAAGGGTGAGTGCTCATCTGAAGAAATTGAATTCATGAACGCCCTAATCAAAAACAGAAGACTTTCGAAGTTTGGTGAAGAACAGGACGGCAAGAGGCTCTCTGTGGAGCAGATAGCAACCTTCTTTCCGAAGAAGAACTTGAAGAAGATTATTTCGAGCCTTGAAAAGAAGGGCTACATCAAGCAGGTTGATGGGAAGTACAACCCCGTTGCAGGCAACATGTCATTCGAAGTTTTTAAATTTCTTGACCCAAAAAGTGTTTCAATCACACTCGTTTCAAGCGATGCTCACAAACTTGGTGTTGTACATAATGGCGTGGCTCGAAGAATTACTCCAAGAGAAGCAGCTCGACTTCAAGGTTATCCAGACAGTTACAAAATTCACCCAGACGACAGTGTTGCGTATTTTCAATTCGGAAATGCCGTCGCTGTTCCAGTTGTCGAGGCGGTACTTGACGACCTCTTCACCCACAACAAACTGGATAATAAGCGACTTTAAGCAGCAGGTTAATTAGCTTCAGGGTCTGATTTCAGCACTTCAAATAGCATTTCTATTTTCTTGATAACTTCCATGTCTGAAACACCGTCATCTGAAAATGTTTCGGTGTATCCCTTTGACGCTCCCATTTCTTTATTCGACAAATAAACAGGCAAATTAATCTCTTTTCGCAGCCAATCAAAAATTCGACTTTCAAGCGTCTTGATTACTGCTCCGCTTTCGTGTTCAAAAATCCTAACTATTTGCCAGTCACTACCAAAATTTTCAGCACGATTTCTTTTATTGCCCAGGTTTGTAATACCAATTTTTCTTGCGGCAAACCTTGTGCTCTTTATGAAATACAAAATTGCTGGTCGTTGCTGGTCGTAACCATGGGACGCACATGTCGGACAGGATGTCCCTGATGAACGATGAGAGATTGCCGAATTAAAACTGTGTCCAACAGGACAAATCCACCAGGCTTTATAACCCGACCCAGCAGTAACCTGCTGAACAAGTTTTTCGTTCTTTTCCTTATCCCACTCCGCAGCAAGTTCAGGATGAGTAATTAGAAGTGATGAATTAATCGTCTAACCCTTTCCAGATTGCTAATGCCTTGTGAATAGTCAAAGCCATGCTGGCTCCGTTTTGGACAGTTAGATAGCCAGAAGTTGAAGTCATTCGCTTTGGTTTCCGCATGACAAATCGGCGTCTAACCACCCCTGAACTAACAGTAGTTCGCCACACCGACACCTTGCGGGATTTGGAATTTGCTCGATACCAGCGACGGAGAGTTCGAGCAATGAATAGTGCGTCAGCTTGGGAAATCTCCGTTGAATAGATGAGCGGCTGGAGATGCCAATAACCCCAGAAACGACCGACAGAACCGTGGTCAATCCATTTCTGTGGCGGCTGGTTCTGATACTCCTTTGAGCCACGGTTAGGTGAATTGTGCTTCGAGAAATAGATAGCAACTAATTTTGCGTCAGTTGCTTTGAGACCAGTTGCTATATCCACCCCGTTCCTGCAAGGAGATGTTTGCGGCGTTCTTCATCGTTGATTGGATTAACGATTTCAGTCCATGTTTGAGATAACCATTTCTCAAAAACCTTCTTTTCAATTCGCATGTTCATAAAAATATGAAAATGAACTGCTCCTCTGCGTTGAAATTCCATTTTCCAAACAGCGGCTAATTTTTCTCCAAACGCTCTTTCGTATCGTTTTTGAAAAGAACGCAAATGACTTTTAGCGATTTCGGCAGTTGGAACTACTGCTTCCCAGTCACCTGGATAAGTGAGGGTTGTCATTATTGGAATAGCGTCAGGGTCGTTGAGCATGTCGGAGTAGTCCAGAGATGAAAGTCTTGCCACCATAGACGAACGAGATTTCGAAGTCCAACTCTTAATAACTGTTCGTGGTTTAAAGTT
>ERZ650308.332-NODE-332-length-25202-cov-7.230127_pt1 | contig 25202 bp, 21 predicted proteins | sample MGYA00376244_ERZ650308 | MGnify/ENA primary metagenome ERZ650308 (study PRJEB26733, sample SAMN07839295) | wastewater metagenome | biome: small river; feature: stream; material: water | place: USA: North Carolina | collected 2016-04-26 ... | reverse complement strand
TGTGTTCTCAACAGAACTATCAACCACCACTTCGGGAACTACCAACTTAACATTATGAGAACTACCAACCTCCATTTCGGGAACTACGGTATGTTTCTTAATAGAACTACCTTTTGTAATAGTTCTCCCAATACATAGCTTCCCTTTGTAGTGATTTTTGGTGGTAATATATCCCAACTCCGTCAACTTGTTTACTCGCTTGTTAACCGATGTCCTTCCAATTCCCAATAATTTTCCAAAGTGGTTATCAGAAGCTATGCATCCATCAGGTAGTTCACAAAGTGAGTAGATTTCTGACAGCAAAGCTTTGTTTGCCCAGTCTAATTTCTTATCAACCTTAATTTCTTCAGGTATCCAAATTCCTTTAGTTTGATTTTTCTTGTTTCCCATTGTATTCCATTTTATAATAAATACTTTGAGAACTACCAAAATCCATAGTGGCTACAAAAAATATGGCAAGTGGAACAATTTTACCTTCTCAACTGATATTTATATATAAAGAATAGACATGAGAACAAAAAAAGACAACAACAAAACAGAATTCGTAAGATTAAGAATTGATACAATCGAAAAAAATAGACTTGAAAAATTATGCAGCATGACTCGCCGTCAGAAATCTGATATAGTACGTGAATCCTTATTTGAACTTTATAAACTAAAGTATCCTGAATGTTTGAACTAGCAATTGCTCCGCATGGAACATACTAGCAAATAATCAATTTTATTAGCACCACCATTTTTTGAAATCCTGGACGAAATTGCCCAGGATTTTTTTTGCAGTATCGTCGCTTATATACCCCCCTTCATATATACGTATATATAAGAACGGATACATACATCTCCTTCCTGCGGCACTTCCTGCCGGCAGGGGTAGTTAAATTAAACACTAAAACTTGAACCAAACCTATCAATAGCTTCATCGCTATATCTACTTGGGAACTGTTTGATGTAGGATTGAGTAATTTGAATGGATGCATGACCCAAAGCAAAACTTATTTCCTCAACCGTTGCTCCTGTACTTAACATGTAGTATGCGAAACTATGTCGGCTGACGTGCGATGTAATTTTTTCAACACCAATACGGTTAGCAATTCTTTGTAGTCTGCCATTGTACTTTGTTCTTGCTCGATGTAACTTGTACAACTGGTCTTTGGTTAACTCCTTCTTATCCATAATCCTTAAATCCTTAAAGTCTTCAGAATTCAGATAATCAAAAACCAATCCGTTGGGTTTAGCACCCATAATGTCACACATTGAATTGGCAACCTGCTTTTCCACTCGGTAAATTACCTCCTTTACAACCTTTAACCTTCTGGTATTATCTTCGGTACGGTCTTCATGTAAGAATTGCTGAAATTGAACCAAATCGTCAATGGATAAATCCTCTAATGGTTTTTGATGTGATTCAACACAAATTAGTTCATCAAGTTCGTAACCTTTCAAATCAATATCTCCAAGGGTATTTGCATTCTTTGCAGCTTCAAATTCAGGGGAATAAAAATACCCCAACATTTTAGCAGCTTTATAACTGAATGGTATACTTATTTTTTTACCATTCTTCTTTACTATAAATTCAATTCTACCCTTTACAAAGTGTTTGTAATTCAGCAGTAAAATATCACTTACCCTCAAACCACTTAAAAAGAACTGAAACAAAAACTGGTGCTTCGCATCGATTGTCTTATCAGTTTTTCTAGCTGAATTATATGAATAGTTTATCAACCTTTCGATTTCGTCATGGTAAAGCATTCTTGGTTCAACTATGTCAAAGTCCTCTACACCAGCAGCATAATGAATGGTTTTTATCTCCTCTTTCTCTGGATTCAATTGGTTGTACTTTTTAACAAAGGTTTGAATTACAATTACGTAGTTGAAGACTGTTTTCGTTTTTTTGGTAATTGCACTATCCCTGTTGGAATATTGCCTTTTATACACCCATTTCTTATAACCTGCGATGAAATCTATCTTTCGTAATTCTTCAAAGGTTAAAATATCCCTACCCAATACTTCCTTTGTGTATTTCTGCAAGGAATTGATTACAGTAGTGTACTTAATTTTAGTCCCCTCATTGCTATAATTCTTATCAAGGTAGTCCTTTGCAAATTCGATGAAGCAATCCCTATTGCTTTTCACTGCGGTTTTATTGGCAGCTAAAAATTCACCCTTGTGTTGGTTCAGCAGGTAGTTAATCTTTTCGTACTCAATTTCATTATTAACCTTTACCTCCTGATTTTTCTCATCCCAGTATTTTAATGGTATGGATATTTTAAGTGAATCCCTACCGATTGCTACTCGCTTGTCATAAACGGCCTTATAAATCGTTCCAATTTTGGAATTGCTTTTCGATTTACGTAAGAAGAAAAATTGATACATGTTGTTTATTTTCTAATTGAGAATAAATTTTTTTTGGTTGGGAATTCATTGCAGGATATACATACTTTAACACGCTTTGTACCGAGGTATTTTAATGCGTAGTACCTTTTTAACCCTTTTACAATCATGAATTCTTCATTTACTAGCAATGGTTCATGAAGTTCGCCATGTTTAATTTTTTCTGCGATAGCTACAATATCCCTTAACTTAAATTCTGGCAATGTTCTTGGCAACCTCAACTTATCCAACGGCATATCCCTCAAATTGTCATCAAACAACTGATTCAACACAATAGTCGTTTGACCTGTGTCACCGGTTATAATATGATTGCTGAAGTGATTCATTGCCGAACTAAACCTGCAGCACACTTGGCTAATTTAACAGCAAAATGAACTAACAGGCGCTAGAAAGTAAAAATGCGGTTAACCACCACCGCAAGGATTGAATGATTAAAATTGACCTACTACATCTTTTTTAGATGTACTCACCTTTGTAACCTTTTTTGTTGCAGCACCGAATAATCTGCTAGTCATTTCAGAATTGTATTTAGAAATTGCTGTGGCGACATTTTTACTGGCCTTTACCACCAACTTATTTTTTTCTGAATTCCCTACAAATTTTCGGTTCATGATTGTAGCTGCAGCGGCAACATCACCTTTCATGGATATATCCACTACCAAATCATTTTCCTTTGTTGTAAGAAAAATTGGAATTACAGAAGCAGCATCTGCAATTGTACCTTTGTCCTTGTAATTGACAATGAAGTCTTGCAGACTTTGATTGTTGATGTAGTTAGAACACTGAAGATAAATTTCAGACATTGACCCATCGCTGTCGACTTTTCCAATTGGAAACATGTTTGTATTCACTCTATCCTTTTCCCATTTAACAAACCACAAAATTTGTGTGATACTGTCTGGCAGATTATTACCGGCCTTCCTTTCCGTTAATGAATCAGAATTAGGTGTAAATAAGGTTTGTTTGTAAACCAACCCAGTTTCCTTTTGAACGGCAGCAATTACCTTTGATGCCACCTGTTGAGCAATTCCATTCAAGTACACCTCCTTCACACTAATGAAGTAGTTTGTAAAGGTATTGGCACGATTTTGGGTGTACGGTTTAACCTTTACAGCAGTTTTTAAGGCATAAACTTCAAGAGCTTTTTCGTTTGTGTACTTCTTACCATTTTCGTCCTTTTGTGTAAAGGTGAAGTTATCAGGTTGATAAAAATATACCTTGGCCTTATCATTTTCCTCTTGAAGATGTAACATCATTTCCTCTTCCGAATCATCAAAGATTACGATACTTTCACTTGTTGCATCAGGTAATTTGAACGCCTTCGTCTTAACCTTATCTAGGTTTTCACCATTCTTAATTGTTTTCAAGGCATCTTTGGGTGACATTTTCATCTCCATCACCTGTTTGGTAATTACTTGAAATTCCTCTTTTTGAATTCTTTCAAGAATACCTTTTACTGATGTAACATCAGCATTTCGCTCAAGTAACCACTGTGACAACGGAAATGGCGCAGTATCGTTTTTCAAAATATCTTCCACCTGTCTTAACGTTTTTGCATCCTTGTGACGGTATTGAAGTCTTTGGGCAATGGATACATATCTATCATAGCCAGCAGCAGTTTTTTCACCCTGTTTTTTCCCAAAGGTTTGAAATGAAATCAGAAGCTCATTTCTTCTGTCCATCCAAGTTTTCTCACGCTTTTGATTTAAGGATACTCTATTGGCTACAGTTGTTTCCAAGTCGGTTTCTCGAACAGGCACTTCCATAATTGTACCTAATTCAATGGCAGCAAAAAGACAACGATAACCATCTAAAGCAACATTATCTTTTGAAAGAGTAATTGGGGTCATAATCCCATTCTCTTTAATATCTTCCAAAATTGATGCAGTTTCAATCTCGTAGACTGAAAGTAATTCGGCTGGAATTGATGCTTTTAATTCCAACGCATTTTTATATATTTGTGACATAAGATTGTCATTTAAACGTTTGATAATTTTTTTTTAATGGGGTGTGGTTGTTACAGCAACAGCACCCTTTTTTGTTTCGCAGCACCTAGTGCCAAACAAAAACTTTACTGGACTTCTGATTTTTGCTTTCATTTGCTTTAATTATAAAATTTCGTCACACCTTTTTTAGATTTCATTTCTAAAATGCTCTGCCAATCTTCGTAATCAAACAATTCAACAGCAGCCAAATTTTTTGTTTCATCTAAATCAATGATTACTCCAAATGATGCTCCATCGTTATTTGCAATGCAATGACGGTACTTTGTCGTGCATAAATAATTTAAGACCATCATCGAAAATTCATGGTTGGGAGTTAATTGCTTTTCCATAGCAAGTACAATATCTGCTCCCCAGATGTGATGCAAAATCTCTAAATGCTCACGTTTGCTAACCACATGATAGATTGGTAGAAATTCCTCATTGTCTGTTTCAAAGGCAATGAAATTGTCTAATCCGGATTTGGTTTTTACTTGCACCAATACTCCGATTGTGTTTGTTTGTCCCATGTTATAAGTTTTAGGGTTTGAAAAATTGTTTAATGATGCCTTCGCCTTAATTTGTTGTGCTTGAGCATTTCTCTTTTGAGCCATTGCAGCTCTTTTTTGGTTCTTCACCATTCTTTTTTGAGCGTTTGAAGCTCTTGACGTTTTTGTTGCCATATCTGTTTGATTTTTTGGTGGTACTTTAATTTGTACCACCATGATTTAGGACAAAAAAAAAGCGTTAGCCTTTTTCTTTTCTAAATCGGTTAAAAAATAAATTTATAATTGATACTCCTTTTTATACTTCTTCCATAATTCAAGTGAAATATAGGTTTTGACAAATTCCTTCCTATCTGTTTCCTTTATTTCAACTACCCACGATTTATCTCCTTTTGAAATAACCATATCTACCATGACCCCGTTTTCCATTCTAACCGCTGGTACATAAGAAGTGAACCCCAAAGGTGTAAACATTTTTGTAGCAAGTTCAGCCAGCTTCCATTCCTCAACACCGATATTTCTGTTCACACTCCTCTTCAAATTACCTGCAGCATCTATCCAATAACCTTTTACTACAGCATAAGTGATGTTAGTTCTTGGATGAACTGTTGTACTTATTGTAACCTGTGGTTCAAGTATTTGACTTAATTTTCTCAATGGTAATAACGAAGCCTCGAATTGGTTTATTAAATCAAACAACGACATACCATGTACCTTTTCATCCATTTTATAAGTGTACAAACTACTAGCAATCTCACAGTGCTTTCGAATTTCTTCTTCAATAAGAGCATATTCATCCTTAAGACCATCAAAATTTTCAGGTAGATTCTGTGACCATTTACCAAACTCCTCACGAGTCATTTTCTCAAACACAGCTTTATCAAGTATTCTTAACCCTGAAAATTTCATTTTCGAATTTTTCATGGATTCAATAAATGTCAAATATTCCCCATTTTTCGTGGTAAATTTATTTAACTTGAAGTCCTTTGTAACGGAGGTTGTCATATACTTGGTGATTTACGAATGCAAATGTAGGAACAATTTTCTGTACCACCAAATAATTCTTGAAATATTTTTTTAACTATCGGGAATATTCCCTTTAGTTGGATTAAAAGTGTGATGCAAAATGTGCTGCAAAAGTCCGTTTACTACACACCTGCAACACACCAAAACCACATTTCAGTCCTATTGGAAAGGAAAATCGGGTCGGTAAAGGAGTAGGTGTTTCCTAAACACTAGATCCAAGTTCGATTCTTGGCGAGACCACAAAGCCTCAACACAAAGTGTTGGGGCTTCTTCATTTTGAGACAGCGTCGAAAGCAAGCTTTCGTAAGCTGGTGAGAGATGAAGAAGCTAAACTATCCCGCAAAGCGGGATGGTTTGAAAGGCTTTGAGTAAGTTCAATACGGAGGAAGACAGTACGAGCGAAGCGAGTACTGGCAGTCTTGGATTACAAAGACGCAGTCTTGGATTATAAAGACTAAAAGTCTTGGATTATAAAGACTAAAAGTCTTGGATTATAAAGACGCAGTTCTGGGTTATAAAGACGCAATCTTGGCGAGACCACTGATTTTTTAAAACCTTTGCTTAACGGCAGGGCATTTCTTGTATTTAGGACATTTAATAATAAAACTCTAACTTAGGATTTAACAAAATTCCCGCAAGGCTCCCACAAAGACAATGCTTAAACCAATGATAAAAAAATATTTAATTTACTTCTTAACTTTTCTTTGTGTAACAAACCTTAAAGCACAAACAATTTTTCACACGAAAGACATCGAAAACTTTTATCAAGCATTTGATAGCGTACAAACCACAACTAACAAAGAAAAACAAATTGAATTCGTTCAGAAAATATACCTAGACAACGGCAGTCTGGGCGTAAAGTATGCTATAAACCACTCTGTGGATGGAGGTAAAATAGCTACCGCAAAACATTTTGCAGAATTTATGATTAAAGTAAAGGAAAACCTGATTAGAATTCGACCTTATTTTAAAAATCTTCCTTCTCAAATGAAAATATTAGAACCAAAGTTCAAGTATTTCAAAGAACTATACCCTGAATTTAAAGATGGAAACGTATATTTTGTAATAGGTTTAGGTATGTTTGGTGGAAGACCAGAACGAGAAGGTCCAAATCTATTTATTGGTTGTGAACTACTGGCAAACGATAAACCAGATTGGGCAGTGAGTATTGTTCTTCACGAATATGTCCACACGCTTCAAAAAAATTCTGACAATGCACTTTTAGCACAATGTTTAAATGAAGGTGCTTGCGATTTTATTGCAGAAGTAATAAATCAAAAAAGCTTAAAAGAGAGTTATCCAAATGGCTATATTGACTTCGGATATAAAAATGAAAAAAAAGTTTGGAAAGAGTTTAAAAAATTCATTGCCTCAAATGAAAAAGGTAGATTTTTTGATTGGTTGTATGGTGTAAAAGGCAGAAACTTGAATGGGATTCAAATGAAGGATTTAGGTTACTTTATGGGTTACAAAATCTGCAAATCATATTACGACAATGCAGCAAACAAAAAGCAAGCAATTAAGGACATCATTGAAATAGATGTTAGTTCAGATGAAACTGCAAGAGCATTTTTGATTCAATCTGCTTATGTACCTAAAAATGATATAAGATTGATCAAAAATTTTAAGTTTGATAAAGTCACAGAAACAAAAAAGGGGACAAAGTTTATTCAATACGGATATAAATTTGATAAGAACAACATTGTATTTTCTTTTGAACTACCTAAAAATATGGATAAAAAAGAAATTGAATATGTTACAATAGCAGGAAGTTTTAATGGTTGGAATCCTAAAAATTTAAACTACAAAATGACTAGCATTGCGAATAATGCATATCAATTTATCATTCCTAAAGCAGACCTAAAAGAAAAATACAACGAATTTAAGTTTGTAATAAATGGTGAAAATTGGCAAACAGTTCCAGATAATGCCAAAAACACACAAAATGGTAATATAACATTGGTGATAAAATAATTACCAGAGAAATTTTACAGCCCATGTAAACGAAATATGCAGCTATAATTCAACCTCCATTAATTCTTCTGCCAACTTATGTAATGAGCTTTGAATTTTTTGCTTCTGTGCAGCTCTTGGCTTTTTCAAGCCAGACGCATAATGTTGAATTTGTTTTTGTTTAATTCCTGTAATTCTTTCAAAAGAAGCATTTGTAAATATACCCTTGTAATAATTTAATAAACTTTGTGTGTCAAATCTGTATTTTATTTTGTATTCAGCTTGAAGCTTCTTAGGAAGATTATTTTTATTATGCTTCTTAAATAGCTTGATGGCATTTTGGATTGACTCCTTAGCTTCCGCGACTGTCTCACCTGCACCAAATATCCCATCTAGATTTTCTGCAAAAGCAGAATAATGATCTTTCGTCTTTTCAATCACTACTTTAATTATAGTCATAATTAATATTTTAGTTTCATTATTTTAAAAATTTGATTTAACAAACCAAAGCCAACTTCTTTAGAGCCATGAAATGGTGCCGGATATTTTAGTCCACCTTTTTCATAAAATACGATAATGTGATTTTACATCCTGAATATAAAGGTAGTAAATTTACTACCTTTTATAAATAAAATAATTATGGGATTATCACAGATGCAATATTGTAAAATCGGGAACTCTGAAACAGCGTATTTATACCAATAAAAAAGCCATCTATATTATGCGGTTCCCCCAAACGACATAATAAGATGGCTTGTATTAGATTATATACTCTAACAGATCAAAAGTAAATACAATAGATAAATTTCTATTCAGTATTTATACTGAATCTTACATGATAAGTGTCATTGTCACATGATGTCTTTTACTTAAAAAAGTACAATCGTTAGTTCAAAAGTTAAACAACAAAAAAGACTAAAATTTTACTTTTTTATCAACCCATTTGAATAAGCATAGGCCACTAATCCTGCTACACTCTTCACATTCATCCTTTCCATAATACGAACGCGATGCGTTTCAATGGTTCGTTGACTCAACTGCAATTGATTGGCAATTTCTTTATTTGAAAATTCAAGACAAACCAGGTGAATCACTTCGAGCTCTCTATCTGTAAAAACCAATGCTTCGTCTGGGAATGGTTTATACGTAGAGGTAGATAATAAATCTAACATATGCGCATTGGTAGAGGCAGGAAAGTAAACTCGATTGTGCGCCACAACACTATCAATGGCTTCAAAAAGTTCTTCTTTAGATGTGTTCTTATCTAAATAACCCATGGCACCTGCTTCGAGCATTTTAATGATGATCGCATCTTCTGAATGCATGGACAAAGCAATCACCCGCGCGCGCAAACCTTGTTCACGTATTTTTTTTACAGCGTCAATGCCATTTAACACAGGCATCCCAATATCTACAATCAATAAATCTGGATCTAATTGTTGGGCTAGATCAACTAGCTCTTGTCCATTACTCGCTTCACCCACCACTTGCACCATGCCCGTCATATGCAACACTTTCACTAAGCCCTCTCTAAAAAAGCTGTGGTCATCTGCAATGACAATAGAAATTTGGTTGTTTTTAATTCCGTGCATGGTGTTTATGATTTAACAACAATTGGAATACGAATATTGTAACGTGTGCCTTTTTTAATTTCATCCGAGCTGACCATCGTTCCATTTAAATATTCAATTCTACTTTGAATACCTAATAAGCCTAAGCCCATTTTATGATTTTCTCTAATCTCATAGGCATCATACCCTATACCATTATCCGCAGTACGAATCAAAAACTGTTCTCCTTCCAAAGAAAACTCAATATTCAACTCTGTGGCATGGGCGTGTTTAACGGTATTTAAAATAATTTCTTGAAGGACACGGTATAACTGATTGCTTTGGTCTTGAGTGAGTGTTGGAATTTCTTTTTCGATTAGCTGGATCTTTAGGGATTGATCCAAGCTTAGATTGGCGATGTATTGTTTTAGTGCATCTATTAAGCTAATATGAAAAATGGCTAGTGGCGCTAAGGACTTTGCCATACCCCTCACCTGGTCTACACATTTATCTAATGCAGCTTTTACTTCTAGTAAGTCCTGCTTATTTTGTGTTTCTAATAAATTCAGGCGCATCTTGATGCTTGATAAATAAGGGCCAATATCATTGTGTAGTTCTGTGGCGATCAAGTTACGTTCCAATTCAGTTGCATTGATTTCTGCATTCAGTTTATCTATTTGCAGCTTTCTATATTTTCTGTTTTGCTTAAATAAACTCAAAAAGAAAAACGATAACAACACTGCTAAAAAGCCCGCCACTAAACTAAATGCTACAAAAATTTCTCTTTCTTGGGTGCCCATAATAATGCCAATGTATAAGAGATGTAAGATAAGAAATTAATCCATCTAATCACATTATATAAGTTCATGAAAAGAGGCTGGGTTGCCTTACTAAATAAAAAGTGCATTAAAATATTGATGGCGGCATAATAGACACTAAAAAACAAGTAAGGAATGATGATCAGTTTTCTAGACAACCCTTCTCTTTTGTTTAAGAAATTGTTTTGATTTTGTGTCAATAAACGGATGCCATAAATTGAAATACCAATTTGACATATTATATTGGACCACTTGATATGATAGAAAGATAGATAATCAAAGTATTGATCTATAAGTACTAAAGCAAAGACAGATACATGAAGTATTATTTTTTTATACTTAGCAACTTTCTGTGTATCCCAACTAAAGTACAATAGCAAAATCAGTTGTGTATAGCAGAGCGAATAAACAATATCCGAAATGAAATAAGGAACAAATTGAAATTCGGCATTGTATTCATGAAGGGCACCAGCGCAAATACTTATAATAAAATACCGATACGCTTTATTGATGGATTTAAATACATAGATCCCGGCTATGGCCGGGATAATAATAGAAAGGTTTAATAATATATCTAAACTAAAATATTCCATTAAAATAATCCTTCAGTTCCAGTTGGACAATTAGGTGGGCAATCCTTACCCCAGTCCACAATCACAGCCTCCCCACCCGTTGTTGAATTAATAATATTGTTATCGTTCGCGTCTACTCCAAAAAATACTAAGCAAATCCCTTCGTCTTCCCTCATACCATAATAGGCTCTAAAAGAAACACACCCAGGTTGATCTAGTATCGCCCTGATAGCTGATGCATCAAAAGTTGCACTATACTTTAAGCTCTCTTTAAATTCTGGAGTAGCAATATCGTTAAAATTTTCTTTGTAACGACCAATCAAATCCTTAGCAGTAGCAAGCGAGATAAAATGTTGACTCATAAATGTTTATTTAAATTAAGTATACAATGCTACAAAAATTTAAATAAATCCGATTCAGTATAAATACTGAATGTTGTCCAAGTGTAATTAATCAGCTTGTTTGAAAAGTAGGAAAGCTGTAATAGCCAAAAAAGATAAGCAAGCGCCAAGTAGGATGCCCTCATACCATTTAGTTTCAATACGTTCTAAAGGGAAACTAGGCTTGTCTACAATTTGCACGGTAGGCGTTTCTTGAATCAATGCGGCTTTGGAGACTTCCAGATTTTTCATCAATTCGGCATAGATCGTGGTTAAAACCATCTTGTCTCTTTGGGAGATCTCTGAATATACCGGCGCGTTAATATCAGCTGGATTAACATTTAATAATAATCTAGCGTCTTCTGTAGCAGAGTAAGTTTGTTGATTCAATAAACTAGAAATACTATCTGTTCTTTTTTCAAGACGTTCAATATTACTTTTCAATCTACCCACTTTCGCATTCACATAAAAATCGGTAGCAATCTTAATGATACGTTGTGTAATCAACATACTCATCAATTCGTCTTTTGTATTGATTGCGATATTAAAGAAGCTTAACTTTTTATCTGGCTTAATCACCGTCAATTCTTTTTCCTCAATGCGTTTGATGATTAATTTCAATAAGCTATCCTGTAAGCGAATATTTTGATCTGGTTGACCAAAATAAATTGCACGTCCAATTTTTTTATTCCCAGCCCATTTTTCTCTTAAACCATACACATCGGCATATCTATCTGCAATCACATAGTTCGAAAAAGCTGCATTCTTTTTAACAATGTCTGTTTGACTTGAGCTTGTTAAGTTTGCATCGAGTGGATAGGGCGTCTTCAAACACTCCGCCATCATGGATTTGCTCTTTAATAAAGAAAGTACATTGTCTCCAGACAATACCCCATTACCAGAACCTGCAAGGCTACCAATATCCATACCAATAGATCCACCCAAAGAAGACAATAAACCACCACCAATACTTTTGCTATCTTCTACAGAGAAAGTAATTTCTGCATTGTAACGTACTGGCTTAAAAATGCTATATGCCAAACCTAATGCAGCACCTAACAATACCACCAATAGTACCAATTTAAAATGTGTACTAATGACCAATTTAATTTTTGCTACCCATCCACTCAACCAACTCGCAAAAGAGAAAGGTTGTTCGTAAGGATAATTAGACATATCGTTAGAAGCATTCATCAGGTTATAATTTTAAAATGGCAGCCAAGCTAACCAATCCGGAAATGATAGAAGTGATAGCAGTAATTTCTGCAATGGTTAATCCTTTTTGTTTTTCAGGCACTTCTGGAACAATAATTTTACTGCCAGATTTTACAGTAGGATAAAATTTAAAGAACAAGAACTTCGTCGTCTTGCGATTGATGCCATTGCTATATTGAATATACGCTTTAGATAAAGAGCCTCTATTCTTGACACCACCTGCTGCAGAGATATAAGATTTAAAGCTGCTTGAACCAAAACGGATCAATTGAGGATTGTACACTGCACCAATAATTTCAACATACGGATCGTTGCGAGATACAAATAAGCTATCACCAGGTAATAATAACAAGGCCATATCTTTTGCAGCATTTTGTTCTAAGTTCACACCTATTCTTGTGCCATTACGGAACACTTGTAAATCTTTTAAAGAACCATATTGTGTTAAACCACCAGCGCGCGTAATGATATCTTGAATGGTTTCATCACGACGCTCTAATGCAAAATTGCCTGGGAATAATACTTCACCACGCACTTTTACATCACCAATGAATTTATAGTTAAGCAACCTAGGCACATAAATATAATCCTGAGGCTCTAAAGTATATTTTGCATCGTTATTTGTCAACGCAGCATCCAATTCTAATTTCTTTAAGTCTACCATCTGATTGCTCATTGCATCAGATCTGTTTTTCTCTAAACGAGAAAGCTCCACCCTATGGTAAGCTGCATCATTCATGAAACCGCCAGCAAGCGCAATCAAATCTTGAATCTGCATGCCTTTTCTAAATAAGACTTTACCAGGGTTGCGCACATTACCATCGATGGTTACATATTGTTGTTCTATTAAATCATCTTTAGCAAACACGTGAATAGAATCTTCTGAAGTCAAGGCAATATCCTTTGTATTCAATGTTGTTAAATCAACAGAGACAATTGTTTTTTCTCTGTTTGCGCCAACACGCTTAATGATTGCTCTGGTTAAGAACGCATCCGCTCTTAAGCCATCTGCTTTTTTAAGTAAACTGTTCAAAGAAAGTTGAGGCGTAAATCCATATTCACCCGGACGATATACCGCACCAGTAATGGTTACTTTATTCTCAAATAAAGGTTGCATTTTCTCTGCAAAAATTGAATCACTTTGCATAGGAATATAGTTCATGAAAGAACTAGTTTCTACATCCTTATATAATTTCTCACGACCATTGTGTTGTACAATCTTTAAACGATCGGTGAATGCAGAATCACTAAATCCACCTGCATAAGCCAAAGCTTGAGCTAAATTTTCATTAGGCAATAATTCATAGACCATTGGACGCTTCACCATACCAGCCAATTCCACACGCTTTAAAGTAGGCGTGAATACCAATACATCCTGATCTTCTAAACGAATATCAGCAGGCAAAACACCTTTTTGTAAAAATGGATATAAGTCAATCGCAGCAATCATTTTATTGTTACGAATCACTTGGATATTTCTTAAAGTACCATTGACAGTAGGACCACCAGTGATGTACAATACATTAAACACCGTAGCCAAAGCAGAAACTTGATAGGCGCCTGGACGTTCCACTTCGCCAATCACCGTTACGCGAATAGATCTTCCATTGGATAAACTTACATTCAATTTTGTTTTACCCATCGATAAAGCAGGATAAGATTTAGCCATGCGCGCAAAAATGCGTTGCTTAGCTTGTTCCATCGTTAAACCTGTTAAAGAGATCAAACCAACATATTCAACTTTGATGGATCCATCACGTGTTAATTTCGCATCAATTTCAGTTTCGTTCAAACCACTTAATGTGATATTCAATTCGTCACCAGGACCTAAGATATAATTCTTAGGCGTAGCCATATTTAAATTAGGCTCAAAAACTGTATTGGGATTGCTAAAGAAACTATAGCCGTAATATTTATTATTAATGCGGAAAGAAGGCACTTCGCTAATCCAACTAGAATCTTGTAAAAACATCGCAGTGTCTTTAATCAAAGATTTGTTAGCAGCATTCACGCCGAATTTTGATTTCTGTGCCGCTTGAATGCCTACAAGACGTTTTTTAAACATCCCCACTTCATTAGGCCCCAATCCTTTTTGCACCATCATCTTCATTGCCTCAGATTCAGTCATGCCTTTAGCAGAAAATTGCTGCCAAACCTGCATCATCTGTTGATCAGACAATTGGTTAATCTTAAGGTTCTTTAAATCTTGAGCACTTAGGCTACCAACTAACAAAATAGCAACCAAAACCAGGATGCTTTTTGCTTTTGCAAAAAATGATGTCATTATTATCTTCTTATATATGTAAAAGTACTAAAATTTATTCCAGCAAATACCGAAACTAGCATCCGAGAACCATTTGCCATTGCCCATGGTAGGTTTTTGGAATGTCTTGGCATAACTAAGGTTCAAAATCAAATTGTTCCAAAGTTCATATTGGGCATTTAACCCCATTTTAGTGCGTTTGTATTGAGGATCGAAGCCAAATTTAGGTTGGGGCTCAGCAAAATACTGGTCTTCGATGCTTGATTCCCCATTTTTACGCAACATAAAGGCAAAAGCTTCAAGGCTCAGATTTGCTTTAGGATGGTATTTGGCACTCAAAAAGATGCGATCCGCATTGGAGCCCATCCAATCACCCAAGGAATAATTGGCATTGGAATAATTTTGCGCCGCTATAAAGTTGCGGTACATGAAAGGATTTAAGCGCGTGTACTCCATGTTGAAACTAAGGTAATGTGCAAAAAGATCCGTCACCGAAGCACCCAATTGATATCCCAACTGATTGCGAGATTTACCAGCATCAAATACAGTACCCAATCTTATTTCATCAATCATCCACTGACCATATAAGTGTGTGTTGGGTAATTGATTGCGACTACTAAATCCAAAAAAGAATTGGCCATTGGATCCAGCTAAAATATTGTCCCCATATTTTTGGTTGTCAAATGCTTTAAAGAAAGTGACAGGCAACATGTAAGCCAATTGCAAATTTTCACTGTACACAATAGATTCCCCTAAATTTAATTTCAACCCTTTCATCGGCGCAATTTCAACCGAGTGGGTAGCAAAAAATTTAGGAAGGTATTGTTGACGCACACCACCATATACTTGATTGTTTAAATCATAGGTTGCACGTGTATCCAACACACCTGATTGTAACCAAGCGTGCATGTAATTAAATTTCAACCAAGTACTAGGTTGGTAGTTCACTGCATAAAAAGGATAAGCAGGCGCTTTATCCGACAACACAATATTACCATAACGACCATAGCCCATGATGTGCTGATCTTGCCCTACTGTGATCATACCTTTGTTTAAACGAAAGCTAAGTGTAGCATTCATCTGAGAGTAGTTCAACATTTTTGGGTTGATCGTCCCTTTCTTCACAAAACCAGGCAATTCATTATCAAAGCGTAAAGAATCAAAACGACCTTGCTCATTGATGTCTAAAAAACTTAACTGAAAACCAATACGCTTGCCCGCATAACCCGCTAGCTGAAAGCCTTTCGCCTGGATGGTATTGGATTTGCCATTACGAGATTGTAAAGTCAGGTTACCCACAGGATCAACGATCAAACCAAATTGATTGTCCTTATAGGTTATTAAATGTTGTTGAGTAGATGGATCTGATTTTAATTGCTTGAAAGAAAAAAACCGAGGACTACTAGAATTACCAACAGCAACAACATTGGGATTTTCTAATGCAAAGCCTACAATAAAAAATTGAAGTTCTTTTTGTTCAATTGCAGATAAATCTTTTTGATCTTGAAGTTCAACTAGTTTTTGGAAAATCAGTTTACGATCTATCGGTTTGATGAAATCGTTGAATTCGATTTTGCCTTTCTGTGCCATACGACTTAAAAAGTCAACCACTGTAGTCTGATGCGATTGTACTTGTGCATACAGTGGTGTAAATGCAGGCGACATCGTGTAGGTCAAAAAAATACAAAATACAATTTTGAGAATATTTTTAAGCTGCATGTTGAAGATTGTTTAGTAAGCGCCTTTGTCGCGCAACATTTTAATGATGGTCTGCAAAATAATCTGCAAGTCTAAAGTGAAAGACCAACGATGAATATAGTATAGGTCAAAGTTCACACGCTGCTCCATTTCCTCATGCGTTCGAACCTCACCACGGCAACCATTGATCTGTGCCCAGCCAGTGATACCAGGGTTCACCATATGACGCTTTAAATAATTGTCTACACTCTTCATCGATTCTAAGTTCATAGGAGTGGGATGAGGTCTAGGACCTACCACAGACATTTCACCTTTTAATACATTCCAAAACTGAGGTAACTCATCGATGCTGTATTTACGTAAGATCTTACCCAAACGAGTGACACGTGGATCGTTACGAGAAGTTTGTTCAAAGTCTTCTTCCTCGTGGCCATTGTATCCATTTTCGGAACGCATGGTTCTAAACTTAAAACACATGATGGGTTTATTGTTCACACCCCAACGTTCTTGCTTATAATAGACAGGTCCTTTGGAATCTAGTTTCACTAAAATAGCAATGATAGGAAAAAGCCACCAACCGATGACAGCAAAAAATAAGAGCGCAAATATTTTATCGAAAACCATTTTAAAAAATTTGTTCTCCCATTTATCTAAAGGCAGTTCGTTTAAATTAATCACGGATAATAAACCAAGGTTGTCCATCTCTTCGGACTTAGTAGTTAAGTCTTGTAATGCCGGCATCAAGCGAACGCGCACATTCAATTGATCACAAATTTCAGCACAGTATCTAATCTCCCAAGCATTTTCACTTGGTAAAGAAATAATCACTTCATCAATATGCTGCGCCTTTAAGGCATTTTCTAAATCACGAATCTTCCCTAAATACTTGATGCCCTCTGTGTTATTTTGGATACTTGCTTCGTCGTCATGAATAAAGCCCACACATTTATACCCATAATACACATGTTCTTTAAGGGTTTTAAAAAACTCAACAGAAGTTTTATTAAAGCCCACAATAATCACCGCATCATTTAATGCACCACCTTCAAAAGCAAGGTGTTGTTTTTTACGGATATAATATTTTGCAAGGATAGAGATACAAAAATGAAGACTCACTAAAACACTAAAACGAAACAAGTTCGCATAATTAGATTTAGTTAAAAACAAAAACGCACTTAGTAAAATCACAAATAGCGCGTTGGCGTAAAAATTAAATAAAATCTCCTCGGGGAATTTTTTATAAATACGGTTACGGTATAAACGACATTCATGGGCAGCTAAAAACCAAATACCCAATAATAAACCAAAGAATAAGCAATCGAAAAGGGAGGTGGGGAAGATAAAAGCTTCGTGCTTGATATAGATGGCTGCAAAAAGCGAAAAAACTAAACTCAAGGCGTCAATGCCAATTAAGTTCTTTTTATCATAACGCTGTTTCCAATGCATGCACCTACTGTTTTTTATTCGCCAAAGATTTGAGATGATAAAGGTATAAATCGGAGACCGTTTCCCAAGTATATTTTTCAGTTATTCCTTGGTGCATGATGGCTCTTTTAGCCTCAATATCAATGCAATGTGATTCGGCCCAGTTAAACCAGCGGGTACAATCGGAGGGGGATTTAGAGAAATAGAAGCCAAATTGCTCATTTTGGAGCACTTCACGGCTAAAAACCGTGTCTAAAGCGGCAATCGCGCAGCCATTGGCCATGGCTTTAAGTAAAGTGGGGTTGGTACCACCAAATTCATGCCCATGAAGGTAGGCATAACAGTATTTATAGAGGGAAGCGAGGGTTTCAGGGCTACGAACATAGCCTGTAAAGATTAAACGAGGGTCCTGATAGCTTCTAATTTTATCGGCATAAGCGTCTTTATACGGCACATCACCCACAATCACCAATTTTTTAGTGCTGTTAGAGGCCATAAAGCCTTCTATTAAAATATCTGCATTGTTATCGGGGATCATCCTCCCAACAATTAAATAATAGTCACGTTCCACCAAGTTCCAATCAGCTAAATAGGGCAGATCTGCCCCAGCACTGGTTTCAGCACCATAGGTGATGACCACCGATTTGGCACCAAATTCTTTAAGGTAGATGGCTTGCATAGCATCTGCATCGGTAATGAGTAAGTCCATAAAACGTACCGCCATTTTAGCGGCCCATTTAAAATAGACACCGCCAAAGCCTTTCCATTTAGGACGTAACCATTCTAAACCATCCACATTCATCATGGTAGGTTTACCAAAAAGACGGGCAATCAAACCAAAAGGACCATTGCTCACATTCAACACCAAGGCCACATCTGCTTTAGTAAACACCATATGCCAAAAAGCCAAAAAGGAATGGATGGGTTGGGCCAAAGATTTAAAAGGAAGGGTTGGGATATAAACCAAGTGAATCCCATTGACCATCGCCGGTTTTTCAGGAAATAAATGCGCATGACAATACACCGTGATCTCCACCCCTTTAGCAGGCAAACGCTCCACCAAGGCTTTCACCAGAGTTTCGTACCCACTATACACGTAAGGATAACCACGAGAACCAATGATGGATAGCTTAAGAGGTGTATGATGATGTGATGGATTGGACATGAATGAGACTAAATATTATTTTCAAAAACAGCGAGCATGTTTTTTTCAAAAGCAGCTTGACTAAAATGTGTTGCGACTCTTTGTTTACCTGCAGCGCCCATTTGCGCACGCGTAGCAGCTGGCAAGATAGCATAAATTTTTTCAGCAGCCAGGGTCGCATTGTCTAGTGGAATAAAAATTCCAGTTTCATTTTCTTGCACCATTTCAAGTGCACCACCTTGTGCTGTCGCTACAACAGGTAAACCATATTGCATTGCTTCTAGCACAACTGTTGGTAAAGAATCGGGTTGTACAGATGCAACAACTAACAAATCAATAGCGGAATAAAAATTAGACATCTCATCAACTTTTCCAAGATAATGCACAGCTGTTTCTAAATTATATTCGCGAATCAAATCAAACATTTCATCTAATAAATATTCTTGACCAGGATATGGATCGCCAGCAATAAAAAAATATAGCTTAGATGAATCGCTTCTTTTTTTAAGTGCTTCAGCAATAGCTAAAAAATAAGGTTGCCCTTTGATCACATGAATCCTTCCGGCTAAACCTAAGACTATTGCGTCATCAGGTAAATTAAATTGCTTCCTAAAATGCATTGAACCATTTTGACTGTTAGGCTCAATACCGTTATAAATTCTAATCAAACTGTTTTTATTAGATAAAGCCTTCTTCCAACATTTTGCTACAGCATCAGATACAACAATTAATTTATCTGCACCTCTACGCATTTGCCAACTTAAAAACTGATGCAGGATTTTAGGCTGTTCAATGATCTCATGGATATGCCAAAAATGTTTCAGTCCATTTTGTCTAGCTACCCAAGCACCAATCAAAACAGATGCCGTATTAGAATAGACCAAATCGATATCATGTGAACGAATGATTGAATTTAAAATAGTGGAAGCATTCCTCCATTTTTGCATTCGATTGAACAAGCCTGAAATATTAAAATACTTACGACGAATAATGCCAAGGTTGACAATATGTACATCTGCACCAACTAATTCAAGCGCTTGTCCTAAACTGCCTTTATTAGATAATACTACTACACAATGATGACCATGCTTACGCAATAAAGTCACAGTCTGTAAAAATATTCTACTAGCGCCATACAAATCAGAGGAGCTATGAAATAATAAAATACGCATTATGAATGAACAGCTTGTTTAAAAATATCAAGTAATTGATCGCAGGATTTTTCCCAATCAAAATCAAGTAAACGTGCATTGCCTTTTTGGATCAAATCAGTTCTTAATTTTTCATCTTGAATTAATCGATCTAATTGATGCACCAAGTCCTCCACATTATATGGATCAAATCCAATCGCTGCATCACCAGCAACTTCGGGCATACAAGTGTTGTTGGCAATTAACAAAGGAAGTTTAAATTTAAAAGCCTCTAAAATGGGTAGCCCAAAGCCTTCATTAATAGAAGGGAAAACGTATATAAAAGCGTTTTTATACATGGTCAACAAGTTGCCTTTGTCAAGGTATCCAGTTAAAATAATTTTTTCTTTTAGTTCTGGAGTATCCACTAGTGTTTGTATCTCATTGGTGGCATCAGAGTTCATCTTTTTATTAGAGCTTCCTACTAATACTAGTTTTAAATCTGTATGCCCTTGTTGAACCAATACTTTAAAGGCCTTGATTAGAAATGGGATATTTTTTCTTTTATCGAATGTTCCTACGTGTAAAATGTATTTCCCATGAACCAATGGTAATGAAGGATCCACTTCATTTAATAAGTCTAATTGATCTAATGTGATTTTGGGTGCTTCATACACCACTTCAATTTTATGAGCAGGAAGATGATAGCATTTAGCAACACGATCCGCTGCATAATGAGTTGGTACAACAATAGCGTTAGCTCTTTTTGCACCCCATAAGCCAAATAAATTAAATAAGATTAACCAAAAGCGATTATAATGTTCAGGATATTCTTTAAAAAAGGCATCATGAAATACAGGTATCGTTGCAAAATTTAATTTACAAATAGGTACAAAATAATCTGTACAAAAAACAATATCACATTTATGTTGATAGGCTTTCCAAGGAAGCATAATTTGTTTCCAGATAAAAAAACGAATATGCTCTCTTATCTTTAAAATTGGATTGCTTCCTAAATAAGGGGTGTAATTTGTATCGAGAAAGATAAATTCAAACCCAGGTCTTCCTTTTTTAAATTCATGTATGACTGCCTCTAAATAAGTTAAAGAGCCTGTTGTAGCTAATTTTAAATCACGAATATCAATGGCTACACGAATCATACTATTTCTTCTAATTTAGATTGATTAAAGTTGACCAATAAGCCTGCAAGGAACCAAGAAAGAAAGCTTACATAAATATAAGCATCAATATTGGCAGTAAACATTGGGATAAACAAGCCAACTTTGAGCAAAAGAGTAATCAATGCAATCGTATACAATTGACCCTTCGCGAATTTTAATTGTTTCAATGCCAATACCAATAATGCAATATAAATGGTTAAATAAGTAAACATGGCAATCACACCTGCTTGTACGCCAATAATAATTAATTGATTTTCTCCTCCCACATTGTCATTCGACGCATTGGCAACCCTGCCCGACTCTCCCAAGCCTAATCCCAATGGTTTATCAATCATGGCTTCAATACCATTAAGCCATTCTACAACGTGACCTATACTTGAGGTATTGGTAAAAGTAATTGTGTTGATTACAAAATCATATAAATCACCTTCTACAAAGTAAAAGAAGAGTAACACCGTTACTAGCGCGAAAATGTGAAAGTATAAAAGTGTTTTTTTCATCTTGGTAACCCAAGCATAAACATAGATGACTAAGAAATAACTTACAAATGCAGCACGAGATGCCGCAAATAAAATACAACAGAAAGTGGCAAACAAGGCAAGAACATGAAAAGATTCCATATAAACACCAATCCGTTCTTGCTTTCTGGTGATCACACCAAGTGCTACAGCCAATGCTAAAATAATTGCTGCAGCAAATTCAAGTGGATTAGAGAATATACTACCAAATCGCTTTAATCCAGATTCGGTTTCAAATGTCCAAGACAGGCCATATTTACCAGTAGGCTCTGTGTCAAAAAATTTAAGATTGTAATCTGCATAACCTGTAAAAGCATGAAGGTGCGTGTTTGTAAATTTCTCTATCAAAGCCACTGCAAATGCCACTACTATCACAAATAAAACAAATGCATAAATTTTATTTAACTCCAATTGTTTGTAGTTGACAAAACGACCAATAAAATAAAGTAAGGGGAAGAAGGCGATATTCTTAAGCGCAATCAATTTAAAGAAGATACCATAACTGCCAATGGGAATAATGAAATAAGCAAGTGTATATAAAAAGAAGAACAGGACTAGCTTATCAATAAAGTGCAATTTTATTTTTTTATACTCATGTACACTTAGTCCAATGATAAAGCAACTAATAAGGACAATAAATTCTTTGAAAAATTGCAGAAAAGGAATTGCCTTTGCCAATCCAAAAGCAAAACTTACAGACATGGTATTGATATAAATGGGCAAACCAAAAATTAAAAATACCAATAAGCCCTGCATTTTAGACTTTGCTAAATGCAAAACTCCGTAGATAAAAGCGGCAATATAAACGATTGGGAAGAGCAGCAACATCCTTTATAAAGATTTAATTCCTAAGGTAAACAAAAAGCTATTTAAATCATTCGGATTGTTCAAACCCAGACCAGAGGCATCTGCAGGTTGAAACCATTGATAATTATAAGAACGTTTAATTGCTATGCTTGAACTAATTATCCAACGTTTTATTGGGTGATCTGCCAATAAACGCAAACCAAAGTCTACCCATTTTGTTTTGGCAGGATTGGTGAATGCTAAATTGTCTTCAAAGTAAACGCCATTCTGAGTCACACGTTCTAATTGAATACCGTATTGTTGTAGTCCATTGTATTTACTCAATCTAAAGGTTTGTGCATTGGCACCTTGGCCAATAGGTGCACCTAAGATCTCACCTAAATGTGTGTACCCCTGAATCGCACGACTGTGCACATACCAAGATCCTCCACTTAACAAAGGCCAAGAAGGTGGTTGTTGCATGCGCGTATATTCAGAAATCAATTGCCAGTATTTTGTTTTGTCAGCATTCACATGAAACAATTTACGTAGCCCTAAAGTATATGCTCTAGTATGATCTAATCTTTGTATGGCGTCTCTTAAATTATAAAATGCATCGTTCCTACCCCATTCCATATAAAATTCTGCATTCGATGGCTGCAATAAATAGCGCATAAAAAATCCAGCATATTGGTCACGAGATTGTTCGGTATTAAAATCTGCATCACTAGCGCGATCTACATTATTCAATAATAAAAACCATTGCTTATTGTAATCAAGTTCTGCTTCATTTTCTTGTACCACTCTAGACATACCTAAACTTAACCCTTTGATCCATTTAGGTTGATAAGATATAATGGCACTATTTAAATAACGCCTACCTGGTGCAGTGGCCGATCCAACTTCAGCTAAACCTTGATAAGCCGGATCCATTGGATCCAAGTAAGCTGCAATCATTTGCCATTCAAAATTACCAATGGGTGTTTTAAGTGGGCGGGTGCTATTAAATGTAGCATGCAAAAATCCAGGAGCATGACTACTCATTAATAATGGATTAAAAACAGAAGGGCCCCAACTAATATTCTCTGAACTAATCCCAATAGATGCTGGACCAGCATTTAAACGAATACTTGAATTACCCCAAAATAATTTGTTGTAATTAGTTGTTTGAGGATTGTTGCTAAAACTTTTATTCTGCGCATTCACCCATTGAGGTTGCAATTGTATGGTTAAGGGACCTAGCTTAGCATACACCCCTGCAGAAGCCATTACCTGATAACCGCTACTTGCAAGCATCGGACCATCCAAGGTTTTAAATGGAATATCAGTCACATATTGTTGATGCAATTGTACCGGCATTAGATCCACATAGCCGAATTTTCCTAGAAACGATTTAACTCTCTTTTGTAAATAATTTAGCGACTTATCGTCTTTATTTTCAATTGAACTATGATTGCTTAGGTAAATTGGGTTGATCAAAAAAGAAACAGTGGAATCAAATTGTCTAAGCAACTGAGCTCTTCGTACAAGATCTGTTCTCCATTCTTGATCTAAAGAAATGGATTGCGCGTTTGCATTTTCACTTAAGCAAATGAATTGCAGTAAATACACAATAACAAGAAAGGGATACTTAGTTGCCTTGTATCCCTTTTTGAAAATTCGGTTCAATATTTTATTTTTTATTTTTCCAGAAGCCATAAATACCTTTTTCCACTTCGTAGTTGTCCCATGATTTTTGAACACGTATAGGTTGTTGCTTGGCCCATTGCCACATATCTGTTAAACCTGCTTCTAAACTTGTTTTGTCTTCGTAGTCTAATAAAGTCACACTTAGTTCATGAGAAGGTAATGCGTCTTTTACTTCGTGACGTGCTTGTTCGTGCTTGATCTCACCGTTACCAATTACTTTCTTTAATACTTCGGCAGCGTCTTTAATGCTATAATACTTCCAGCTTCCAATATTGATGATGCGTTTTTTAGCGCGGTCGTCTGTACCTGCTTTCCATAAAGGCAATAAACAATCGTCGATGCAAGAGAAGGCTCTTTGTTGATCACCCTCACCAAAAATGGTAAAAGGTAAATTATTAATGTGCTGGAACATCCAAATTCCTAATACATTGCGATAACGATCCCAGATATTTTGATTGCGACCATACACATTGTGCGGACGAATAATACACCATTCCAATCCATGTTGTTCGCCTGCAATTTGGATATCCATTTCACAAGCATATTTAGCAACACCATATGGATCGATAGGACTAGGTTGGTCTGCCTCGTTAAAAGGAGGTTTGCCGTGACCATACACAGCCATGCTAGACGTAAATACCAAGCGGCCAATATTGTGTTCAATACAAGCGTTCACTACATTGGCTGTAGCGACTAAGTTGCTATTGTAATTGTATTTTCTAATAAAAGGACTTAAGCCTTCTGCAGCGTATGCCGCAAAATGGTAAACGATATCAGCCCCTTCAAACAAAGGAGCAATGGTATCCTTACTTAAATCTAATTGATGAAAGTCCACGCCTGCAGGAACATATTCTTTGTAACCCCCAGATAAATCGTCTATACCAATTATGGTACAATTTGGTTGGTTCGCGATAATCCATTCTGCCATTCTAGACCCCAATAAACCTGCGACCCCTGTTATGATAATTTTTTTCA
>ERZ650308.331-NODE-331-length-25204-cov-9.607698_pt1 | contig 25204 bp, 37 predicted proteins | sample MGYA00376244_ERZ650308 | MGnify/ENA primary metagenome ERZ650308 (study PRJEB26733, sample SAMN07839295) | wastewater metagenome | biome: small river; feature: stream; material: water | place: USA: North Carolina | collected 2016-04-26 ... | reverse complement strand
CCGATCTCCACAATTTTATTGCAAAGTGAGGTTTTATGGCCAAGCGGCAACGTGTGGACACGGCCTCGGCTGCTGTTGAGATTATGAAAGGCGCACAGCGGGAAATTGCCCCTCCTGGTCATGTCCGCATGGAGGACGAGGATTGGCCATTCTGGCATTCGGTGATTGCTGAGTTTGCAAGGGCAGAGTGGACAGACCACCAGCTTGAGATTGCCGCCATGATTGCGCGGACAATGGCAAATCTTGAGCGCGAGCAATTCGAGTTGCGGACGGAAGGCTTTATCGCGGTGCGCGAGAATGGAACGACTGTTGAAAATCCGCGCAGCCGTGTTGTGAAGTCGCTTACCGGCGATCTGCTTTCGTTGCGCCGGTCGCTGTCGCTTCACGCTCGCGCGCGAGGCGGTGAGGCTGAAAAGATCGGGCCGCGCCGTGCGATTATGAAGGACATCGAAGCGGACAACGTGCTTACGGACGATTTGCTGAACGCCTGACATGGCCCGCAAGGAAACGCGAGCGGATCGCGTCATTCGGTTCATTGAGACTTATTGCAGGGTTCCAGAAGGCAAGTTGGTTGGCGAGCCGATCAAGCTGGCGGCATTTCAAAAGAAGTTCATCAAGGACATATTCGACAATCCGGCAGGGACGCGGCGGGCATATCTTGCTTTGGCGCGAAAAAACGGAAAGTCGGCTCTGATCGCGGCGATTGTGCTGGCGTTCGTCGTGGGGCCTGAAAAGCAGACGAACGCGCAAGTTGTATCGGGGGCGCGGTCACGGGAACAAGCGGCGCTGATTTTCAAACTGGCGTCAAAAATGGTTTACCTCAACCCGACGTTGGTCAAGTTGGTGCGGATTATCCCATCGGCCAAGACAATCATCGGGCTGGTGGCCAATGTTGAATATCGGGCAATCAGTGCGGAAGCGGGAACGGCGCACGGGCTTTCCCCGTTGCTCGCCATCCTGGACGAAGTCGGGCAGGTTCGCGGGCCGCAGGATGACTTTGTGGAGGCAATTGAGACGGGGCAGGGTGCGCATGAAAAGCCGCTCCTGATTGCCATATCGACGCAAGCGCCTTCGGATGCCGATTTGTTTTCACTGTGGCTTGACGATGCTGAACGGTCAAAAGACCCGACGATTGTGAGTCATGTTTACGCGGCACCCAAGGATTGCAAACTGGACGACCGCAAGGCGTGGGCAAAGGCGAACCCGGCGCTCGGGATATTCCGGTCGCTTGAGGACGTGGAGGCCCAGGCTGATAAGGCCATGCGGCTGGCGTCGGCTGAGAATGGGTTTCGGAATCTGACGCTCAACCAACGGGTGACGCGGTTCACGCCGTTCATCACGCCGAGCACATGGAAAGAGTGCGGCGGGCCGGTTGATGATAGCGTATTTCTTGAGGGGCCGGTCTGGGGCGGGCTTGACCTCTCGGTAACGACTGACTTGACGGCGTTTGTGCTGATCGCGCGCCGTGATGGTGTCTGGCATGTCAAATCGACATTCTGGACGCCTGAGGCCACACTTTCGGCGCGTTCACAAAGGGACCGCGCGCCTTATGACGCATGGGTAAGGGATGGCTTCATGAAAGCCACGCCGGGGCCTGCGGTTGAATATGATTTTGTTGCGCGTGACATCGCGGAGATAACGGCGGGAATGCAGATCGAACAGATTGCATTTGACCGCTACCGCATGGCCACGTTGCAAAAGGAGCTTGATCGGGCGGGCGTTGTCCTCCCTTTCGTCCCGTTCGGTCAAGGCTATGTCTCGATGGCCCCCGCCATTGACGCAACCGAGATCGAATTCTTGCACAAGCGGGTCCGCCACGGCGGGCATCCTGTGCTGACAATGTGCGCCGCGACGGCGGTGATGGTTTCCGACCCGGCGGGCAATCGCAAGCTGGACAAGTCCAAATCGACGGGCCGCATTGACGGCATGGTTGCTTTGGCAATGGCAATGGGGGCTTCTACTATGGCGGAAGAAGTCGAAAGCGAATTGCAGGTGTTCGTTTGAGCACCTGGGACTGGATCGCGGCACAGTTTCGCGGCGGCATTCAGAACGACGCGGCACCGAGGCCCTTGCCGTCATTTGTGACCGGCTCGACCTCATGGGATGATTTGTTCGGTCGGCTAGCAACAGTTCCTGCCGTGAATGAATCGACCGCGATGACCATTTCGGCGGTCTATGCGTGCGTCAATCTGATCGCGGGTGCCATTTCGGCAATCCCCATGAACCTGTTTTCACGGCGTCCAGACGGCGAGCGTGACCAGTTGCACCATGACGATTTGTGGTGGACGCTGAACGAACAGTTCACGCCGCGCTGGTCAGCCGCAAACGGGTGGGAATATCTTGTTCAGTCGCTGCTCTTTCATGGTGATGCATTCGCCATTCTGAAGCGCAAGGGACCGGGCGGGCCTATCATTGGGGTCGATCCTGTCCACCCTGACCGCGTGACGGTTGGCGTGACACCGGACGGGATGAAACTGGTATACGCCATTCTTCCTGATTCCCGCATTTTTGGCAGGCCAGACGGCTACGAAGTCTTTGACCAGGAGGATATCCTTCACGTTGCGGGGTTCGGCTTTGATGGGTTCCGCTCGGTCAGCCCCTTGAAGCACCATTTGCGGATGTCGGGTGCGGTTGCCTTGGCAACGCAGGATTACGCGGCGAATTTCTTTTCGAATTCCGCGCGGCCTGACATGGCTCTCACGACCGAACAGGTTCTCAGCCCTGACAAGGCAAACGACATCAAAGAGGCGTGGAACCGTACCTATAAGGGTGTTGAGAATTCGCACGGCGTCGCGGTGCTTGGCGCTGGCGTAAAGCTGCAACAAATCACCATGACGGCGGAAGATGCGCAGTTGATTGCAACGCGGCAATTCCAGATCGAGGAAATCGCGCGGGCCTATGGCGTGCCGCCGTTCATGATCGGCCACACCGAAAAAACGACTTCATGGGGGTCTGGCGTAACTGAAATGGGCGCGGGCTTTGTCCGCTTTACCCTTCGCCAGCATCTCAACAAGTTCCAGAACGAAATTAATCGCAAGTTCTTCCGAACGGCGGCAAGATTTGCCGAATTTGACACGTTTGAACTTGAGCGGGCGGATATGAAATCGCTGTTTGAGGGCTTCCGCATTGCCTTGGGCCGCGCGGGTGAGCCGGGCTTCATGTCAACTGATGAAGTTCGTCAGAAATTGAACCTGAAAAAGACCAGCGGCGGCGATGCTCTGGCGACAGGAGTGACCAATGCACCACAACAAGCTGCTTAATCTCCTGCGAAATAACGCCAAAAAGGGCGAATTTCGGGCGGAAGGTAACACGATCTACCTTTATGACGTGATTGTATCGTCAAAAGCCGAGGCGGAATGGCTCGGCGGGGTTGATGCCGAAACATTCGTTCAGACCATTCGGGGCATGACGGGCGATGTGTCGCTCCGCATAAATTCGCCCGGTGGCGACGTTTTCGCGGCGCGGGCAATGGCACAGGCTATCCGAGACCATCAAGGCACTGTGACGGCCTATGTGGACGGCTATGCGGCATCTGCGGCGTCCTTTGTCACTTCGGTTGCTGACAAGACGGTCATGTCTCAGGGTTCGATGATCATGATTCACAAGGCATGGTCGATTGCGCTCGGCAATGCGGATGATTTCATGGCGACCGCTGCCCTGCTTGAAAAGATCGACGGCACGATTGCGGAAACATACGCCGCCGCTGCCGAACGCCGCAAGAAATCCGCGCCGGACTTCATGGCGCTGATGGCTGACGAGACTTGGCTGACGGCACAGGAAGCAATTGACGCTGGCCTTGCTGACGAGGTGTCAGACGTAAGCGCACCGAAAGCCAAATGGGATTTGAGCGCATACGACAAGCCGCCTGTTCAGGCCCAAGAGCCAGAACCAGAACCAGAACTGGTCATCGAGCCGGAGATTGAACCGGTCGCAGAGCCGGAAATCATCGCAAACGAGATTGAGCGTCGCCAGCGCATTAACGCGCTGCGCCTCAGAGAAGCTGCCTAAGCGCAAGCCGCGCCACCGCAGACCACCGGGCCTCCCATTTCGGGGGGCCTTTTTTTATGGAGACTAGGAAAATGTCTATCCAGGCACTCCGCGAACAGCGCGCGGCGAAAGCGAAAACGCTGAACGAGCTTGTTACCAAGCCCGAATGGAATGCGGCAACCGACCAGCCGATTTATGATGCTGGCCTTGCCGAAATCGACGCACTTGATACCCAGATCAAGAACATCAACGATTTGAACAAGCGCGTTGCTGAAGACGCTCTGAACGAGACTGTCATCATTGCCGCCGAACGTGCCGGCAAGGACAAGAAGTCGGACGGCTCGCGTATCTTCGCCAAGTGGATGCGTGGCGGCGATCAGGCTTTGAACGCCGAGGATTGGGCTGTTGTTCGCAACACCATGTCCACCACGACCCCGACTGAAGGTGGTTACACCGTTGCGACGGAAGTTGCGACATCCGTGCTTAATGCCCTGAAGGCTTACGGCGGGATGCGTTCGGTTGCCGAGGTCATTCAGACCGCGCAAGGCAATCCGATGAACTTCCCGACCTCGGACGGCACGGCGGAAGTCGGTGAAATCCTCGCGGAAAACACCACGGCCACCGCGCTCGATGCCTCGTTCGGCGTCAAGTCGCTTCCGGTGTACAAGTATTCGTCCAAGGTTGTGGCGGTTCCCTTCGAACTGTTGCAGGATTCCTCGGTCGATATCGAGGCGTTTGTGCGTAACCGTCTTGTGACCCGCTTGGGCCGCATCACGAACACGCACTTCACCACCGGCACCGGCTCGTCACAGCCAAACGGCGTCATCACGGCGGCGTCAACCGGCTACACGGCTGCGAACGCGACATCGCAGGTCACGACAATCCTTTACACCAGCCTTATTGAACTGGTGCACTCGATTGACCCGGCCTATCGCACGCAAAACAACTGCTCGTTCATGATGAATGACAGTTCGGTCAAGAAGCTGCGTCAGATTCTCGACACGCAAGGTCGCCCGATCTTCGTGCCGGGTTATGACGTGTCGAACCTCGGCACGGCTCCTGACCGCCTGCTTGGCTATCCGGTGGTTGTGAACCAGGACGTTGCGGCAATGGCTGCATCGGCCAAGTCAATCGCGTTCGGTGATTTGAGCTACTACAAGATTCGTGACGTGATGGACATCTCGATGTTCCGCTTCACGGATTCGGCTTACACCAAGCTCGGTCAGGTCGGCTTCCTTGCGTGGATGCGCACAGGCGGCAACCTGATTGACGTAGGCGGAGCGGTTAAACTCTTCGTCAACGCGGCATCCTAAGATGAAGGTGCAGGTGCTTTGGGTGCCGCCATCCGAACGCAGGTTCGGCTCTGGCGACATCCTGACATCTGAGGAATTGGCGGCGCTGGGGGTTAGCGCCGCCGATCTTCTCGAAGCGGGCGAGGCCCAAGTCATTGAGGCTGACAAGCCAAAAGCTAAGGCCAAGAATGCCAAATAAAATCAAATTGATGCTCGCGACGCATACGCATGGGTCGGTGATCCCGGCCTATGCGCAGGCGCTCGCGGTGTCATGCGCGCACCTGGCTGACAGGGGCGTCTCTCATCTGCCCGTGCTGATTGAGGATAGCCTTGTTGACCGGGGCCGCAACCGGCTGGCGGCATACTGCCTTGAGCATGATTTTACGCATATGATGTTTATCGACGGCGATATTCAATTCCGTCCTGAACATGTCTTCCGGCTGCTCTCGCACGATAAGGATATCGTGGTCGGTGCCTACATGAAGAAGAACGAGCGCGACGAGTTCGCAATCGAATTCATGCCGTCCGACAACGGCGATGTCGAGGAATGCCCCAAGACCGGCACTCTGAAAATATCGCGGGCGGGCACGGGCTTCATGATGATCAAGCGGCGCGTTTTCGAAATCATGCGCGACCGGATGCCCGAGACCATGTTCACGGATTACAGCGCGGTCGCGAAGCCCAAGATCATGAATGCGTTTTTCGAGAATAAAGTCGAAGACGGGATGCTCTGGTCTGAGGATTACACATTCTGCAAGCGGTGGCAGGCATTGGGTGGCGACATCTGGCTTGATCCAACGATTACGCTTTCACATTGGGGCACGTTCGTCTGGACGGGTTCTATCCTGGACCGGTTGACGGACTACGCGGGCGCGGAAGAAATGCGCTCTGCGGCCTGATGCTGGGCCACTACCTTGATTGGCCTTTAGAGGTCAGCATTGAAACCTATGCCAAATGCAACGCGGCCTGCACGTTTTGCCCGTACACGACGCTAGACCGCATCGGCACGAAAATGCCGGACGCGATGATTGACCGGATTATAGAGGAATTGAAGGGGCATCCTGGCCCGTTCGTTATAAACCCGTTCAAGGTCAACGAACCGTTTCTGGACAAGCGGCTGATTCCGATTTGCCGCAAGATCAATGCCGAACTGCCACAGGCAGAATTACAGATATTCACGAACGGTTCGGCGCTGACTGAAAAGCACATGCAAGATGTTGCCGGGCTGGTGAGGGTCAAGCGGATCTGGGTGAGTTTGAACGCCAGCGACGCGCAAGAATATAGAGATTTGATGGGGCTGGACTTCGCGCGAACGTGCGCAAATCTGGACCGGCTTCATGCGATGAAAACGGCGGGCGAGTTTCCGCATCAGGTGATGGTGAGCAAGGTTTGCGCGCCGCTTCGTGAAATGGACAAGGATAATGACTTTCTCGACTTCGTTGAGGATCGCTGGCCGCTGTTCACGACATTCCTGATCAAGCGCGATGCTTGGCTGGGCCAGATTGAAAAGCACGAAACTGGAGTGCCGGACACGCCTTGCGCGCGGTGGCTTGAACTTTCGATCACGGCAACCGGAAAGGTTTCACTTTGCTGCATGGACTCCGAAGCACGGTTCCCAATCGGGGATCTGAACACGCAATCAATATCGGAGGTCTACAACGCGCCGCACTGGCGGAAACGGCGGGAGATGGCGCTGTCGCGCAAGGCGGTGCATCCGTGCGCGACGTGCAGTTATTGAAGCATTTCTATTTCGACATTGAGGGCTGGTTTCATTTCTTCCACATCTACCGCGAGGCCATAGAGCGCCTTGACGGCACGTTTGTCGAGGTTGGGGCATGGAAGGGCTGTTCCACGGCTTTCCTTGCTGTGGAGGCGGCTAGAAGCGGAAAGGCGATAGATATTCACGTTGTGGATACGTTCGCCGGTTCGGATGAGGAAGAACACCACAAAGACCCTGACTTGCCGAACCTTCGCGCGGTGTTTGACCGCAACATGGAGCCGGTCAAAGACTTCTTGACGGTCCACCAGATGCCGAGCGTCGAGGCGGCAAAACTGTTTGCGGACGGTTCGGTATCGTTCGTCATGATCGACGGCGCGCATGATTACAAAAGCGTCAAAGCGGATATTGCGGCTTGGTTGCCCAAGATGAAGCCAGGGGGATGGCTCTGCGGTGATGACATCGCTTGGGGTGAAGACCAGCCGGTGTTCCGCGCGGTTGAGAGAATGTTGCCCGATTGGGTGCGGCGCGGGTGCGCTTGGACGTATCAGATTTAACGAAAGGCAAAGGCTATGGCCCTTCAATATTCGACGGCGGTAAGGAACGCCAAACTTGACGCGGTGGAAACTACCATCGGCACAAGCGCGGTTCTGAAAATTCGCACGGGCGCGCCTCCTGCGAACTGCGGCACGGCTGACAGCGGAACGGTGCTGGCGACGTGCACACTACCGTCTGACTGGATGGCGGCTGCATCGGGCGGCACCAAGTCGCTTTCTGGCACGTGGCAGGACACGAGCGCGGATGCGGCGGGAACAGCGGCCCATTTCCGCATTTACGACAGCGGCGGCACGGTTTGCGGAATGCAGGGGACCGTGACGGCAACGGGCGGCGGCGGCGATATGACGGTGGACAACGCTGTTTTTGCTTCCGGGCAGGCGTTCACGGTCACGTCATTCACAATTACAGCGGGCAATAGTTAAGCCTTATGAGCAAGCCGCTTTCCAATGCGCTGTGCTTGGGCGTGACTGATGCCATATTTGGCCCCCAACTGATGCAAAGTAAAAGAGCCTGTATCGTAATCATCTCTTAGAGATTGCGCTTGTTTGGCGCTCAGTTTCGCCATGCCGTGGTGCTCGCCTTTAGGGCGCTTTACGCGGTCATAACGGCCTTTGTTTTTGCAATCGGTCATATTGTCTTGGTGTGACCCGACAAAAAGATGGTCTGGGTTAACGCAGTTAGGAACATCGCAGCGATGACACACAAACAGTCCCTCTGGGATTACCCCGTTGTGCATTTCCCAAGAAAGGCGATGCACGCGGATGGATTTCCCGTTTCTACCGCCGGAATTCATAACCCCGTGGCCCCATTCTTTTTTGGCTCCGGTCCAAAGCCAACAAGTTTCGGTCTTTTCAACCATTCGCCAAAAGCGGACTTCGAGAGGGGTTCTTTCTACTGCCATTCGGGCAACTTAGCACATTTCACATTAGGGGGCAATGCGTAATGGCTATCGCGGGCCTCAAAACCGAACTGACAAGCGACCCGCTGGGCCGTGGCTATGTCGTGATGTCGGATGCGGACGCGGCAATCAGTCTCAACACGGCAAACCGCCCAGGCACGACAATCAGCCTTACGGGTGATGACCTGATGAACAAGGTGATTGTCTGGACCGAAGTGGAGGCCCTGACAGCGGCAAAGCGCGACACGCTGGCCATATTGCTCAAGGCAGGGGAACTCGACCTGACAGCGGGCAGCAAGGCGGTTGCGTATCTGGCCAGCCTGTTTGGTGCGGCAACGGCAACGCGGGCGAACTTCCTTGCGCTTGCCGCCGCACCTGTCAGCCGCGCGGCTGAATTGGGATTGCCGCCTGTCTCGCACTCTGATGTAGGGGAGGCGCGCCGTGGCAACAATTAATCAGCTTTACGGCACGTCAACCGCGATCACGCTCACTTTGACATCGCTGACAAACACGTCACTTCGCCAATCGGCTGTTGTAAGCAACACGTCTGACAAGTTCATGGATGCCAAGGTCCATGTAAGGGTCAAGACCAATGCAAGCGGCACATCGGCAACGGGCCTGGTCAATGTCTTTGCATACGCTTCGGCGGACGCGGGAACGACTTATTCAGGGGGTGCAAGCGGGTCTGATGCCGCGTACACGGCGAACAAGGACAATCTGATCTATCTCGGCTCGATTGCGACGGTCGCCAACTCGACAACTTATGACGGTCTTTTCAATCTCGGTGCTGCATTCGGCTTTGCCGGCATTCCCGAAAAATGGGGGATTGTTGTCGAGAATCTGAGCGGTGCCACCCTTGACGCTTCGGTCGGATCGGCTTGGTATCAGGGCATTAGCGCAACGGTAGCATAACATGGCGCGGGGGTTTGGCTCCACGCTCGGCGCGGGAACAACCGATAGCGTACAGCTCGCATCCTTTACCATGCCGTCTCAGGTTTCGGTGTGGGTCCGCTATCTGAAGAACGGAACGGGCGGCAGTGCATTTGGTAGGCTTTTTGAGAAGCCGGGGCCATCAAATAAAGAGATCACGCTTTCGATCAGCACGACGACGAAGATGTTTATCGAGCGTGATTTCAGCGGGGCGAACGGGGTTTGGGAATTTGACGATCCCCAAGCTAATACTGTTGGCCTATGGGCAGATGTTTTCTTTACCTATGACGACAGTTCAACATCAAACGATCCTCTCGTTTGGGTCAATGGCCGCTCGGTCACCGTCACGAGATCGACTGCTCCGACTGGCACGCCGGTCAATACGTCTGGCGCGTGCTATGTTGGCAACTGGTCAGCGGGGACGCGGAATTGGGATGGAATCATCTCAAAGTTCGCGATGTGGAGCACAACGGGCGGCTATCCAGAGGCGAAGGCACTACTTGCGGGTGTTGATCCTCGGAACATCAAGCCCAATACGTTAATTGATTTCGTCGATCTTTCCGTTCCTCTTGTCATATCGCAGAAATACCGGACCGCGCCTACTGTCACCGGCACAAAGATCAGGCCCGACCGGATTGTCACCACGCAGGGGCGGGCGTTTCCGTTTGGCCAGGCGACGGCTTCCGGCAGAACCGGCACGGCAAGTATCACAGAAGCCGGTGACACGGTCGCGGCGGCTTCAACACTCGCCATCGCGGCGGCGCTTGCCTCAACGGAGGCAGGCGATACAGTTTCAGCGGCGGCAACGCTCGCACTTGCAGCATCGGCAAGCATCACCGAGGCAGGGGACACTGTAGCATCAACCGCAACGCTCGCTCTGGCGGCAACAGCGGCGATCACGGAAGCGGGTGACAGCCTTTCCTCAACCGCTGCGGCTTCAATTGCGGCTGTTCTCGCGGCGACAGAGGCAGGGGACGCAAGTTCGGCAACCGCCGCTCTTGCCATTGTTGCCAATGCCTCAATCACTGAGGCGGGGGATACGCTTTCGGCAACCGGCGTCGGGGTTGTCACTTCGACCGGCACGGCGGCGATAACCGAGGCGGATGATACGGCGGCAAGTGTCGCAACGCTCAAGATTGCGGGCGCGGCGGCAATCACGGAAGCCGGTGACACAACGGCGGCAATTGCCACACTGGCGATCAAGGCCACGCTGGCCGCAAATGACAATGACGACACGCTTTCAGCAACTGCAACTATGGGCACGGTTGCGGTGGCGTCACGTTCAACGGGTTCACGGCCAAGCGAGGGGACTTCTACCTTGCGGCTTAATCTTTCAGGTGGCCCAAGGCCAAGCGCAACTTCAAGGGGTAGCAGGTAATGGGGCTAAAACTCATCACGGCTCCGGCATCGACGCCTGTTTCTCTTGCCGAGGCAAAGACATATTGCCGGGTTCTTGACAGCAACAGCGACACCTTGCTCACAAGCCTGATTGCGGCGGCAACATCCTATCTGGACGGGCCTAACGGGTATCTGGGGCGGGCTATCATCACGCAGACTTGGGAACTCTACCTAGACGATTTCTCAAGCGCGATCCGCATTCCGTTCGGGCCGGTGGCATCTGTTTCCAGCGTTAAATATTACGACACGGCAAACACCTTGCAGACCATCACGTCCACCAATTACGCGGTCGATCTTGTCAGCCGCGATCAATGGATTGTGCCGGTATCGACCTATTCATGGCCAGCGGTGGCAACCGGCATCAACAATGTCATCATCCAGTTCGTAGCGGGCACGGCAACAGCGCCGGACGCAATCAAGTCCGCAATGCTCATGCTGATCTCGCAATGGTTCGAAATGCCGGAAGCATCATCCGACAAGCCGGTTACGGAATTGCCGCACGCGGTAACGGCATTGCTTGCCAACTTCCGCGAATACGGGTTCTAACATGACGAGCGCGGGCAAGTTCAACCGCAAGGTAACGGTGCAGACCGCTGTGGACACGCCAAACGGCTCAGGAGGCTTCACACAGGTCTGGACGAGCCAATATGACGTTTGGGCCTTTGCGACGCCTGTAGGGGGCACAGAGGGCGTTATTGCGGGCACTCTGCAATCGTCACAGTCCTGGCGCATTCGGATGCGGTATCAGTCTTTGAGCGTCAAAGATCGGCTGCTTATGGAAGGCAAGCAACTGAATATCGTTTCGGTTGAAGACCCGACCGGGCAGCACCGCGAAATTGTCGTTTTCGCAGAGTTCCAGCCAAGCTGATGCCGTCACGGGTCAAAGGCGCTGCATCCTTGCGGCGCACACTGAAACGATTGCCGGAAGCCTCGCGTGAAGAACTTGCGGACACAATGAACGTCATTGCGTTTCGCCTGCTTGGAAAGGCCAAGGCGGAAGTCCCGGTAAGGACGGGCAAATTGCGGGGCCTGCTATCGGCCAAGGTGCTTGTGTCCTCATTGACCATGAAGCTCGGATTGGTTGGCAAGCGTGCGCAGCGACAGGGGTTTTACGGGTATATTCTCGACCAAGGCCGCAAGGCGCAAACGGTTATGGCCAAGCGCCGCAATCGGGCAACGGGGACGGTTTCGTCCTATTCGCTCAGGGTAAAGGGCATTGCTCGCACGCGCTATAATTTCGTTTTCGGGCGGGTGAAGGATTTCAGGCAGAACGAACTTCCCCGGCTGCGTGACGCGCTGGAGCGGGTTCTGGGGCGCGCGGCAAGGGGTGAATAATGACAGACTATGCCAGTGCCTTGGAAACGGCGGTTTTCACAAGGCTGACATCGCAAGTCACGCTCGCAACGGTTTATCAGCACGTTCCAGAAAATCAGGCCCCTCCGGTTGTCATCATTGCCGACTTCTTTCCGGAGCAATTCGGGGGAAAGGGCGACGAGGTTGAGCGCATTGAATTTGATGTTGTGCAGGTCATTCGCGGGGCGGCGCGCAAGCCGCTTCATGCCTTGCAATCCGAAGTCAAATCGGCGCTCCACAATTGGAAAGCGGCGGATGCTGGCGGGGTGACGTTCAGTGAGGTGCAGCACTTGAACAGCACGGCGCAACTCTTGCCCGATGGTCAAAATTATTACGGCTCAATGCGGTTTCTGGCGTTCGTCCAGACACCATGATTCCCCGCGTCCCGATAGCCAGTCGGGTTCGCCAATCAGGAGGTAAAAATGGCAAAACTTCTCGGTAATAACTACCGCCTGTGGATCGAATCAGCGACAACAGGCACATATAACGTGATCGCGGGGCAGCAGTCGCTCTCCTACACACGCAAGGCCAACACCATCGACACGGCGGCAAAGGATGATTTCCCTTATGCGACCGTTTCGGCTGGCCTGTTTGACATCAGCGTTTCACTGGACGGCATTGCGTCGCTTCCCGACGCAAACGGCTTCACCCTGGCAGAAACGAATTACAAGACGCAGACGGCCAAGAACTTCCAGATCAGGAAGGGCGGTTCGTCGGGCACGTCCGGCGATGCGGTCTGGACGGCAAGCTGCAACATTCTCGATATGTCTGTTGATTATGGGCAGAATGATGCGGTCAAATACAAGATCGAACTCGGCATCAATTCCGCGCCTTCGACTGACGCGCTGTCATAATGACGGCGAACAAGACACGCGGGGAAGTATCGCTCGATCTGGAGGGGCAGGAGTATGTGTTGCGCCCCTCCTACGAGGCAATTTCGGCTTTTGAAGCGCAGACAGACCGCAGCCTGATCGACCTTGCACGGGCGGCGGGTGACGGCCAGTTGAAGATGAGCGAGGCAGCAATCATTGTCACCGAGTGCATCAAGGCGCATGGCCGCGCGGTTGATGACAAGTCGCTGGCAGCGTTCAATGCGGCGCGGGTTGGCGAGTTGATCCTTCAGGCCGATGGCGGGCTTCTGATTGCCATGAAGCGGCTTGAACTGTTGCTCTTCATGGCAGCGACCGGGGGCTATACCGGAACGGGGGAAGTGAAGGCTCCGACGAAGGCGAGTTGATCGACCATCGCCGGAGCCTCATGGGCATTGCCATCACGGCCTTGCATTGGCGTCCTTCCGATTTCTGGGATGCGACCCCTCACGAATTTTTCTCAGCCATAGAAGCGCTTGAAAAGCGGCAGGAAGAGTAGGGCTTCGCATGTCTGAAGATGTCGCAAAACTGCTGATTCAGGTCAGCGCCACGACCGAACTTTTGCGCTCCAATCTCAACAAGGCAGAACGCGCGGTCGCTGATTTTGAGCGCGACACGAACAAGCGCCTTGGCCGGATCGACAAGAGTTTTTCGGGCCTTGGTAAAGGCGTAGGCGCGATCAAGGGCGCGCTCGGTGGCTTTGCAGCGGGTGCGTTTGGCGGGTTCCTGGCGTCATTCTCGCTCGGTGCTATCAAGGACGCGATCAGCCAGTCGCTTGAGTTCGCCGGTTCGCTTGGTGAGGTTGCGCAGTCGCTTGGCGTCGGCACGAAGTTTCTGCAAGAGTTCCGCTTTGCCGCAACGCAAAATGGCGCGACACTTGAGCAAGCCGATACGGCGCTCGGCAAATTCTCTATCACGCTCGGCAAGGCTTTCAATGACAAGACCAGCTCTGCGGCGGACTCGCTGACATCGCTTGGCTTGAGCCTTGAAAAGCTGAAAAGCCAATCCGACAGCGAGCGATTCCAAAGCGTCGCGGATGCCATCGCCAAGATCAAAGACCCCGCACGGCAGGCTGCGGCGGCGGTTGCCATATTCGGCAAGGGCGCTTTGGCCATTCTCCCGACATTGCAGCAAGCTGGTGCTGGCTTTCGCCAGTCTGCTGCCGAGGCGCAGAAGTTTGGCCTTATCCTTTCGGATTCGCAAATCGCCAATGCCGACAAGACGGCGGACAAAATCAACAAACTGAAGCAGGCGCTTGCAACCAAGGTCGCGGGCGTTGTGGCGGATAATGCCGAGGCAATTGGCCGATTGGCAGACTCATTGGCCAATCTTGCCGGGGAAGCGGTGCGCGCGGCATCGGCATGGCTTCAATTCCAAAGGTCACAAGCGCGAACAATCCAGATCAAGGACCAAAATCGCGGGGCTGAAACGGTCTTTGACGGATTCGGCATTCGCATCAAGCGCAACACTAAAAAGGCACTGCCTAAAGGCGGGCGCGGCGGCGGACGTGATGCGGTAGGAACAGAGTTCAGGCCAACAGCCGATGTGTTGAGCCAGCGCACTCTGCCCGAACTTGCTTCGTCAGCATTGGGTTCATCTGGCGGGGGTGGTGGCGGCGGACGTTCGCGGAGCCTTGCGCGGGAGTTCAGAGAAGCCGATCCGCTGGCCAAGCAGCTTTCCGACACGATGGCAGACATTAGCCGTGACGCGGTGGATGTTGGCCAGTCAATCCGCGAAGAATGGAGCGGCGGCGGGCAGCAATTCAAGGATGTTGTCACCGAAATCAACGCGCGTATGGATGACGAGCGCGAACTTCGACTTGAGGGCATCCGCCAAGCCGCAGACCTGCAAGAGCAAAACATTCGCGATCTTGCTGGCCTGTATGAAGAACTGTTCACGGGCGGCACAAAGGGCTTCCTGCGCGTTCTGAAATATGAAGGCATAAGGGCAATCTCCGAAATGCTCGCGCGGCTATCGCAAGGGCAAAGTGCATTCGGCGGCGGTGGCGGCGGTCTGTTTGGCTCGCTATTCAGTGCGGTTGGTTCCATCTTTGGCGGAGGTGGCGGGTCCATCTTTGGCGGCGGTTCAATCGGCAAGGATACAGGTAACATCCTTGGACGCGCCGCTGGTGGCCCTGTCTCAGCTGGAACGCCTTACATTGTTGGCGAAAAGAGGCCTGAACTGTTTGTGCCGAATGTCGCGGGACGGATTATTCCGAACCTCAAGAACATGGGCGGCGGTGGCGGTGTCAGTCTGACAATCAATGCGCCGGGCGCAACAGCGGAAACGGTCATGCTCATTCGCCGCGAACTGGCCAACGCGGCCCCGACAATCGCGGCGGCGGCAAGCAATATGACATCCCGCAACCTTTCACGGCCCCGGCTCTAAGACATGGCAACCATCACACCACCATCGCCGCTCCCGCTTCGTTCGGTGCGGTGGCAACTCAACACGCCTACGCAAGTCAATCGTTCCGAATGGACGGGCGCGCGGCAAGCCGTCATCATCGCGGGCGCGGCACGGTGGTCGGCATCGGGCGAAATGAAGCCGATCATAAAGCAGTCAAATGCGGTTGCATGGCAGGCTTTCTTCATTGCCTTGCGGGGACAGGCCAACGTCTTCCAGCTTCGCGCGGTTGAGGCACAGCAGACGGCATCGGCAAACCCGACCGTGAACGGCGGAAGTCAGACCGGCAACACCTTGAACTTGACCGGCCTGTCCGGTTCGGTTGCATCAACCTTTCTTCCCGCTGGCTCAAAAATGACGATCCCGTTTGCGGACGGCACGTGTCAGCTTGTCGTTTTGACTGCCGATCTCGTGGTCGGGGCGTCCACTACAGGTTCGGCAACAATCGAGCCACGCTTGCGGAAATCACCGGCAAACGCGGCAACGGTTGAAGTGCAATATCCCTATGCCCTCATGGCCCTGACAAGCGACATGATGGGCTGGACGGTTGATCCTGGCCAAAAATATGGCTTCGCGTTCGAAGCGGAAGAGGCTTTCTGATGTCTCGCCCTGACTCAACCGCAAAGGCGGCACTTGACCTTCAATTGCTGCATCCCTGCTTCGTCGGCTATCTTGACTTTTCGGGCGATCCGTTCCGCGTCACGACCGCGCCTTATTCTGTTACATTCTCCAGCACGGGCGACACCGATCTGGACGGCAACACGTTCCTTGCGATGGATCCGCGCATCATCAACGTGTCTGAGGTTCAGCATAAGGAAGACGGCTCGGAAACGGTCACAGCATCGCTTTCCGGCCTTGCGACAATTGACACGACGCTCCTCAATATAATCGGCAATACAAGCCTCTGGAGGGGCCGCGCCGCGTCATTGTGGCTGATGCTCTATGACACGTCCTATGCGCGCGTCGGCAACGTCTGGCGGTTCTATACGGGGCGCATGATGTCGGCTGCAATCAAGGGTGACATCGCGGGGCAAACAATCGAAATCCAGATTGAGGGATATCTGGCGAGCCTCAGTCAAGCATCGAACCGCAGCTACCTTGACCAGTCCTATTTCGACAGCGGCGACCTGTCAGCGGCGGCATCGATTGCGATTGCCAACGGCAGTCACAACACAGGCGCGGCAACCTCCGGGTTGGGGGGTGGCATGGGCAGTCCTTACAACCGCTACGGCGCGCGAAATCAGATATTTTGAAAACATTGCAGCGGCTCCCTGATTGGGAGGAGAGACTTTCAGCATGGCTTGCAGAGTGCGCGGGTGCGTCGTTCGAATGGGGCAAACTCGATTGCCTGATGTTTGTTGCGGGCGCGATCAATGCCGCGACGGGTTACGATCCGGCCAAGGGCCATCGGGGCAAATACAACAGCCTTGCGTCGTCTGTCCGCTATTTGAAAAAGCTCGGCGCGGATAGCGCTTGGGATTATCTCGACAAGCACTTCCCCTCAACGCCAAAGGCCCATGCGCGCCGGGGTGACATCATTCTGGCGGAAGGCAATGCGGGCGTCTGCTTTGGTGGCTATGCCCTATTTGTCGGCATCGAGAATGAAGAGCCAGGGCTAATCCGAATCCCGTTTGCCGAATGGCAAGCCGCTTGGGCTATCGGCTGATGGGCAAGATAGTCAGAACCGTCCTCAAGATTGCGGCGGTCGCGGTTCAATTCATTCCCGGCCTTGGCCAACTTGCCAAACTGGCCATCACGGTCGGCCTTGCTGTTGCTGGAAAACTTCTTGCGCCAAAAAGCCCAAAAATCCCGAGCGCGCAACGCGAGCGGCTCTATTCTACAATCGACCCCGGTGCGCCGCGAAAGATCGTTCTAGGCGGCGCAACGGCCCTCGCAAATGACATCCGCTACGAAGAATGGTCTGGCACCAATCAGGAATATCTCGACCGCATTATCTGCGTGGCCAGTCACGAAATCCAATCGGTTGATGAAATCTGGATTGAGGATCGGCAGGCGTGGACAGTTGGCGGCGGCGTCACGTCAACATTTTCCGGCTATCTTACGGTCACGATCCGCACGGTCGGCACATCGGCAAACACGATTGCAATCAACGGCGGCGGCACATGGGGCAGCGCGCAACGATTGACCGGCTGCGCTTATGTGCATCTCCGGTTCAAGACCACGGGCAATTCCAAGAAAGCTGAAAGCCCGTTCGCGTCAAGCATCCCGCAGCGCACCACCTTCATCGGCAATGGGGCAAAACTTTACGACCCGCGCCTTGACACAACGGCGGGCGGCTCCGGCACCCAGCGTTCGAACGATCAAACGACTTGGACTTGGACAAGCACGACCGGCAACAATCCGGCGCTTCAGATCCTCTATTATCTCTTGGGCTGGAAGATCGGCGGCAAGCTAGCCATCGGGCGGGGCATTCCACCGGCCCGCATTGACATGGCGTCATTCATTGCGGCGGCGAATATCTGCGAAGAAGCTGTCACGCTGGCAGTTGGCGGCACGGAACAGCGCTATCGTTCCTACGGCGTCGTTTCTGAGGCGGATTCACCATCCGCCGTGCTTGATGTGTTGCTGGCGTCTTGTGCGGGCACCTTGCGCGATGTTGGCGGGCAGCTTTCGCTTTCGATCCTTTACAATGACCTTGCCTCACCTGTTGCGGCGTTCACGGATAGCGACGTATTGGACGCATTCGACTGGCAGGCGCAACGCGGGCTTGACGAAAGTTTCAACCAGGTTCGCGGAAAGCGCACCGATCCTTCGAACAATTCGCTTTATCAGCTTGTCGATTATCCCGCTGTAACACTGACATCGCCGGACGGGCTTGAGCGCATTCACACCTTCGACTTGGCAATGGTTCAAAGCGCCAGCCAAGCGCAGCGGCTCGCCAAGCAGGAATTGCAGCGCGCGCAATATCAGGGCGTATTCTCGGCAGACTTCAAGGCAACGGCTTGGAAGTGCCAGGTTGGCGACGTTGTAACTCTGACATTCTCGGCGCTCGGTTTCAGTGCAAAGCTGTTCCGCGTCACCTCGCAGACCATTCGCATGAACGGCGTTGTCTCGATGACGCTACAGGAAGAAAACTCGGCAATCTATGCTTGGTCGGCTGAGGAATCGGCGGCGGTCACACCGGCTGCACCATCGGTCTATAACCCGACCAACAGCCCGCTTATTCAAGGCATCAGCGCGGCGGCTCTGACAATCCGCTACCCGACAACAATTCCGACCGACCCGCCTATCGGCTCGCTCTATTTCGACCAAAACGCAAAACAATTCCGCTTCGAAGGCACACCAGTCACCACGAACGCTGTAACAGCCACTTCAGGCGCAAATTCCCTCACTGACAGCGGCTGGGTTGAGGTGCAGGACACGGCCATTGCTTCGGCGGCGGGAACTGCCAACTGGTCAACCATAACGGGCAACGGAAAGCCAGTGGATAATGCGGACGTAACGGCACAATCTGTGCCTTCGCTGACCGTTCCTTCAACGCTGACGATCACGGCGGACTATCTGGGGGTCGTAACGGATTCACTCCCGATCCAACTGGTCTGTTATCGCCTGCTTGGCACGACGAATGTTGACGATACTACCACTTGGTCTGCCACTTTTCCGTCAAGCATCACCGGCACGATTGACAGCGCCTCTGCCGGTTCTACGCGCGGCAATATCGACATCACGGCGGCAACCGGCAGCGGGTCACTGGGCGATATTGTTGTCACGGCGGTGCGCGATGGGGTGACGCTGACAGCCAAAATTGCAGTCACAAAGAACAATGCAGCGGCCCCATCTGGCGGCGGGGCAGGGGCAACAAGCGCAACGATAACGTCCTACACTGCGGTTTCCAGTGACAGCTATGGCACGGTGCATGGTGGGCCTGTGACGGTGCGGGCTTCGGCTACTGGCAATATCACGGTGTCAGGCGCATTGAGTTTCACCTGCACACCGAAATCAACCGGAGTTGGCAATTACGGGCTTTCATTGAAGGCGCAATGGCGGCTTGTCGGCGGTTCGTTTGCGGACATCACCACGGAACAGGCGGCAAGCTCTGAAGCCACAATCACCGATCCTTTTGGTGACGGCATTCTGATCTCAACCGCAGGGTCAATCTCTTTCAGCTTCCAGAAGACGGGTCTGACAAACGGCTCCGATTATGAATTTCAAATCCTTGGCCACCGCACCGGCTCGGGGACAGGATCAGGCAACCGCACAATAACGGGGACAACCAATGTCCAGCAATCCTGATCGGCCGCAGCACCGCCATATCCCAACAGGGCAGATCGTCTTTCCCGATGGCTATCCACGGGAAGAACTCGAAGCTCTGCCAGATACATATTGGGCCGAGCGCGATTTGGAAGACGCAATCACGGCGATCAAGAAGGAAGCCGAGCGCCAGATTTTGGAAATCGCGCCGATCTGGCGCCAGCTGAACGATCTGCGCGAACCGACACCGGAAGGCGACGCGCGCCTGGCCGCGATCGATGCCATTCGCGCTCAATCAAATGCCGACGAATCCAAAGCAAGAGGAATGAACAATGGTTGACCTGACCACCACCACAGCCGCCGTTGCAGCAGACCGTATCTCTGCCAACAGCTATCTATGGGGCCAGAAAAGCACGGGGCCGGTTGTCGAGACACGCTTTCTCATCACCGACTTCATGTCAAAGAACCTCAACGGTCATTACTTCATCGGCTCAACGGTCCTGTCTTGGTTTTCGAATGCGTCGGCTCTTCAAGTCGGCAATGGCGCGGTCTGGGGCGTGGAGGCATCGAACGCCAACGAAATCGAGATCGGCTCGAACTATTATCAATCGGTTGCGGGAACATACAAATACAGCGCGACCGGCAAAGCGCGCCTGATCCGCCTGCGTGATACTGAAATGGGGTTCTATCGGGCTGCGGCTGGTGTGGCGGCCGGCACAATCACTTGGCTCCAGGACGTGACGATTGATGATAACGGGAACGTGCTTGTCAAGGGCGTCGGGTGCTTGGGCTACGGCACTGGCGCTGGCGGCACGGTCACACAGGTCACGTCACGCACGACCGGCGTCACGATCAACAAGGCTTGCGGGGCCATTACGCTGGTTTCGGCGGCGGGTTCGACAACGTTTCAGTCATTCACTGTCACAAACTCGCGTGTCGCTGCAACCGATGTGATTCGTGTCTGTCAGAAGTCGGGAACGGACAAATATGCAATTTGGGTGACGGCTGTTGCGGCAGGTTCGTTCGTCATCACCTTTGCGACCTTGAGCGGAACGACAACCGAACAGCCCGTATTCAACTTCGAAATCATTAAAGCCGTCACTTCATAAGGAGACTGACATGAAAACGCTTACCCTAACCCTCCTGGCGCTCTGCCTCGCATCATGCGGGGGCAGCGGCTATCCCGGCCCGTCTGACGTTACCGTTGTCGGCAACGGCACGGAAGCTTGCCCGAAAGGCGACTGCCCCGAGCGCGATCCCAACGTGCGGCGCGATCCAAAATGATGCAGGCTTTGTTCGACATCATCCGCAACTTCACGGCAATTATCCTGCTGGTGCTTGGCTTTCGCTTTCTGGCGTGGGCGGGCCTGTGTGCGCGCGCTTGGATCGACGGGGGCAATCCAGCCCTTGAGGCCATCACAAAGCGCAAGGTCAATGTCGTTGAAAGCGAGATTTATGCGGGGGCATTCCTGCTTTGCACAATGGCGCTGGGCGCGATCATGCAACCAGCGGGTTATCATTTCAGCCTGAACATTCACCCGAGCCTTGCTGGCTGGGTTATCTTGCTCTCGTCGATTGCCCTGATGCTGTGCTGGCGACTGATGCACCCGTCAATGAAGATTGCCTATCCGTGGCGCGTCGTCGGTTCGGCGGCTGCAATGGCTATTGCATTGGGGGTATCGAAATGGGGCCTGTAAGCACGACAGCGGTTGCCAAGTCAGCAACGATTGCGGCCACGGGGAGTTCGCTGACAATCCTTGGCAATATGGCCGGATTGACGGGCGCTGATTGGGCGCTGGTGATCTTCTGCGTGTTCGGCTCCGTGTTCGGCGGATCCTATGCTTTGCAGGGCGAAGTAGACGCAAAGCACGGGCATGACAGCCCTGAGGCCAAGAAGGCGCGCAAACTGGCGGTGTCGATGTTCGGCGCGCAATTCGCGCTTGGCATGGTCACAGCGGCGGCGTTTGACGGCAATCCGTGGCGCATCATTCCTGCCTGTTTGATCATCGGCATGTCGGGGCCAATTGGTCTCAACGCGGTCAAGAAATTCGTTTCGATTGGGGGTGGGAAGTGAAAGAGAATTTTGCCGAATGTCTCGCGCTCGTGCTTCAATCGGAGGGCGGTTTCGTCAATCATCCGAAAGACCCAGGCGGCGCTACGAACAAAGGCGTCACACAGGCGGTCTATGATGACTTCCGTGTAAAGCGCAATCTTGCCAAGCAATCCGTCCTGCATATCAGCCAAGACGAAATCGGGCAGATTTACAAGCGCCAGTATTGGGACGCGGTGAACGGTGACGGCCTGCCTTCGGGCGTTGACTATGCGACATTCGACTTGGCGGTCAATTCGGGCGTCGGACGCGCGGCACGGTTTCTACAATCGGTGCTTGGCGTCCCCCAGGACGGCGTGATTGGCGCAAAGACCATCGCGGCCATTACGGATGCGGAACAGACAGCAAGCGACCTGTGCGCCAAGCGCATGGCGTTCCTGCAAACGCTCGGCACATTTTCAACATTCGGCAAGGGGTGGACGGCGCGCGTCAAGGCGGTGTCGGCCAAAGCACAGGAGATGGCGGCATGATCTTCGAGAAACCCGACGCGCGGCGTGCATTGCGCAGCATGGTGCAAGCGGCGCTCGTAGCGGGCGTTTTCATACTGGCATGGGTATTGTCTGACAGGCTGACCTCGGAAGAAGGTTTCCGCGAAGCCTTGCGCTGGCTGTTCTCGCTGCTTGGCTTGGGCACGATTGGTTACATCATCGAAAACGGCATTCGTTCCTTCAAGGGTTCCGCATTCGGTGCGTCAATCGACGTGCAGGGCGGGGAAGAAGAGGAACCTAAGCAATGATCGGCTTCCTCTTGCCCCTCCTGGCCCGCGTGGGCGTCCCTGAGGCACTTCGCAAGGCCGTGGCATATGCAAGCCTTGCCATTGCCCTGATCGCGCTCCTTGGGCTTGTAAAGTGTTCCTATGACCGCTCGCTGATACGCAAGCATGACGCGGAAGTATCGGCTGAGGCGGTCAAGAAAGACACGGCTGCAAAAGAGCAAGCCAGTCAGGAACGCGCAAACGATACTGCAACAATCAATCAAGCCGAAAAGGAACGCAACGATGCGATCAACCGTGGCCCGGCTGTCAAGCCTTCCCCTGCTTCTATCCGTCATAACTGTGAGCGGCTGCGGCGCGCCGGGACAGATACGTCCCGTATTCCCCAGTGCAATTGACCTGAAGGCGGAGCCCAAGCCCCTGCCATCGGTTGACGTGCTCACGAGTGACGTGGCGGCTGAACAATATAATTCGAGTGTGGAGGCATGGGGCGAAAGGGGATGGGCCGCTGTTGCCCGTATATGCCGCTGGTCCGCCCGACTTGGAAACCCGATCGACTGCCCGCCTGAGACGCCTCAATAAGTGATGCGGCGGACTGCAGCTATATGAACTTGCCATGCGGCACCCAAATCCGCGATCTCCGCCCGGAATGGCAGTGTCTTTTAACGGTCTCGACTAATGGCAGGACCCATACCCGCCGCATCACCATGGAGATTTAACATGAGAAAATTGATCTTTGCAACTCTTCTCGCCGCCGGTTCCACGATGGCGATCGCATCGAGCAATCTGACACAGGATGCTCGAGAACTCGCTGCGTCTGCCTTTTGCGGTGTCAGCAACACCACCTGCCAGACCGGTTTCAAGACCGGAAGCACGTCGACCGCTGCAAGCAAGCGCCTTGAATTGAAGTACAAGGAGATCCGCGCGGCTGAAGTCGTTCCTCCCCCACCGCCGCCACCGCCGCCACCGCCGCCACCACCGCCACCACCGCCACCGCCTGTTCCGCCTCCGGTTGATACGAACGTGCCGACTACGGGCCTGCCTATGGTTGCGGACGGGCTGGACGTGCCTTCGTTGCTCGTTAAATCATGGGGCACGGGCGCGATACCCCCAAGTGCTGCTCCCGATGTAGTGGGCGCTTTTAGGCTTGTGTGTCAGGCAGCGGTCAACAATGCCGGTCTTGCTGCAATGATAAAATATGATGACCCTATTGTATATCCGGGACAGCCCGGCAAAAGCCACTTGCACCAGTTCTTTGGCAACACTCTGGCGAATGCGTATTCGACTTATGAAAGTCTCAGAAAAACAGGTGAAAGTTCATGCGCCAATGCCTTGAACCGCTCGGCATACTGGGTGCCCGCGATGGAAGATGGCAAGGGCTTTGTTGTCCCGCCTGACTATGTGTCAATATATTACAAACGATTCCCGAAAGGTTCGGCGGATTGCTTCAAGCAAGCATCTGGCGGCTGTGTCGATTTGCCACGCGGGTTGAGATTTATATTCGGTCGCAACATGCTGAATATGGCCGATTTACCAACAGGGTCTTCGTATTTCAACTGTCAGGGGGCTGGTTCGACGCCGGGGCACTACCCAGATATTGTTACGGCTGCCAAATTTTGTCCCGCAGGCGCGCAACTTGGCGCGATTATTTCGGCACCCGATTGCTGGGATGGAAAAAATCTCGACAGCCCTGATCATCGCTCGCATATTTCCTATGCTAAATACATAGGTCACTCATATGCGGAATGTCCAAAAACGCATCCCTACGTAATCCCAACTTTTACGCTTGGCGCATGGTTCACGACAGATGCAACACTTGACAGGTCAGGTGTCTGGGACGGGACCTTAAACTCGTGGCACTTGTCATCTGACGACATGCCAGGAATGCCCATGAAACCCGGTACAACCCTGCACGCTGATTGGCTAGGTGCATGGAATGATGCGGCATTGAAGTTGTGGCATGACGGATGCCTAGACCACTTGCTCAATTGTAGCGGGGCAGACACAGGAACAGGCTTGCAACTCAAGCAGGCCTATACGGACAATTGGGGGCCGCGTCCTAGGGTTCCTGTTCCTCCGAAGCCTTAGGGGGTGCATAGCGCGCGAAGAAGTCGCTGTCCGGTATGATCTCCATGCAATAATGACCGCTTTCATTTCGCCATGTTCGGGTGACGTGGCCAACACCTTGCGCATTAACCAGACTGTCCAGTTCAGCAATCCGCGCCTGCTGCTGGTGGATGAGGGTGGCCACCATTCGGAAATTGGTGGCGCGCTTCTCGGACGGCTCGTCAATGGCGATGAGTTCAAGCCAGTCTGCCCATTGCATGATCTCGGCCATCTCACTCGCTCCCCTTGCCCAATGCCAGACGTGCGTTGTCAATCTCTCTATCTCTGCGCTCGGTGAGTTCTGCTTGTCTACGTAATTGCTCAGACGGGCTGCGGTTGAGTAAGTCTGATACTTCGGGTTCAGTTGATTTGCGCATCCCGGCAAACGGTCGCAACGCCTCTTCAATCGCAGCCATGCGTGCTAGGAGGGTGGGCAGCGCATTGACGGCTTCGACGATTAGGGCGACATTTGCCACCTCTTTCTTGCCCCATGCTTGTGGCCCGTCCGCGTGAACAATGTCTTTGCCGTCCGCTATCCACACAGGTGGCGTTGCCTTCGCCAGCAGTGCCTCCAACCGCTCAGCCAATCTCTCTGCATCACTCATCACGAATCCTCCTTAGCCAGTGCGCGGAGAGCGGCGGCGCAAAGGGCGAGC
>ERZ650308.330-NODE-330-length-25403-cov-5.764834_pt1 | contig 25403 bp, 29 predicted proteins | sample MGYA00376244_ERZ650308 | MGnify/ENA primary metagenome ERZ650308 (study PRJEB26733, sample SAMN07839295) | wastewater metagenome | biome: small river; feature: stream; material: water | place: USA: North Carolina | collected 2016-04-26 ... | reverse complement strand
AGGTGCGCGAAGGATTCGTTGTCGATGAAGTGCAGCTTGTTTTCGGTGTCCTTGTAGTGGGGCATGATTTTTCCTTATCGCAATTCAAGCCAAGTTGTTAACGTCGCAGTCCCGATGATGTCGGCCCAAACGTAACTTGCCCCCGGAGGAATAATCACTGAAATGGTTGCCTCATTAACGTTGCTTCCGTTCGCCATGTTGTTGTTTGCGATCAGCAGTCCTGAGACAGTGACCCCTGAATATGAATTAACAGCATTTTCTGTGCAGTTGATGTTGGCAACAATCGGCTTCCCGGTGGTGTTGTAGTAAGTAGTACCTTTTGCGCGTGAACCTGTAACGTCCTGCCATGTCTGCCCATATCCAAGCGACGACATGGCCGTGAGCGCATTCCCACCAGCACCCTGAATCGTGCTTGGTGCGGTTGCCCATGTTCCAGCGGTTGCTTGAGTACTTTCGACATAGCCAATCACGCGATAAGCGACGTTCGTTCGCGCCGTGGTTGAGTAGATGACGCTCGCGCTGTCAGCAGCCCCGGCGCCGCCTTCCGCCGTGGTCGAGATCAGGCCGGTTTCTGTCAAGTCGTTGCCACCCGCCACATTCACCGCCGCCAGCTCAATAGTTCCGGCGTTGTTGATCGCCAGCACGGCGATGCGTGAGGCGACGGCGTTTGTGGTGCCGAGCGTCGAGCCGCTGCTGATAACAAGGTTTGACGGCGTACCGGAAACCGTTGTCACTGCACCGCTGCCCAGCGTCGTGCTGCGGAAATCAAGCGACAGAGCAGAAGCGGAAATGGTCAGCGCATTTGACCCGACAGAAGCGGAAATGGGCTGAAGCTGAACGGATGAAGAGGAAGACGAAACCGGATTTATCAGAATGAAATCCGTGCCGTCGTATTCCAGATCGAACGGCCCGCTGGCGTTGTAATCGCCAGCAACCAGCGCCACCTTGGAACCAGCGCTGCCGCGTTTCTTGATCGTCTTGGTACCAAGGCTGTTCAGTTTCAGCGTCGGCCCGGTCACCGTGTTTGCGCCGCCCGGCGTCGTCGTCACCCGCAGGCCGGCGGTGTAGCTGGCGATGGCTGGCGACAGGGTGCCGGTGATGGCGTCAGCAGTGCCGCCGGCGGTGAAGCGGGTGGCGATCTGCGTCTGGTTTTCGGATGAAGAGAGAACCCCAAGCGAAGCCCTTGCTGCCGCCGCAGTCGTTGCCCCGGTGCCGCCTTGCGCTACAGGAATCGGAAGTGCGACGGCGCTCAGAGTCGAAATATCGACGTTCTCAATGGCATTTGCTGAAGCGTTCCATCTGAAGAATTTCAGCGCAGAAGCTGCCGGCAATGTCAGGGAAACACTGGACGAATCGGAGTCTGACAGCGACAGGGTTCGCGCCGTTTTGTCGAACAGACGCTGCACAAGCATGGTCAGCTTGTCGATCATCGTTTCGACGGTTTTCGACGGGAACGGGTCATTGCTTGGAAGTTGCGACGATTGCAACTGATCCGGTTCGCGAATGATGACGACGTTTCCTGTCCCGCTGACCGGGGCCGACAGCATCGTTACCGTGCCGCCGGAAGTTACCCCGGCACCGGAAACCGAATAGTCGGTCGTGATCGTTTTCAGGACGCCATCGACATAGACTTTCAGGTCGGCATTTGCCAGAAAATACGGGGTTGCAAAATTGACGCTTACGCCGTCGCCGTTGTATGTTTTCCGCGCTTCAGTAGTCGAAACGGACATTGATTAACCCCCTGCTTTCGACAAGTCCGGCGCACGGTTTGGAAGACCGCGACCAGGTTGCCAATAAAATGACTGGTTCCAGTCTTGATGCGCGCGATCTTGCATCCTTGACAGGTATCCAGGCGACAACAATTCTTGCAAATCGTGCAGCGCCGCATGGTCAAGCGCCTGCTTGGCGTACCACATGTTCACGAACGGCGAATGGGATCGGGCGAACCGGAACATCTCCGCGCCGGCGTGCGTATCCTTGCCCTTCATCGCCTCGCCGATGTTGCCGACCGTGACATCCGCCGCTTCGAACGCGCTGCCGATCACGGGCCCGAAGAGCGACATCCAGTTCGCCACCCCTGCCCGGTTCTGACCGCCCATGCCGGTGTAAAGCATGTCGCCGAAGACGCCGGCCCCGCCGCCCTGGGCGAAGGCTGCGCCCCAGAATTTCGGCGTTGTCATGTCGCGCGGATCTTTCCCGTTGGCAATGTCCTTCATCTGCATGGCGATCCCGCCGAATACCGTGAGCGACGTCATCAGCCCGGCCGAGTAGGCGACGGATGACGCCTTGTCGCCGGCACGCCATTGATCTGCCACGCGCCCCCAGTGCCTGGAGATCATCGCCATCGGGAAGCCCTTGAACAGCATCAGTGAGCGCAGGAATTCGCCTTCGACGGTACCCTTCTGCGTGCCTCGGGTGACGGCTGCCCGGGTGCCGAGATCCTGCGCCAGTGAGGCGTATTCGGATTCGTCTGCGATGGCACCGAGCAGACGGGACGTCGCGCGATCGAGGTCGCGAACCGAGAGGCCGTGTTGCTGCAGGGTTGTCTCAGGGATAGCGCGCAGGGACGGCGCCGTCAGCATCTGGCTGCCGCGCCAGTTCTCCGGCGTTGCCAGCTGCCACACTTTGAAATCGGTTTCCGTGATGCCCTTGGCTGTCAGCCTGGCGCGGTCGCCGGCATCGAGCGCGGCCCAGTCCATGCGGCTGATCTTGCCGAGCGCGCCCATCATGGTCACCGAGAAGCCGCGGCGCAGCGCATCCGTCCAGGCTTCCAGCAGCGAGGCTTTCATGGTGGCATTGGCCAGCTTGCCGGTGATTCCGGCGCCGATATTCCCCTCCGCCCAGCGATTCATGTCGGAGACGATCGACTCCGCCACCATGCCCGCACGGTTGGCGTATTCCTTCGAATCGCTACCGAAGGCTCTGACCAGGTTGCCGAGCGACTGAAAGAAAGGCAGCTTGTTGAAGCCGGTGGTGATGAAGTAGGTCGGCAGATCGGTGATCGACGACAGCAAGGCCGATTGCAGCTTGCCGAATGTCTCGACGTTGCGCACGCCCTGGGCGAGGTCGGCCAGTTTCACATTCACGGGATGTCCGAGGCTTCCATTCAGCGCCGACCACATGTTGTTCGTGCTGACCAACCAGGGGCCGATCAGGTCAGTGGCGCCGGTCTTGCGCGCGGTATCGTGCAGGAAGCGAAACTGCACCTCCGGGTTCGGCCCCATCTCCTCGACCAGTGCGATGTCCTTGGCGAGCTTCGAAACATGGCCCTGCATCGCCGACATGATCCCGCCCTTGCCGTAGGCGGCCGCATAGTCGAGATAGGCCTTTGCATCTGCAAAGTGAATCGCCCGGTGGTCGCTGTTGCCGTTGGCGCGCATGCCATTGCCGGCAGATTGCCCCGGTTCCAGCTTGTTCAGGCCGCCGGTTGTGATCGTGTCCCAGGCATTGCCGAGCATGTCGATCACCTGAGCATCATTCAGCCGGACGCCGTTCTCGTCGATATAGCGGGAGCGATCAAGCAGCGGCAGGATGTCAGTTACCCATTTGTCGCGCCCGGCCTTCAGCACGCGCACCGCATCATGCGGTTGCGGCAGATAGCCATAGTCCAGCTTGCCAATGTCGCCGCCGGCGCGGTTGAAGCGCTGGCGCATGCTCTCGACCGTATCAAGCCACGCCTTGGCGCCCTTCTTTGCCATTGCGTTGCCGGTGTTCTCGCCGAAGATTTCGCGCACCAGTGCCGCCGCCTGCCGGCTGTCCTCGACCATGCCGAGGAACTTCGAATCGACGGCGTTCATGGTGTCGAGCAGACGCGAGAAGTATTCGTTGCCGACGCCCTTGGCATAGGTCGACACGCCGTCGAGGATCTTGCCGATCGCCTGGAACGGCTTGACGCCCTCCGCCTGCAGCGTCTGGTAACGGTTCGTCAGGCGGTCATGCGCGAGGATCGTCAGGGCGACGCGCTGCTTCTGCTTGTTGGCGGCGTGGATCAGGTCCTCGCCGGCTAGCTGTACGGCCGCCGCAAGCCGGTCGTCCCGGCTCATGGCCTGCCATGCCGCGGTGTCCTGACGCGCCACCCGGCGCATGGCATCCGTGACGCGCTGTTCGATCTGGCGGGCTTCCGCCTGCGTGATGCTGCGGCCGATGGCCTGCGCCACGGCTGAAATGCATTCTGCTCTCATTCTCCGAACCTCAGTGCGCAGGCGATGGCCGCCTGGAATCCTTTTGCCTCGGTGGTTGCTTGGGAAATCGCCGCATCGGCGTCGCGAAGGGCGTCGGCAGCGCGAACATCCGTGCCGTCTGCCATTCGGACGATCATGTCGGGATTGGCTGCCAGTCGCTCGGAGGCTGCCGCGATCTCCGGCATTGCCTCGGCGCCGCGTTGTGCTACATTCGATTTGCCAGCAGCCGTTTCGGACGTTGGAACTGGGGAGCCTTTCGGCGGCATCGGTTCGGCTGGCGCCCTCTCCTGCATACCACCACGCGCCGACTGCCTTCCGCCAAAGGCTGCGCCGATGCCTTCTGCGATTGGCCTACGGTCGAACGCATGGACAATTCCCTGCGCACGGTCATCGATGCCGGCGACAAATCGATCTGGCAGCCTTCCTTGATCAAGTGCGGCCAAGTCTTGCGCTGCCTGTGCCGCGCGCCGATTCTGTTCGAGCATTCCACGCAGTCGGTCGCCTTGCTCTTCCATGGCTTCGACTCTCTGCGATACTTCCTTCCGCGCCTTCGATTCTGCCTGCTTCCTCGACAACCCAGATTCTTGGCCTTCCTTCGCCAGCGCCTTGAAGCCTTCTTCTGACTTCAGGTGTGCAAGCTGCGCATCTATGTCGGCCAGTTCTGCGGTCATGCGCGACACCGCGCCGGGTTCTGCGGCATTTGCCGCTTCCGCGATCAACTCGGGACGGACCTCTTCCTTGATCCGCTCAACGGCCATCTGCCGTGCAGCCTCGATGGTCGGCGGATCAATCGCTTCGCCAAGTCCGTGCGCCACGCTAACCGGCTGCCCGGCGTCCATCTGCATGCGTGCCAGATTCTGGGCGTCGTGCGCGGCACCAGAAGCGGCGATGTCACCTTGTCTGGTCAGCGTGTCACCGTCGCGGGTGCGGACTTCATTCATCGCCAGCGCTGCTGCTTGTTCGTCAGGCGTCAGCGTTCGCGTTTCAGGTTTCTTGGTGACATGCGCCAGCGTTCCGAAGGCGGCGCCGATGAAGGCGTCGAGTGCCATCTGCGTCGGGTCGAAAGGCTTGTATTGGGCGGCGATTGACTCGTAATCCTGATGCTCTAGGATCGCCTTCATGGCGGCGCGATCCAGCACGCCGACGCCGACGTTTCCGCCGACGCCCAGCGCAAGGCTTTCGGCGAGGGTCTTGCCGGCCATCGGCAGCTTCATGCCGATGCCGGTGGTGAAGGCGCTGATCATCGCGGCCGAGGCCGCCGTTTGGCCGTCGACCCCTTGCTTCGACAGGTCGGCCGCGGTGCCCATACCTTGCGAAAGCATCAGCAATTCCGGATTGCCGCCGGCAGCCGCCAGAGGCAGAACGATGCCAGCGAGGCCATGCACGATCTCGCCAGCTTTGCCAATGCCATCGGCGGGCAGCTTCCAGTAGTCGAGGGCTGGATTAACGGTTGATGTGTAGGCGTCGAAATACTTGTCGGTCAGCGACTCGCCGCTCATGTTGTCGTCGCCGAGAACCTTGTCGATCGCCATCGGGACAACTGCGCCGGCAAGGCCAACAGCCTGCGCCACACGGGCGCCGCCGTGCATCACGCCGAGGCCGGCCGCCTTGGGCAGTCCTTCCCAAAAACCCTCTTCAGGCGGAGCTTCTGCCGGGCGCTGTACCATCTGGCCGAGCGATGCCGACCTTTCCTTGGTATAGAGGTCGTCGAACATCAGTTGCCCCCGGGTTTGATCTTCAGCACGAACGGCTTGCCGTTTGCCATACGGACAACATCGGCCCCGGCTTTGACCAGATAGGCGCCGTCGCCATATGTCTGCAGCTTGGCCCCTGGGAGCGACCCGGCAAACGCCTGGGCTGGAACGCGCTTGTCGCCGACGATGAAATCTGTCCCAGAGGCGACGACCTGATTCCCTCCCTGCGCGACGAGTTGCGTCCGGAAATCAGAATCGCTCATGCCGTAGGGCTTGGCGATCTTGGCACCGTTCAAATCCATGATGCCGCCGGTCGCGATACGAATGGCTCGCTCGCGATCGTCTGTGCCGTCGGTTTTCAGCTTGGCATAGACGGCAAAGGACACATCGGCAGCGGCATCGCGGGCCTGCGGAGTCATATAAACGCCGTCGATCGCCTTATAAATTTCGGCCTTGAGCCCGGTTTCCGCCTTGTCGTCGATCTTCGCCCGTTTCTGGCTAAGCATTTCCTTACCTTCGAGGTACAGCGCGGCGACGTTTCTGCCGGCGGTTGTCTCGCGGGAAGCCAGCGAACCGGCAATCGCCAGCGTGTCATGCTTGTCCTTCAGTTGCCCGGAGATCGACAGCAAGCCCTGCGGCCCGGCGGCGTTATAGATTTGCCCCAGGACGCGGGCCTTGTCCTGCGCCTGCAGGCTTTCGAGATAGGTGCCGACGCCTTCCGCTTCCTGCTTGGTCAGTACCTGGTAATCGACGCCCCAGCGTTTCGAGTTGTCGCGGGCAATCGTCGCCCGGTTCGACAATTCTGATTGAATCGACTGCGGGTCGGTGAAGTTGATCGGATTGACCTTTGCCAGATTGTGCGAAGCAGCGAAGCCAAGCGGGTCTTCTGCGCGTTCCTTGTTGGCATGAACGACCGCACGCTGCAGTAAGTCGTACCGCTTCTGATCCTCATAGAACCCCGGCGAATTGGCGACGGGCACGTTCTTGTCCAGCAGCGCCTTTTGCTCGCCGGGAGAGAGAATCGCGACCTGCTGCACGTTCTGGCCGAACTGCTGGTTATCGGTGTATTCGCCATACCGGCGCGGCCCATCGACCTGACCATAGGCGCGAACGTAATCGGGCAACGACAACGGGTTCGCCACCGGACGCCCGGCCAGCGCCTGCGCGTTCTGGTCGCGCTCTTTCAGTTCAAGATCGGAACGGGCGATCTGCTGACGACGGCGAACCTCGCCATCGGCGGCCTGCAGATAGTGCAGCCGTTCCTGAACGTTCATGGCGTCGATCCACGGCACGCCGGTCTTCGTGTCTGCCGAACCGGCGGAAACAGGAACGGGGCTTGTCCCTGCTTTCGGCAGTTCTGCCGTACCGAATGCCGCGCCGATGCCGGTATTCAGTTGCGCGTCAGAATAGGGTTGCTTGCCGTTTTCCTGCGTGATGATCGCGGAGACAAGCGTCTTCATCGTCGCCGGGTCTTTTACGTCGATCTTGGCGTTCGGATCAACGCCGAGTGCTTTCGACACGTTGGCGACGTAGGCGGCGGTGTTGTTCTCGGATGCCGGTGCCCATGCGGAAATGATGCTTTGAACCGTCGTCCGGCCATGATTGTCCTGATACGAAATCAGGTTCTTCGACATGGCGCGGATACCGGCTTCCGGCGTTTCGAAGGTTTCGAACCTCGGGTCGTTGCCGTCCGTCTTGCCCTGCCATGTGATGTCAGAACGAACGATGTTTCCGGGGTTGTTGTTCCGCAGCCCTCGGGTGCCGGACGGCATGACCGGATCAATCGTTCCGGTTTTGTCGCGAGCTGGCCCGGCTTCCGGCGGCAGCGTCGATTTCGTCAGCGCGTTATAGGCGGCTTCCGGGTCCGACTGAATCTGACCGGCGGCGGCGCTCTGGATCAGCGATTTACGCACCTGTTCGCGCAGCTTGTCCTGATTCATCGGGCCGACTGCCGGCATCGTCTGTTCAAGCGAGGCAAGGGCCAGCCCGTATTTGCTCGGATCTTGCGCGACAACCTTCGACCAGTTATCGACCGATGACGAAAAGTCATTGATCCGCATTCCGACGCGGGCCTGCGACTCAAAGGAAATTGCATGCCCGGCCAGTTGCGTCCGGTACGACATCAGATGCTGATTCAGATAGTCCTTTGACGCCTGCGTCGGCGCTGCCTCGATGGCGGCTTTCGCATAATCGTCGTAGTCCTTCAGAATGGCCGGCGTGAATCCGGTCGCGCCAGGCGGTGCCGTTTCAATGCGTTTCTGTAACGTTTCCTGCCATTGAACGTGTGCGTCAGAAACAACCTTGCCGGCGTAGGCTTTGGCGTCTTCTTCCTGCTGGTGCTGCAAGATACGCTGGCCGACTGCCTGTTCCTGCGCCAGTGCCGTCGCGTCGCCCTGCAGCGACTTCCCTACATCGCCAATAGTCGCGCCAATCGGGTCGGCAACCTGTAACGCAGCGGCGCGGGAAGACTCGAACCCGCCGACCTTCGTCTGCTGCTCATACATCGGGATACGAACGCCGGTCATTAGAGTTTCATCCCCCGGCCTGCGGCCTTGATCGTTGAGCTATCGCGGACGTAGTTTCCATACCCTGACAGCAACGACGACCCCGCGCCGATATAGGAAGCCGTCGAAGCATTCGCAGCGTTCCGCGAATACTGCTTCGCCTGCGCCATTTCGAGATTCGACTGGTTCAGGTAGGAAGTCGATTGAAGCTGTGCGCCGTAGCGAATATTCTGCGCGTCCAGTTCTGCATTCGATGCAGACTGTTCGTACAAGTCGCCGCCTGTGCCTTCCAGTCCGATCCCGGCTTCGGCCAGGGCTGCGCGTTGCTGACCGAGAACGGCCCGCGCATGACGGCGCTGCGACTCTTCGTTGGCGTTGCCTTCTTCGAGCGCAAGCTGCGCGTTATTCCGTGCAACGGCGGAGTTGTAGTTGGCGGCATTGGCTGCGGCCTTGGCCTGTGCTGCCTGTGCCTGACCTTGCGAGTAGGTGCCATACGCTGACAGCGCGGTTCCGGCGTATTGCGCTGCTGTCCACCAGCCGGAAGATGCGGCGGCCCCTGCCCCGGCCTCTGCTGCGGCCCCAACTGCTGCCGTCGCCGCGCCTTCTTCCGCCATTGAAGAGGCAATCAACGCTATCGTTTCGCCGATCCCAAAATCTGCCATTACATTCCCCTTACGAACGACACTTCGCCGACTGCATAGCCGATCCGTGGCAGAAGGGCCGCAAAACGACTATCGGGTTTCGCCCCCCACACCATCAGCGATGCTCCGCGACGCTTCGCTTCTTCTTCTGTTTTTCGAATGAGAGAAAGCCCAAGCCGGCCTTCTCGATGTTCCTTGCCAACGAAAATCACATCGTTAGATGCAAACGTCGTTTCTGCCGAGTGCATCAATCTGGAAACAAAATTGACGGAATACCCGACAATCTTTTCGCCTTCAAATGCAGCCAAGGCGAAAAGGACTCCGCTTCTTTCAAGTTCGAGATATTTGTCGTTGCGTAGCGATACGTTCAGCTTGTGATCTGCCAAACCCGACTCATGCCAGTTGTCGGCAATCAATTCAGAAACCGAGTCAGAGTGTTCGGCAACAGAAACCAGTCGAATATCAATCATGTCAGCCCCGGTCGTATGTGCTGACAATCGGCATCAGTGCAACAACCGTACTGGGCAGCGGGTACGGTTGTTCGATGCAAAGCCAGGGGTTCGTGTCGTACTCGCCCGGCCAATCGACAACAAGGTCGCCCGTGAAAAGGTCCGGCGGTGTGTCCATGTCCATCAGCGCGGTGCGGAAACTGACTTCATCCAGCTTGTCGAACGACTGCCCGTATTGAAGGCCCAGCGATTCAAGCAGTCGGATCGACGCCTTATTGATGCGGGCGGTCTTGCCCTGACTGGTGCCGTCCTGTGCGCCGGCATTCAGGCGCATGGTCTGCAGCTTGGCCGGGCAGGCATAGCCGACATGAACCTTGGAAGCTGCGCGTTGCAGCGTGATCGAGCCACCGGATACAACGCAATCCGGGTGCGTTGCGCCATCGGCAAGAACGGCGACAGTTGCGCCTTCAAGGTGCGACAGCCCGGAAATGGTCGTAACCGTGATCCGCCAGCCCGCCGATGCAATCACAGCCAGCGACGGGAATTCGGCATTGATGGTGCAAACGACGTGCGTCGTGTCGGTGTAGGCCGTAATCAGTGCCTTCGCCGTCTTGAATATCGTGATCGGCGTGCCATCGCTATCCACGCCGGAATAGCTGTATCTGTAGTGAATTTCCCGCCCTACATCGCCGGCAGAGAACACGGCGGAACCTGCGGTAAAGACGACGCCCGTCGCATGCGCGGTCGTTGCGCCAGCGCCCGGTGTGAGCGTAGCCGCGACCGTGTTGTTCAGCGTCAGGCCGCAATCGACATAGAAGGCGTCTTCCGGGTCGTCGCCGTGCTGGCGTTCATAGTCCATGAACTCTACGTAGCGTTTTGTCGACCCATTGACGGTGCGCTTGCAGATCATCCACAGGTCGTCACGGTCAGCGGCAGGCGCGGCGATGGTCGAGATCGCTTCGACAACGGCGCTTCCGCCGATCCGGTGCGGGTGCCAGCCTTCGACTTCCTGTTCCTTGTTGAAGGTGAATCCGATCAATTTCCCGTTCGCCAACGTCATCCAGACGATAGAGAACGGCTCCTGCTGGAAGGCCAGTTGATTGATGCCGGACTGGCTGACGTGTTCGGAAAGAACCGTCTTGTCCTTCGATTCGAACTTGTTCGACAGGAAGTCATAAACGATGTCGCGCAGCTTCAGGCCGGACCGTTGCACGAACAGGACGGTGTTCGACACGCGCACCGGCATGATCGACTTCGACCCGAACGCGGAAACCTGCGGCGCGGTGACGTTCTCGGGGCCGAATACCTGGTTCGTGGTGATCGGCTGAACCGCGAATTCGCCGCCGGCAGTGCCGACAATCAGCGAGTCGTAGGGCGTCATCCAGCGAATGTTATTGACCTGGTCGGATTGGGTCAGGATCGAGATCGCCATGTCGGCAGTGATAACGCCGCCGTCGTCCTTCTTGCTGTAGTTCTCGTAATCGCCGGCCACGGACATCCAGATATTCTGACCGCGCCCGAAAATCAGCCGCTCCTTGAAGAACGTGACCTGCGACGGCCAGCCTTCAATGTCGGACCATGCGCCGAAAGCCCAGCGCGTCGAAGCATTGGCAACGAGAACGGCATTGTCAGGAAGCTGCGAAACAACATCGCACGTCACTTGTGTTGGCGACGTGTAGCCGGTGATCTTGACGTAACCATAGCCGGGGTCTTGATATTGCCACTGCACGCCGGCATCGCCATCATAGACAGCGCCCTTCGTGTGCAACGGCTTGACGCCGCCGGTTGTCGCCGCATTCAGCGCCTTGTAGTTCTTGCCATCAGACCGGCGCAACGCATTCAGCGCAATCGCCTTGCCGGCTTCCCACGTCTTCACATCGACGGCGCTTTTCTGCTCAAGGTAGAACAACGAGCCGACATGCCCGGCCTGGAAGATGTTTGCCGACGCGATGAGCGTGATGCCTGTGCCGGTCGCGGCGCTGGCATAGACCGTCGTGGTCGTGGTGTTGATGGTCTTGAATGGCCCGCCGGTCGTCTGCAGGATGGAAAGCCGCCAGTCAGTTGCCCCGTAGCGCGACAGCTTGCGCGGCGCATAGTTTGGATGGCAGATATAGATAACGTCGTTCGACTCGACGAATCGCAGGTTCATCGTGTTGTCGGTCGCAGTCAGGTCCGATACCGTCCAGGGCGTCGGGATTTCGTAGATAGAACCCGTCAGCGCATACCAGTAGCCGCTCGCCAGATCGGTCGCGAACACGCCTGACGTGTGATCGGTCGTGCAGTAGTAATTTACCCCGCCGTTCGACCGGAGGTTCCCGACCGTGTAGCCCGTAGCCGTTGCCCAGGCGCTGACCGCGCCAGTCAAAAGCTGGCCGCGATTGGTATAAAAACGGATGTACTTGTCGCCGAATTCGAGGATATACGCCTGCTGCACGTTGTACTCGAACCGGACTAGCCAGGTGCGATGCGCTGAATTCTTGACCTCGGCAACGAATCGCGTGCTGCCGCGACGCATAGCCGGCCCCTGAATCAACGGGATATAGTTCTCCATGAACTTGCACCCGTTGGCATACTTGCCGACATCGACGCGCCCCGCCATGCGCGGCGACATTTCGCCGGCATTGAACGAGGAAAGTATCGGGGCGGCGCGAGCCATCAGAGTCTCCCAAGGACCCATGAGTCATCGGGAAAGCCCTGCGGCGGCTTCTCGATGGCATTGGTCTTGACAGCATCGGAGATCGAAGCGCGATAGTCGTTGTTGCAAACGTCCTGCCGCTGGTTGCTCTGCGTGACTTCGTAACACGCCTCATAGGCGAGTTTCGATGCAAGTGCTTCGGCGAACAGGGCGTCGAACGATCCGGGGTCCGTCACGTCATAGACGTACCTGATTTTCAGCGGCGCATCGAAGTCGCACAGGATCGCGCCGGCCTCGATGGCATAGGCGGAATCGTCGCCTTCGCGGTAGTCGGTCAGGCTCGGCACAATGAATACGTCGTGCGCCTGAACAAGCCGGAGAAAATCAGCCGGCAACTGGAAGGCGCGGGCGAATCCCCAGGCGGGCGCAGTCGATAAGGCGGGCAGCAGATCGCGCTTGATGGCGAACGACCAATTGCGCTTTCGTAACTCTGACCGGCGAACCGTATCCCACAGCGCAGCCATGACGCGGGCCGACTTGCTGTTTTCTGAAATACTGGTGATCCGCCCAGCCCCGAGTTTGGTCAGCGCACGATTGCAGATATCGACCTGTGACGCCACGGTTCAGCCTTTCAGGCTTACGCCTTGACGTTGTACTTGCCGAGTGTCTCGATATAGGAGGCGATTTTTTCCAGCGCCTGCAGGGCTTGCATGCGTGCCTGTTGGCCGGAAAGACCATCGGTCGCAAGCGTGTCCCAATCGACCGTCAGTTCGATGCGGGCGGTCGTTGCCGATCCGGCCAGTTCGGTGACGGTGTGGTCGTTGTTCTGCGGGTTGCAGCGATAAAGGCGTGTTGCCATTTGTGTCTCCCAAAAAGCCCAGCGGTTTTACCCGCCGGGCGAAAAACCCTGCTGCTGACAGGGAGGAGGTGGATCAGGAACCGTTATCGACGTACAGCACTTCAAGGCCCAAACGACCGGCAGCGCCAGTGTTTGCGGTAGTCACCTTGAAGCCGATGTCGAACGTGCCGCCGGGGTCAGCGGCCAGGCCGATGGCCTGCCACAACGGCTGTTCGCGCTTGTCGGTCGGGTAGCTCGTGCCGGTGTTGGTCACGTCGGCCTGGTTCTGCACGGTTGCCGCAGAAGTTGCAGCCGCGAAGATCGAGCCGGAACCCGTGTTCGCTGCGACGCCGGTAGTGACGCCAGCCGTCTGATCGGTGCGCTTATAGACGCCGATGTCGCCGGCCAGTGTGGTCATGCCGGTAACTGCCGTCAGGAACACACGGCGCACCATCGCGGTCGTCGGGATTTCAACGAGCGGATAGTAGGACGTTGCCGAGTCTGCCGCGCCGACTGCGACGCTGCCGATGGAGCTTTTCAGCACGCCACGCGAAAGACGACCGTCACTGATGACGGGCGGGGTTGCATCGCGGTTCGTGACGACGGTGCCTTTGGTATTTACGACTGCCATGTCAGTTTCTCCTTAGTCAGTCAGTGATTAGGCGCAGGGAATCTCGACGACTTTTTTCTCTTCGATGCGGGTGCCGCCGAAGGTGCCGTAGAGATAAACCTGATAGGGAAGACCGGCCAAGTCCTTGCGCTGCGAAACGTCAGCAGACAGGTCTTGCCACAGGCCCAAGTGCATCGAGTCCTTCGTCCAGAACGGGCAACGGGTCTGCGAAGAACCGTTCAGCGGCAGACGTTCGGAGTGCAGGAACTGCACGCGACCCCACGATGCGATAAAGCCGTCATTGATGACCGGCTTTTCGCCGTTGTAGTCGGCATTGATGACCTGAATTTCATCCATCAGGTTGCGGTTCTGCTTGGCAGTGATGCCGCAGTACAGCGGATCGCCACTCGACGGGTCCCAGCCTTCGTTACCCAGGATGATCTGGATAGCGGCCTTCAGCTTTTCAACGTTCATGCCGGTGGCGGCGCTGGCACCTTCCGAAGCGGAAACCTGCTGCGAAGCCGGGAACGCAGTCGAAGTCGAACCGTCAGCGCCGGTTTTCGCGGTAGCGAAGAACGAGCCAATGATTTCGTCGTCAATCGCACGGTTCATGGCGGCGGTGCCGTTCATGACGTAGGACGATTGCGGGTCAATCAGCATGCGCAGCTTGTCGATACTGTCGATCAGATCGTTCCAGTCGTAATCGACCGGGAAGACCCAACGACGGTCGGTCTGCGTATCAGCCGGAGTCAGGGAGGGGTAACGGGTAGTGCGCTTGCTGGCGACAGTCGGTGCGAATTGATCGACCGGAACGCCTTGCTTGCCGGTGTATTGGCCGACAGATACGGCCTGACGGAAACGCGAACCGCGCTGCTGCGAAAGCAGTTGCACGTTCGTGGTGTATTGCTGCACATAGTGCGTGGTGACGAACTGGGACATGGTGTCCTCCTAAAAAATGAACGAATTCAGTTTTTCGAAGGGCTTGTCCTTTCGGGGCCGCTTCTCCCCGGATACGCTCCGGGGAGGCGACAGTCTTTGCTGCTGTCAGGCCGGGGGGTTGCCTTTCCCTTGTCGGCCACTAGCGCCTCGCGGCGTTGGCGGTTTGGCACCAGACATCACATAAGCGAAAAACTTTTCGGCTCGCTCGATGTTCGTCTGTTCGTCCTTGTCGGGACGGTGCGCCAGTTGCAGGCACTGTAGCCTTATCAATCGCTCGTTCGCGACAGGAATTCCTGCAGATTCATCGGCCATCATCAAGCCGCCTCGGGATAGGCGAACTTGTGCAGCCGCGCCATTTCCTCACGCTTGCCGGCGTCGCCCTTCACATAGGCCGCAGCCCATTCCTTGTCGTTCTTCAGGGCTTCGATCTTGGCCTTCGCGACTGCCGGGGTCATGGCGTCGCCAGTGCCGGGGTCGCCATCGGTGTGCATGCGATCCTCGCCCAGCCCTTCCCCAATCTTCGAGAAGAAGCGCAGCATCGCCTCAGTGCCGACAGCGGCTTCGATGACGCCCATCATGGCTTTGCGTTCGTCGGCGCTCTTGGCCGGCAGGAACTGATTCGCAGCGCGTTTCGCCAGTTCGATGTTCTGGTCATAGGCTGCGCCCCACTCGCTGCGCAGATCGCCAATCGCCTTTTCGCCAGCAGCGGCGCGGGCTTCGAATTCGGCCTTCTGCGTTGCGGCCTGCTGCTGCTGATACCAGGTCAGCGTTTCCTCGAACTGCTTCGGCAGCATGTTCGTTTTCAGCGCCTGTTCGCGGAAGCCAGCAATCATCGGGTCGGTCGCCAGAGATTCAGGCACCTTGTAGCCGGACACATCAGCCGGTGCGCCGATCTTCTGGAAGAACTGTGCGCGTTCCTCGGGCGTCGCGTCCTCTTTCGGCAGGACAATCGTGCGCCCGGCCTTCTCGAAGCCAATCAGTTTTTCGAGGTTGTAGTTCGATTCGACGGCGGCAATCGGGTCTTTCCAGCCCTTGCCGGCGGCCCAGGTGCGAACATTTTCGTCCTGAATACCGGCGAACCACTCGGGCGCAGGCGCGGGGTCGGCGGCGGGTGCGGCTGGGTTTCCAGCCGGGGCGTTCAGGATACTGGTGGCGTCATTCATGTTGTGTTTCCTCCTTGAGATTCAGCAGTTGCGAGTCGTCCAGGTTCAGGTGATTAACGATCCGCAGCCAGACCTCTTGTCGTGCAGCAGCAGCGACACAGGCCAGCGGATCGACGGCACCATTCCCGTCAATCTTGATGGTCGGCGCGTTACCAAAGCAGAACCGGCGCAGATCGGCCAGAACCACATCGGTATGCACGCCAGGCTGAAACACCGCCCGATAATGCGAACGGCGCTTCAGGATTCGGTCGATTAGACTCATTGAGCCGTGATCGAGCCGTCGCGATGCAGAAAGCCCTGGTCGGTCAGGACAGCAGCCAGGCCGGGGTTCTCGTTAAACATGGCTTTCGCCTCTTCGACGGTCGGTGCAACTTCCTCGACAGTCGATTCGTCTTTCGCCTTCTTGCTTGTTGCCATTGCTTAACCTCCTTGTGGAATGACGGCTGGGGCTTCCTGATTCGGCGCGGCACCAGCCATTGCCTGCGCTTGGGATAGGTCTTTCACGGTCGATGCGACCACCGGGGCGGCGGCCAGAAGCTGCTGCGCCTGCGATGCCTTCGCCTGCTGTTCGTCGATGGCGGCGACCTGTTCGTCGGAACGGATGCACTTTTCAGGCATGCCGTTGATCTGCGCCAGCTCGCGGGCCATTTCAATCGGGTCGAACACAGTCATGACGCGGGGATCGATCTGCGCCAGCGGTGCGATAGCCTGCATCGTGTTCATGATCCCCATGCCCGCACCGGCACGCTGCGCCAGATTCAGCGGCGACTGATAGTCGATCTTGATTTCGCCGCCCGCTTCCATCAGTGCCGGCGGCATTGGGCCAAGCACGCGCTCGGCAGTGCCGGACTGAACGAGGATGTCGATCTCGCGCTGCGTGGTAGGGCCAAGCAATTCGGTTTGAATTCGGCCCATCGTCGGGGCCAGAAGCTGCCCTTTTTCCTGTGCGCGAAGCATCGCCTCGGTAGCGGTGATCTGCGGTTCTTCGACCAGGATGCGGAACAGGGTCACGAAAAACGCATCGTTGATCGCCTCGCGCTCGGCGTTCATCATGTCCAGACCGATATCGACGCGGCCATTGGATTGCAGCGGCACAGCCAGCGCCCGGCCATTGGAATCGACATACCCATAATTCAGGGCGTCCGGTCGCACGTTGAACGCCTGCAGGCTTCCGTCATCGGTGAGCATGATCGGCGGCGACACGACACGCTGGCCGGCACGAAGGACAGTCTTCTTCTGCTCGTTCAGCATCTTGATCGCCGGCAGCACATTCATCGCCGGGGAACGGCCATAAGCTTCACGCGGGTTCGTTTCGTAGCGTGGCACAGCGAACGGGAATTCGCGGAACCCGCTTTCGCTGATGAAGTGACGATCTTCATAGGCGATGTAACACGACGAGAACGCCATCCCCTGCCAGTCCTTGCGCTTGGGGTTCGGGTTCAGGTTCGGCTTGACCGCATGCAGGAATTCGAACTGCTGATTGTGCGGGTCTTTCTCATAGGCGGTACGGATGCGCTCGGGCAACTTGCTCAGACCGCCAAACATCGTCGCCGCCTGGTGTGGCGTGTATTTGAATTTGCGATAGAGCGTATCGACCCGGCCATGCGCGTCTTCTGCAATCCAGCATTCCGACAGCGGAAACGACTTGTAGCGGATACCGATGCCATACACGTCGTCGATGAACAGGACGCCCGTGCCGAACGCGCCGACATCCAGCACGACCTCGCCCGATTGCGACTGGAAGTTCGCGGTCGGCGAGTAGCGCACGCGGAACAACAGGTCGGTGAAGGCGTCCAGGTACTTGCGAACCGAATCGTCTTTTTCAAGCGCCGGGTCAGTCGCTGCCAGCCGTTGATACCGCTGATTCGCCGGGAACGACATCGAAATGACGGCAGCGGCGAACTTCGGCAGGGCAAGCGGTGCCGTGGCATCGAAGACCTTTTCCTGCCGCTTGTCGCCGCCTGGCCGATCTCTGCGCTGGAAGTAGTTGGCATTCGGGCGAACACGCTCTGCTACTTCGCGCCAATGGTTTTCCCATACGCCACGCCGCGACGCAAGCTGCTCATGCTCGCGGATATAAGCATCTGCGCGTTCGTCGGCCATGACTTAGCCCGCCGAAGTAGTAGGAACGCCGACCACGCTGCACGTAACGCCAGTCGAAGCGCCAGCGGCTGCACGCATCGGGCCAGCCGGTGCGCGGAAGTTCGCCATTTTGCCAGCGCCAATCGCGATGTCGTTCGTCGAAGCGTAGTGGATCACGTTGATCCAAGCGCCTTCCGGCCCCTGAATCTGCAGGCCGACGTTTCCGCTGGACGCTTCAACAAGGAACACGCCTTCGCCACCGGGCCAGTCATGCGATGCGCTGTTGCCGGTGCCGGCTGCTGCCGAAAAAAGATCAAGTCGAACTCGACGTGCCATGATTAACTCCCCAAAAGTGTTTTAGTACCGACAGCCGGGGCACCAGTGCCGGAATCCGAACCGTTCGAAAGGATGGTCGATGCGCGGCCCTGACGACGGCGCAACTGGTCTGCTTCATCCTGCGCCTTGTTCTGTGTGTCTTCGACAACCGGCGGCGGCTGAACTACAACCGGCGGCGGGGTCGGGGTCTTCGGCGCTTTGCCGCCCTTGAACAGACGGCGCGGTCCGGTCGTGCGACCACTCGGCGGCGTGAAGAAAATCGGGTCAAACTGGTTCATGTGGTTTCTCCAATGAATAGACATCGAGGTCTTGCAGCTCGCCACCAACGAGGTGCATGCGTGTGAATCTCCCTTCGAGCCGAAAGCCGAGTTTCTCGACAATGGCCCCGAGTGATTTGTGTTGTGTCCAGACCATCAGCTTTTCAGCGCCCACTGACCACGCCAGATCAAGCGCATCCTTGAAGACGGAACGGATATAGAAGGCGTTGCCCATGACGTGCGGCTCGAACACCTTGCTGTTGTAGGAAACGATACGAAACACGACTTGCCGCTCCATGTCGCCGATCAGCCATTGCTGCCCGGCTGCCACCTGGTCATGGATGAAGCGGATCGCGTCGAACTTCGTGTAGTCCTCGCGAATGTCGGACGGCACGGTATGCGCCCATAGAAACTCTTGAACGGCGGGGTCGCGGATATCGAGGAACTGAACCATATCAATCCCCGAGAATCGCATAGTCGCTGATGGCATAGGCCGCCCGGTTGCGGTTCGGCTCGCGGCGAACGATGGCCTTGCCCTCGCCTGCGCCCATCATCAGATACTCAGCAGATTCGCAGACGTGCGAATAGATATTCTTGTCCGGCTGGTCGCGATACTTGGCGTCGCCAGTGACCTGCACGCGCTTGTAGCAGAAGCCGCCGGCCAGCCCCTTGCGGAACGTCTTGCAGTCAGGATGCACAAGGAAGCCGGGTTCGCCGTCGATCAGCGACCGCATCGGCTTCGCCAGGGCTTCACGCCGGATCGTCGGCTCGTTCGTGTGCGCAGGCTCGGCTTCGATCCCTTCCGCAGCAAGCAACTGGAAAACCGAACGATTGTCTTTGTCTCCGATCTGGCCTTGATTGCCCGCCGGGTCGCCTGTCACGCGGTAAATCTTGAAGTCGGGATAGAACGCGGCGATGTGATCCTTCACCAGCTTGGCGAAGGTAATCACGCCGGCCCGTTCAGTGACGACCTCGGACCGGAAGCGCCATTGACCATTAGGCATCTGCTGGGCAAAAGCGGCGGCTGGCGTCATGCCGAAGTCCATGCCGATATACAGCGGCAGTCGGGAATTCGCCTCGAAGGGGCGGCAGTGCGTTTGATCGCGATAGTCGGGATAGACCGGCTTTCCATCGAGAACAAAACCATAGGCACCATCGACATAGACCTTGATCCATTCCGGGTCCTTGTTGGCCTTGGCCTTCAGGTAGTAGCCGGGCGGCAGGTTCTTCGTGTTCTCAGCCTCCGGCGATTCGCCGCCAGGCTGTGCAAACCACTCATAAAGTCGTTGATCTGCCCGCAGTGCGCCGATCTCGCGAAGCTGCTTTTCCAGTTCTTCGGTTGTCTCGATGTCTTCGGCGCTGGGTTCTTCCGCCATGCGATACCACCAATGATCGCTATCCGGCGGGTTCGTATCCATCAGAATCTGCGGGTCGGTGCATCCCCACTCCTCGCGACGCGGGAAACGCCCCACGCGCCCAGTAAGCCCTTCCATGATCGCCTTCGGAACTTCCCGCGCCTCGTTGATCCAGGCATCCGACAGTTCGAGAGACAGCAGCTTTCGCACATCGTCCGGGCGATCCAGTGCGATGAATATCACTTCCCAATCGAGTTTATTGCCGTTGTCGACAATGTGATGCGTCGGCGGGCCAGAGGCGCGATAGTTGCCCATCGTCGGCGGAATCCACTGGTGCCACGTCTTGATTGTGGTCGTGTGCAGTTCGGGGTAGGTGTTACGGATGATCGCCGTGCGCCGACGAATCCAGCCATCGCGCAGCCGTACCTGCTTCTGCACGTTGCGGATCAGCTTCATGGCACAGGCGGTTGATTTGCCCGAACCGATAGGCCCACGGATGGCGCAGACAAACGCATCCGACTTGATGAAGTCACGCGCAACGGGGCCGGGCGGGTAGTAATCGACCCGTCCGACCTCTTTCAGTTCTTGCGCTGTTGCTGTCTTCATCTTGTGACCGACGCCTCCCGGCGGTGAGTCTTGATCTATGTCAGGCGTTCAGTATCGGCCTGGTCGTTTTCTGGTCCTTCGACTTCATCCGTCCGGTCTTGATGGCGAAGAACTGCGCCATTTCAGAAACTGCGGTCAGGAACCCGCCCATGTCGGCGAACTCCCCGGTGAATTTGAACCCCTGCGTTTCGGCGTGCAGGATGAACGTCTGGATATTGTTCGGGTTACGGCGGATCAGGATTTCGTCGAGTCTCATAACCCCTCACAGATGCAAATGAATGTGCAACGGAACAGAATCCCCGGTTCCGTCGTTGTACAGCCCCAAGTGCTTCTCCAACGCTGTCAGGCTCGCGTTCTTGTCGGCCAGCTTGATCTTCAAAACTTCGCCCTCGCCGACTTCTGAGTTTCCGATGTTCGCCACGTCGATCCCGGCAATCGCCGCCGCCGTGTCGTCATCCAGTTTATGAATCGCCAACGGTCGCCCGGTCGAATCAAGCAGCTTCCTGGCATCGAAGAACGCCAGCCTTGCCCGTTCCTGCAGCACGCGCTCGGCGGTTATTTCGAGATTCGACATCAGTTTCACCATGCCTTTACCTACTCTGGCCTTGACCTCAACATGCTTCAGCAGTCGCTGCCCTTGAGAATAGGCGGTCTTCGCGCTATACCCTGCCCGAATCGCAGCCTGCGTCGCGTTGTGGTCTTTCAGGTATTCAGCGACAAACCGTAACTGTTTCGGATTCAGCGACACTTATACCCTCGCCTTTCCTGATGAATCGACAAGAATTCCTGCAGTTGCGCACATGACTAGCAATTTCCTCCCGGCCTCATAGTTCGGCACCGACCCATCACGCCAGCCGCGCACAGTTTCATGCGATACGCTGACCGTCAGGCCGATGCGCTTCATCGAAATACCAAGATGAACGAGCGCGTTTATCAGCGACGCCCAATTGATCGGCTCCATCTGATCGACGAATATCTCCGCCGCAGCGGCCCTCTTTCGTGCAGCTATCAAAGGATTGATCGCGTGCGAATCTGATTTTTCGATAGCCTTGATCCAAGCCATAATTTCGGCGCGTTTGAATACGACTGAATGTGGCGATATCTGAAGCGGCCTTGGAAAGCTTTCATCTGACCGCAACCGCTTATAAATCCAGTCGCGGCTGCGCCCTATCATCTTCGAAACATCCTTGAACCCAATCAAAATAGGCGTTATGTAAGCATCGCTGCTTTCTTCCTTCACATATGCGTCATACAGGCTCATAGCACCCCCAAAATGCCAGCGTCGAATAGCCAAGCCAAAGTCCTGACGTGCCTCATGTTGTTAGCCTTTCAATTGTTAAGGCCAGCAAATCCAACTCTTCCAACTTCTGAATCCGCAACAAGCTCTTGTTGCCGTGGATTCCGTTTGGTCCGGTGTGGCAGGTCGGGCAGAGAGGTACCGTAAGGAAGTCGCTGGCGCGCTGGCTCATGCCCTGGCCTTCCCTGATGTGATGGACATGGACGCCGTGAGCGCCGCAGACGGAGCACGGAAGCTGGGCGACTCGCCCCATGTGGCGCTTGCCGGCGTTGCTCATACCCGCCTCCCGCAGCGAGCGCACTTGTACTTGAATCGGCGAGTGTGTCGCTTCTTCCCGTATTTCCACGTTTCCCATTGCTCGGGCTCATGGCCTTTGATCCGGCAAACCAGCAGCCGGAATGCGGTTTTCAGCCTCATTCGTTGAACCCTTCCAGAATCGAATTCATCATGTCGTCGGCCTTGTCGCCAAGGTGCGGCCAGAGATAGCGCGCGGCATGCGGGCCACGGAGAAACCCGACTACCTTGGCGTGGTACTGGCGAAACTCTTCCTCGTCCGCCTTGGCGTAGCTGATGCTCTTCGGGATCGGAACGACGCCGCCCTTCGGCCCGGCCGCCCATATGACCCAAGCGGCCCCGACTTTTAACCACGCCCTGAAAACGTCGAAATCGTCGAATTTCTCTTGGGCATCGAATACCGACCTCTCGATAGCCATATGTCGCTTATGGAAAGGCCCGGACCTCGGGAAAACCATTTCCGCCTGCGCAATTTCCCCCGGCTGCAGGCGCAAGAGCCTCTTCCAGAATCGGCGCCATGCGCTCTTGTCCTCCCGGCTAAACCCGTCCAGTGCGCCGAACAGCAACGCCCTGGCACCATCAAGCGCCCGCTGGTCGGGCATGGCGTGATCCGTGCGGACAATGGCGATCTTGCTCACTCGCCGCCCCCATGAATCGCCAGATCGACCAGTTCCAGCTTGGTTTTCAGATCAACGATCTCGTAGAGCATCTTTCGGCCTACGTCCTGCGAATGGTCGAGAGCATGGCGCAATTCCCGGTTCTCGATCTCCAGGCGCTGCAACTTCTGGCGCTCTTTCGCGGTCATCAGAAGTCGCCTTTCGGGTGATCGTCGGCCTTCCGTATCCCGCAACGGATGCAGATGTATTCGTTAAGCTCTAAAGCCTCGCGTTTCCGACGCTCTTCGTGCCAGCGATCGAAGAATTCTTCATGCTCGCGTTCCAGCACTTCCAGCCGGGCGATTGCCGTATCAATGGCCTCGCCGATTTCTGCCGGGTCTGGCTGTGGCATTTCCGCGCCACGCCGCCAGGCGTTGTAGTCTTTAAGGGTTTGCAGGTAGGTCATGCCGCCTCCCTTTCCAACTCGATATTGATCTGCTCCGTCAGGATGTGCCGGCGAATCACGGACAGCGGCAACTCTCCGTAAATCCTCGCCTGCGCCTCGACCTCTGTGGCGAACGCTTCGACCTCCTGCTCCGTCAATGGCTTCCCGTAGTGCAGCGCCTTCGCCACACGCTCGCAAGCTGTCGCGGTGATACCCAACCCCTCGGCGGCGTTGATTCGCTGCCAGCAGGACGCCCAGCCTTCAAGCGCCGGGCAGACTTCGACGTATCCGCCCGTCCATTCCGGCATGATCGGCACGCCCTTGACGGTATCGACCTCGCCGGCACGCAACTGGCGCACCAGTTCGCGGATCGGTTTAAAGGTGGCGAATAGCTTGCCGGCGCGTTGCCGGCGCGTTGCCGGCGGGTGTCGCCCATATTTTTGACGATCCAGCCCATTACGCTGCCTCCAGCTTTTCCGCTGCGATGCTGGCGCGGATTCGTTGATTGATTCCAGCAACCCCGCGAATAGCCTCATCGGCAAAATACCGCGTCCATAGCGCCGCTCGTTCTTCGTGGTCATCTATCATCGACGGTCGCTCAACTCCCATCGCGTCAAGATGCGTCAGCCCTTGCCGCAACTGATCCGGCCCTGGCGTCAAATCTTTGCGGATCATTGCGCGCAGCCCTTCAATCTCTTCCAGCGACCAAGCGCCATCGTCTATTTGCTTCTGCGCCCAATCGTCGAAGTCGATCTTGAATTGACGGGTTACGGTAGCCATTTGCCGCCCCTCCAATGCTTGCGCTCAGTGAGCCAGTAGCGGAATTTCCAGTAGATATTTGCCATCAGAATTCCACCATGTCGCCGGCTGCCGCCTTCTGTCGCTCTTGCTTGTGGCTGAATACCATCCGCTTGAATCCGTCCTGCGTGCGGTCACGGTAGGCCAGCGATACGCGGTCATACCAGAGCGGAACAGAGCCTTCCCATTCGCCGTTCCGCTGCTTATCGACGTACAGGATTGCGTCCGGGTCGTGATCTGCGCCGCCGTTTTCCTCTTTGGCCTTGTTGCGCCAGACAGAAAACACGTTGTCCGACTGATTGACGATATTCCCCGACCCCTTCACATCCATCTTGCGCGGGGCTTTGCTCTCGTCCTGACCCTTCCGGGCATGTGCGACAAGGTGGATGTGGCAGTCGTGTTCGGCCTTGAAGGCCATCAGCTTTTTGACCGTGCTGCTCTGCTTGTCCAGGTCTTCCTCTGAGGCGTCGAGCATCATCAGGTTATCGACCACGAACTGAGTAACGCCGTACCGCTTTCGGGCATACGCGAAGATTTCAAGCAACGAATCCGCCTGAACCTCGCCCACGAAGTCATACAGCCAAATGCGGCCTTCCATCCATTGCAGGACAGACTTGATATCGTCGGCAGTCGGCTGCGATGTGCCGAGGGCTTGCCGGATCATCCGTTGCAGCGTTCTCCCCGGCTTCATCTCCATGCTTGCGATGCAGATGCGCTCGCCCTGCTCTGCTGCTGACAACATTACCTGGCCGAGAAGCTGGCTCTTGCCGTGGCCTGATATGCCCGTCCAAATGCTCATTTCAGACGGGCGCAGATGCAGCAGGCGCATTACCTGCGGCCACGGGAACATAACGCCATGCTGGTCGCCATTCGCCGGGTAAAACAGGTGCAGCACATCGGCGACGAACTCCCCGGCGCTCCGAAGGTGTTGCGGCGCCATGCTGGTTGCGTTCTTGAAAGCCTCGTCAATCGCATCCTTCGGCACGCCAGACAGAAGGCAATCGTTCGCGTCCTTCTTCGGCAGCTTGACCATCAGGCAACGATCACGGCCTAGTCTTTCGACCAGTTGCAACGCGCCTTTCTTTCCTGCGTCGTCGTTATCGAAGCAAATGAAAATGTCGTCAAACCGCTCAAGGTTCGGATACTCGTTTTCAAGCCACGCTAGGTTGCCAGCGCCGGAGAACACCGACAGCGCCGGGTATCCGTACTGCCACAAACTCAGTGCGTCAAGCTCACCTTCGCAGATCACGATCGACCGAGCGCTATCGGGAATGGCCTGCCATCCCCACAACAACTGTTCGCACCCTCCAGCGGTACGCATGTCCTTTTTGTCCGTGATCGAGCGCAGTTTGTAGTTCAGCCATTGCCCATCGCGGAAGTGCGGGAACATGACGTGCGTCCCTTTGTGTTCCGCCACCCGGTACGCCTTCACAGCCTCCGGCGAAATCTTCCGGGTTACGGTCAGCCACTCAAGCACCTGGCCGGCAGCCGCCTTCGATCCTTCCGGCTTCTTCGGCTTCGGGTATGTCTTTCGTTCCGGCTCCTGCGTGGCGATGCCGAGGAACTTCCCTGCCTGCCCCATCGCCTCAACCAGACCGCAGCCACGAACCGCCTGCCACAAGTCGAGAAGGTCGCCACCCGTACCGGAGATCGGAAGAGCGTCGTGTAGGGAAAGAGTGTCTT
>ERZ650308.328-NODE-328-length-25414-cov-7.928664_pt1 | contig 25414 bp, 23 predicted proteins | sample MGYA00376244_ERZ650308 | MGnify/ENA primary metagenome ERZ650308 (study PRJEB26733, sample SAMN07839295) | wastewater metagenome | biome: small river; feature: stream; material: water | place: USA: North Carolina | collected 2016-04-26 ... | reverse complement strand
CCGTTTCAAAGGGTGTTCTTCACAAGAACAACGCTGCTAACCGCAAGTCAGCTCTTGCTAAGAAGGTTGCAGCTCTCTAAAGAGTCTTCAAAAAGAAACCCGCTACCGATTGGTGGCGGGTTTCTTTTTGCTAATTATTTTGCTGGAATCTGGCCTGGGCGCCCTGAGTAGAAACCGACTGCAACCTGCAGGCCGGTCAGTGCGGCTAGCAACACCACGCTTGGAACCCACGAGTGGGCTAGGTCGGCAACCAAGCCGACCACGAAGGTGCCGGCGGCCGCGAGTAGGTAACCCCACCCCTGAGCCATCGCCGATAGTTGAGTGGTCTGGGCTTTCGTAGAGGCCCGTGTGCCGATTATCGAAAGTGACATCGGGAAGGTCGAGGCTTGCCCAAGCCCAATCAATACACATGCAGGCACGATGAGCGCCGAATTGGAGAAATTAGCCAGCAACAACAGGTAACCAATCAAAGTTGCCCCACTCGCTGCCGCTGCCCACCAGGAAAGACTCTTGAATCGGCCGATTACACCCGAGAGGATGAGTCCGGCAGGTATTCCTACAGCGGTAGCCAATCCGAGGTAGCCGCCGGCTTGTTCTGGGCTCTGACCACTCGCGATTAGCAGGGTTGGTAGCCAACCCAAAATCGCATAGAAACCAAGTGACTGTAATCCGAAGAAACCAACAATGGCCCAAGCAATAGGTGAACGCAGAACCGCAGCTCGCTCCTCGGCTGCCGAATGCGCCGGTTGTGAAACATGCGGCTCTTGCCCGAATGCCTTTGGCGCCCAAAAAACGGTAGCGAGTATCGCAGGCACCAACCACACGGCCAAAGCCAAACGCCAACCGCCAAGAGCCGTGCTGGTTGGAACCGCCACGGAGGCCGCGAAACTCGCTGAAAAGGCGAGCAACGTCGTGTAAGCGCCGGTGATAAGCGGCACGCGGTTCGGAAACTCCACGCGCACGATCGTCGGCAGAAGCACATTAGCGACTGCAATCGAGAGCCCGGCGGCAATAGTTCCGATTAGCAATCCCGGGTAACCAAAGAACAATCGCCCAAACGCTGAAACCGTCAAGATGCCCAGAACGATCAGCATGGAGTGGTTGACTCCGAAACGTCTTACCAATGCTGGACTAGCAAAGGCTCCAATTCCGAAGCAAAGCACCGGTGCGGAGGCTAATAGACCCATCTCCGCCGCGCTAAGACCCAAGTTGGCCACAATCTCATGCAGCAGCGGGCCTACCGATGCAACCGGCGGCCTGAGCACGAGTGAAATGAAAAAGAGCGCAACAAATCCAATGAAGCCAAAACTCTTCGTTTTACTCAAGATCGCACCACACCTTTTTCTGAAATCAGAGTTACTAGCTTTTCTAGCGTGAATACTGGATCACGCTCAGCACCCTTGGCCGCGGCATCTGCGTCCGCGAGGCGTTGGATCACTAGACCGAGCCCGTCCTCAGACCAGCCCGCAAGATCTTTCTTGGCTCTATCCATTTGCCAAGGTGCCATTCCTACGGTCGCTGCGGACGCATTTCGATTGCCATAAATCTTCGCAAGCTGACGCATCTTCATAGAAATGGCCGCCACCAAAGGAACTGGATCGGCGCCGGTTGCAATCGCGTGCCTCAACAACCCCAGAGCAGCTCCGGTCTGCCCGGCCAATGCCATTTCAACCACCTTGAAAGCGTTGGTCTCGACGCGACCGCCATAGTATCGGTTGACGATTTCCTCTGAAATTGTCTCAGCACTATCCTGAAGCAACTGCTGGCAAGCCCCGGCCAATTCAGCTAAATCATCAGAGAAGGCATCGAGCAGAGCTTTTGCCGCTCCCTGGGAAATCTTTCGGCCTGCGTGGGAGAATTCGGCTTGAATAAACGCCAGCTTCTCGCCATCACCCTTAATTGCTAGGCAGGCCACTTCGGCGCAGTTCGAATTTGCCCTGATCGCATCAACTAGCTTCTTGCCTCTGACACTCGAACCGGTGTGACGAAGGATCACTGTCGTGTCGCTGGTTGGGTTTTCTATGTACTGCAAGCCGTCGGAAATCAAGTCATCGCTGCATCGTTCAAAGCCGGAGATAATAACCAGTCTTGGCTCAGCAAAGAGGGATGGGCTCGTAATGTTCAGCAGTTGACCAGCCTGGTAATCGGCTGCGTCGAGTTCGTGAATCTCAAGCGCGGGATCAAGTTTCTTTAGATTTTCGCGCAAATCTCGGATGGCTCGGCTGGCAAAGTAATCTTCAGGACCTGACACAAATACAACCGGGTGCGGCGAAGTCTTTCGCCAATCCATCTGCATCGCCTTAGTCACCATCACAGCCTAGCCGTGGCCCCGAGTACTTACCCGCAGACCCTCTGATGATGGCGTGACAGCGATGGAACCGAGTTGATCAGTGCGGTAAACGTGCGAGCCGATTCGCGCCAAGAAATTTAGCGTCCTTCGCGTCGGATGCCCATAATCATTATGTGCTCCGACGGAAATCAGAGCTACATCTGGCTTGAGAGCTTCGTACAGTTCGGGGTACTGATCAGCAGAACCGTGATGAGATACCTTCACCACGAGCGGCACTCCCCCGAATCCATTGCCTAACCAACCCGCTGACTCACGCGCTATTCTCATCTGACCTTTTTCACCTAAATCAGCAAGAGTCAGCACATTAACAACCGGACTTTTGAACAAAATAGTCACGCTTCCATCATTTGAATCTTCCGCTTCGGCGGCGCCATGATGAGGCGATAACACCTTCCAGGTGAAATGACCAAGTTGCCCCGTTAGACCAACTCCTGCCTCAATCAATTGACTGGCTGCCTTTCTTAGTTTTCGATAAGTAATTGCGGCGGCAGGACGCTCGTCGTGGTAACTCGTGATTATCGCGGATTTCACTCGGGCAGCAGATAGAACACCGTCCAGCCCACCCACGTGATCGAGATCAAAGTGCGTCAGCACTAATAGATCAATCGTCCTAATGCCCAACTCATTTAGGCATCCGGAAACTGGACGAGGCTTTCGGCCGACGTCGATTAGCGCGACCAACCCTTGAGATCGAATTAGAGTGGCGTCACCCTGTCCAACGTCACAGGAAATTACCGTCCAGTCCCCTTTGAGCCAACTGCCGATTCGAATTTGATTGCTCGCGCAACTGCCTAGTGTGACCGATAGAACTAGTGCCAGGAGTATCGCGGCCACTCTTCGCAATGCGATGTTCGTTGAACTAGCCCATATGGCTACCGTGGCTGCGATACCCGTAAATAGTGCCGCTCCGAGTAGCCCATCGGGCCACGAAATCGTGGCGGCCGGAGCATTAGCGAAGAAATCAGCCAGGTACACAATAAAACCGGTCGCCAAGGAGGCTAGCCAAGTTAATCCGGAGGTTAGGAATGGGAAAACAGGGGCGATCAGACACCCCAACATGCCCAGAACAGTAACCGGAGCCACCAGTGGCTCGGCCAGCAAGTTGGCAATGATCGAATAGGTAGAAAGCCCAGGTTGAAACTGAAGCAACACTGGAGTGCAAAGAAGTTGCGCAGCGACCGATACCGAAAGTGGCAACGCCAACCAGCGCGGTAGCCGAGCCTCCAAACGCCTGGCTAGGGAGGGCGCAAGCACGAGGATACCGATCGTGGCCAGCACCGAGAGAATGAAGCCGTAGTCGGCCGCCAGCCAAGGGTTACTGATGAGGAGAACGATGACGGCTAGCGACAGGGCACTCATCGCCGAGGTGTTCCGCCCCAAGGCTCTTGCGCCGATCACTATGGCCGCCATGAGCCCCGCTCTCAACACACTGGGCTGAGGACCCACCAGAAGGATGTAACCCAATAGCGCCGCGAGAGTGAGCAATAGCCTTACCTGGCGAACCAACGCGAATCTCGAGAGAAGGAGATAGACCGCTCCGATGACTATCGCGCAGTTCGCACCTGATACGGCGGTGAGGTGTGTCAGAGACACCACCTTCATCGTTTCGGCGGTAGCAGAACTTAGAGCCGACTTATCACCAATTGCTAAGCCAGCAACCAGAGCTTTGGCGTCTGAACTTACGCCAGCAAGGTGAGACATGAATGCATCTCTCATGAAGCCCAAAGGTCCCTGGTAGGCCTCTGACCGTTGCCACCCCCGGTGTTGGGGCGCATGTGACCCATACGAATAATTGGCCATTAGACCACTTGCCACCAAGACGACCAGAAACCTCTTCATGTCTGCCATCCGGTCAAGATGCCACAGAGTAGCCAAATCAAGATGGCAACAATGATTAACATCACAGCGACACAAGTTTCTCTAAGCTCGCAAACAACTTAGAGCCGATGCCTCCAACTTGCAGCAAATCCTCCTTGCGTTTGAAACCACCATTGGCAGTGCGCCAATCGATGATGCGATTGGCAAGGGCTGGCCCCACTCCAGGCAATGACTCAAGTTCAGATTCGCTTGCCCGGTTTAGGGAAATTTGCGCGTTTGCCCCAGAGTGAGACCCGACATTATTTGGCTGGTCTCCCAATTTAAGAATGATCACCTGTTCGCCGTCACTGAGCGGTCGTGCCAAATTCACACTTGCTTGATCGGCGTCATCCATGAAACCACCGGCAGCGACTACGGCATCGAAGAGCCTTGACCCAACCTCGAGTTCATAGACTCCAGGCACCTTGACCCTGCCGACCACGTGAACGTAAAACGTAGGTGAATGCACCACAGCCGAACCGGTGGGATTACCGCTTGGCGAGGATATCGTTTGGGAACCCGAACTCGAAAGAGTTCCGACCATGGTAGCCAGAGCGCAAATTACAACGAAGACTAAAGCCAACAGCTTTTTACTAGTGCTGACTTGAGTGAAATATTTTCGAGCTCGCGCGACTAGGTCATCCATGTGAAAGAAAATAGGCCAGCCCGCAAATGCGGAACCGGCCTAGTTTCTATTCTGTTGACAGGGAGTTATTTGGTGGCGATGTTGACAAGCTTCGGAGCTCGCACGATGACGTTAGCGATTTCCTTGTCGCCAATGGCCTTCTTTACTGCCTCGGAAGCAAGCGCGAGCTCGCGTAGATCGTCTTCGGAAATGCCGACTGGGACCTCAAACTTGTCACGCACCTTGCCATCGACCTGCGCGATCGCAACAATCGAGCTCTCTACCAAGAGCGATAGATCTGCCTCTGGAAGTTGCGCCAAGGCGACGCCTGGTTCATGACCAAGTTTCTGCCACATGTCTTCAGCGGTGTATGGAGCAAATAGAGACAAGGCTTTGGCAACGGTCTCGGCAGCTTCGCGAACTGCTGGGTCTTCTTGACCTGCAGCACCGTCGATAGCCTTGCGAAGCGCGTTTACGAGCTCCATGATCTTGGCAACGCCAACGTTGAACTTGAAGTTCTCGATCAGTGGCCCGAAGTCACGAAGGAAGGTGTGGGTTGCCTTGCGCAGTTCTGCATTGCCGCCAGCGAAATTAACACCAGGTAGCGACTTCACATCATTGGCGGTTCTCCACGCACGGGCTAAGAATTTGGCCGAGCCAGCAGGTGAAACATCAGCCCAGTCGATGTCATCCTCAGGTGGTCCAGCGAAAGACATGGTGAGGCGCACGGCGTCAACACCGTGCTCGTCGAGCTGCTCACTAAGTGCCACGAGGTTTCCACGTGACTTCGACATCGCGCTTCCACCCATCAGAACCATGCCCTGGTTTAGGAGGCGCGTGAAAGGCTCTTCGAAATCTAGGTAATCGAGGTCGTGCAGCACCTTGGTGACAAAGCGTGCGTAAAGCAGGTGAAGAATCGCGTGGGTTACTCCACCCACGTATTGATCAACCGGCGCCCAAGCCTTGGCTTCGTCCTTAGGGAAGGCAACTTCATCCGAGTTTGGCGACAAAAAGCGCAGGAAATACCAGGATGAGTCGACAAAGGTATCCATGGTGTCGGTGTCGCGCTTCGCAGCCGCACCACACTTCGGACAGGTTACGTTTACCCAATCGGTTGCTCCACCTAGCGGTGAAGTTCCCTTTGGCTTTAGGTCTAGACCTTCGGCTGAAGGCAACAGCACTGGCAACTGGTCGGCAGGAACTGGAACTTCGCCACAGTTGTCACAGTGGATGATCGGAATTGGAGTGCCCCAGTAGCGCTGGCGCGAGATTAGCCAGTCGCGAAGCCTGAAGTTCTTGGTCTTCTTACCCTTGCCCTCGGCCTGCAGCAGTTCAGCGATCTTGTCGATTGCTTCCTCTTTGCTTAGACCGTTCAGCGGACCTGAGTTGATTAGGGTGCCTGAACCAGTGGTCGGAGCTTCGCCGGTAGAAGGGTCTAGCGCCACACCGTTTTCATCTTTGACGTCAACGACGGTTCGGATCGGCAAGCCCATTGCCTTTGCGAACTCGAAGTCTCGCTGGTCGTGAGCAGGTACGGCCATGATTGCACCGTGGCCGTAATCGGCAAGTACGTAGTCTGAAGCCCAGATTGGCAGCTTCTCGCCGTTAACTGGGTTGATGGCAAAACGGCCAAGGTCAACGCCAGTCTTAGGGCGGTCGGTGGCTAGACGTTCAATGTCGTTCGACTGCTTGACCACTTCAAGGTAGCTGGTAAAGGCCTTCTGAACCTCTGGGTTGGAGTCAGAAGCAAGTTCGGCCGCCAATGCGCTGTCGGCGGCTACCACCATGAAAGTTGCACCGAAAAGCGTGTCTGGGCGTGTAGTAAACACGGTTACCGGTTCGCTGCGACCCTCGATTTCGAAGTTAACATCTGCGCCGTAAGAGCGACCAATCCAGTTGCGCTGCATTGAAAGCACCTTGGCTGGCCAGTTGCCCTCAAGTGTGTCTAGGTCATCGAGCAAACGGTCGGCGTACTCGGTCACCTTGAAATACCACTGGGTAAGTGCCTTCTTGGTTACTACGCTGTCGCAGCGCTCACAAAGACCCTGCACGACCTGCTCGTTAGCCAGCACGGTTTGGCAGCTAGGGCACCAGTTGACGTTCGAGTTCTTGCGATAAGCGAGACCCTTGTTGTAAAACTCAAGGAACAGCCACTGGTTCCAGCGGTAATAGCTCGAATCCGAGGTGACTAGTACTCGATCCCAGTCAAACGAACAAGCGTATCGACGCATTGATGACTTCTGCTGGGCGATGTTGTCATAGGTCCAACCCTTTGGGTCAAGCCCGCGCTTGATGGCTGCGTTCTCGGCAGGAAGACCGAAGCTGTCCCAGCCGATCGGGTGCATAACGTTGAAACCCTTTTGAACCCAGTAGCGAGAGATGACATCACCAAGGGCGTACGCCTCAGCGTGACCCATGTGAAGATCACCCGATGGGTATGGAAACATGTCGAGAACGTACTTCTTTGGACGCTCATCGCCTGGCTTACCAGAAGCGAATGGGCGCAGTTCGTCCCAAACTGGCAGCCACTTCTCTTGGATCGCAGCTACGTCGTATTCGTTCTCGGCCATTTCAGGCGCGTTTTGCTCAGTCATTTACTCGCTTTTCATAAAATCTGTGGGTCAAAAACCCGTTCTTCAAGGTTACCAATCAAGCCCATGGGTCGGTGGCGTTTAGGGCACTAAGTAACGCTTGGGCTTTAAGTTTTGTTTCCTCTAGTTCGGCGGTTGGATCAGAGTCGATGGTGATGCCACCGCCAACGCCAATCTTGATGACCTCACCTTCAAAAACCATGCTTCGAATGACCATCGCAAACTCAGCTGAGCCATCTGCTGCTAGATAACCAACGCAGCCTGAGTAGATTCCACGAGGGCCCTGCTCTAACTCGCTAATGATTTCCATCGCTCGCAGTTTCGGTGCACCGGTCATCGAGCCTCCCGGAAAAGCAGCAAGGATGGCAGACCATGCCGACTCCCCCGGCGCTAATCTGCCGGTCACGGTGCTAACCAGTTGGTGAACCGTCGCGTAACTCTCGATGTCAAACAGCAGCGGAACCGAAACGCTGCCAACCTCAGAAACCTTGCCAATGTCGTTACGCATCAAGTCAACGATCATCAAGTTCTCGGCGCGCTCTTTTTTATCTTGCTGAAGCTCGGCGGCGATTGCCGCATCCTGGTCGGCGTACTGACCGCGTGGACGCGTGCCCTTGATCGGCTTGCTGCTAACCAGACCGTCGGTCGTGACTCGGATGAACTGCTCCGGTGAAGACGAAACCAGAGCGTGGTCACCAAGTTTTATGAATGCCGAGTAAGGCGCTGGATTCGACTGGCGCAAGCGCAAGAAAACGGCCAATGGGTCGCGCACGCCCGCAATTGTGATCTCGTTAGTCAGACATACCTGGTAAACATCACCAATCTGAATGTGATGCTGAACTCGTTCGATCATTGCAAGATAGTCGGTTGGCTGGTGACGAACGCTTGCTGGAGCCGGCAAGCCCTCAATCGGTTGCTGGTGCAGGTAGGTGGCGACTTGGCCGCCAGAAAATCCGAGGCGAAGAAGTGCCGCTTGGTGCCAAAACTCGAAATCGGTAGCCGATTCAAATGCGCCCACGAAATAGAGCCCCTGTTTGGCATGATCAAAAACAATCGCGCGGTCAGCAAGGATGAAGTTTGGCACAGACTCGTAAGAGAGAACACCGACTAAGCCTGGACGCCAGCTGAACGGAAGCTCCGGTAAGCCGTCGAACTTCAGTCGAGTCAGCTGCTCTGGGATAGACGAGTTTGCAAAGTCTGCAAGCGGCCCAGCGCCAATCACCGAGAAGTTAGAGTCGGGGCTGTTCTCGCCGTCCAACCAAAATGCATTCGTTTCCGTCGAATAGAGCTGAACAAACACATCCGCAGGGTGCACCCAACCCCCAAGAAAGGCACTGTGCAACTGCATAGGGTTCCTCTGTGGATGGCGATTGGGAAGAGTTTGATTCTTCATCTAGATTAGACGCATTAGCCACTTATCCTTGGGGAGCGAGATGACCGACACTAGTCAGTTCTTCCAGTTCCGCGCGGGTGTTTTGACACCAATCCACGAGGCCTCTGCACTTGAAGTGCAGTTAGAAGTCGCCGACAGTTGGCTGGTCGAGGATGGTAAGTGCCGCAGCCTGCGTGCGCACCTCGATAGATTCTCATCCTGGGTGACCGAAATCAGCCCGGCCTGCGAGCCCTCGCTTGAAGAGTTCTTTCGACAGGTCATCGAAATAATCCCACCAACCGGCCGCTGGTTTCCGAGAATTGAATTCCACGCCGAAGCCGAATCTCCACACCACCTTTATCTCCGACTGAGAGAAGCGCCAGATCAGCTCGGCGAAGTAGTTCTTTGGACGCTGCCAGAACCCGACCCACGCATCAACCCAACAGTAAAGGGACCAGATCTAAGCCTAGGGATGCAAATGCGTCGCAATGCCAAGATGCATGGAGCTGACGAGGCCGTCATCCTGGATGCAGAAGGTTTCATCCTTGAAGGTGCACTCAGTTCACTGGTTTGGTGGCGCGGTGAAACACTTTGCTCGTCAAGTGAGAATCAGCCTTGGTTACCGAGCGTGACCCGCGAAGAGGTTTTCTCAATCGCAAAGCAGATGGGTTACGCCACCAAAACCGAAAAGGTTAAGCCCTACGATCTAGTCGGCCTCGAGATTTGGGCGCTGAGCTCGCTGCAGGGCATCCGTGTAGTTAGCGAGTGGATTGATCTCGGCGCACCAGTTGGTAGATCGGCACACTTCGAAGCCTTCAACAGAAGATTGCGAATGCTGTCAACTTCGATTTACCAATAGTCGAGCGACTTACTGATCTACGGCAAACGTATTTCTTCATCAACCAATGATCGATATTTGCCTTCATGGCTAATCAACAAAACTGCCCTAGTTTGGTCGTTGCGAAGGATGTCGAAAATATCCTCCATCAATCGATCAGCCTGCGTTGCGTCAACATTTGCGGTTGGCTCGTCCAGAATCAGAATTTGGAAGTTTGCGAGGAGTGCGCGGGCTAGCGCCAACCTCTGTGCCTCTCCCCCGGAAATGAGCACTCCGCGATCACCCAGTTGAGTGTCGAGCCCCTCGCGAGATTCAAACATCTTCCACAGCCCGACTCGCGAGAGTAGCGCCATGAGCTCGGGATCGCTTGCATCGGGTTTAGCAATAAGCAGGTTTGCCCTCACGTCACCAATGAATACCGATGGGTTCTGCTCAACCAAACCAATCAATTTATTGACCGATTCGAAGTCGAACTGCTCCACGGGTTTTCCGTTAATCAAATACAGACCCGAATGTGCATTGATTAGTCGACTCAATACCAACGCCACGGTGCTTTTACCCGAGCCACTTTCACCAGTTAGTAGCAGTTTCTTGCCGGGTTCAATGCGCATATTGACGCCGCTAACCGCATCAACCTCTGCACCTGGATAGCGAACACTGATTGACTTCAAATCGATCGACTCAAAACTTCGTACTGTCAGTGCTCCAGTCGTGATCGTCAGCGAATCAGGTATTTCGCGTTCTAATAATTCGCGCACCCGGTCGGAGCTCGAAGAGTAGCGGCGATAAGCAGATACCGCCGGCTGAGCGTTTTGAATAAGTTCAAAAATCGCCAAGGGCAACAGCACCAAAACAGCTAGCCAGACCCCTTGCAATCGACTAGTTTCAACAGCCAGACCACCGAACCAGGCACCGGATAGCATCGCCAAAGTAGCCAGCAAAGACAATAACGCCAGGCCGATGCCAGTTGAAGTATTGGTCTTCGAAACTGCAGCGCGCAGGCGAATATCAATCTCTCTTAGCTCGTCCATTTTTTGCGGCATCCAGCCATAGGCAAGATAAACGTCCTGATTCTCGATGAGATTCAGGCTGAGATCTGAAAGCTGCGCCTTCAGCGGCGAAATCAAAGTGTCGCTTTGTCTTGAAGACCTTGCGCTCAGTGGAATAGCAAGCAAGAAACCGAGTAGAACCGCAGCACACAGCAAGAAGCCCGCCGAGGGCAGCAGTAACCAGACACACACGATGCTGGCCAGTGAAATGGAGATGGCTTGCAAGAGCGGGGCAATAACCCGCAATGGCAGATTCTGAAGCTCGTCGACGTCACTTACCACCCGAGAGAGGGTTTCGCCGCGACCTTGCTGAGCGATGCCGCCAGGAAAGAATGGAACGAGCCGCTCGAACAAGATTGGCCTGCGCTTCGCCAACATTCGAAACGCAGAGTCATGGAGGAGAATACGCTCGAGATATCTAAACGTCGCCCGCCCAACCGCAAAGCCACGCACACCTACGATTGCGATACCCAGATAGACGATCGAATTTACTTCGGCGGCTCTAGAAATCAACCAGGCTGATACTCCGAGCAGCGCAACCGCCGATATTCCTTGTAGAACGGAAGCCAAGAGGCCGAGTTTGAATAACCCATCTCTTGGGATACCGAGTCGGATGTTCTGTCGATGAGATCTAAACAACGCCAACCTCAATCACTTGGTCAGCGGCACCGATTATCGCTGCCTGATGCGAGATGGCCACGACTGCCTTGCCCTCTCGTGCGAACAGAGCAAGAGATTCGACTAGGACTCTAGCCCTCTCGTCGTCGAGAGCCGAGATTGGCTCGTCGAGCAATAGAAATTTGGTCATCTCATTCAACGAGCGGTAGAAAGCCCTAGCCGCGCATATCCTCTGAGCTTGCCCTCCAGACACGGATGATCCGTTTTCACCCACAAGAGTTAAGCCATCGAGATCATCAAGAGCCGCGCGCCTGATAGCCAGGTCTAATTTCGCGGAGTCGAAAGGAACACCGATGCCAACGATGTTTTCTACAACAGTTCCAGCAAACAACTTATTTTGCTGAGGCATCCAAGCACATTCATCAAATGAAAGCACCGGCGCAGTGTCACCCAGCCCTAATAGGTTGGTAAAAATCGTTGATTTACCTGCCCCCGATGGGCCGGTTATCGCGTAGAAGTGACCCAATTCAAAGTTCGGCAGATGAGGGGTCGCAGTCGCCGCTCGTTTCGCTCGAGCACCATCGATTACATCGAGAATTCCGGTTGATGCCGCAACGCCATCAGCTGAAGCATGAAATTGAGCACCTACCTGCCGGAGCGGAAGAAATGCATCAGGTGCAAGCAGCAAGACAAACAAGCCAACGGCGAGGGTAATGTCACCGCTTAGCAGGCGAAGGCCGATCGAAACCGCTATGAGCGCGACGGCAAGGCTCGAAATCAGTTCCAAAGCGAATCCCGAGAGAAAAGTTAGGCGAAGCACCTTCATTGTGCGAACTCGATGTTCTTCGCTGACTCGAGTGAGAATTTCCACCTGCGATTTCGCCCGGTCGAAGATCTTTAGAGTGGTTAGTCCCCGGAGGACCTCTAGAAAGTGCCTAGAAAGGCTTGTAAGAGCCTCGAGTTGCTTCTGCTGGACGCTGCGCGTAGCCCAGCCAATCAATATCATGAAAATTGGCACGAGTGGCAGGGTTAGCAGCAAAACTAAGCCACTCGAAAAATCACTAAACCAAATAATCAAGACAAAGGCTGGGGTCACCAGAGCGGTGTAAACCACTTGAGGTAGATACTTGGCAAAGTAGGAGTCAAGCGAATCCAAGCCAACTGTGGCAAGCAGATTCAACTCTGCAACACTTCGCTTTGCCACCCAACCTGGTCCAAGGCGGTTGACGGCCTCGAAGAACTTCTTTCGAAGCTCTAGCTTTACCGCAGCCGTCGCCCGAACCGCCATCACTTCTTGAAGCCAAATGGTGAAAGCCTTTGCGGTACCTCCAGCCAAGAGCCAGCCAAGACTATAGGAAACAGATTCCACGGTGGCATGTTCGATGAAAACCTGGCTAATGAAGAACGAAGCGGCCCAGGCAATTGTGATGGTTGCGGCTGACCCAAGCATGGCAAGGGCGACCACGCCGGTGATAAACCAGCGGGCCGCCCCTGCCTCCCGAAGGAGTCTTGAATCAATCGGTTTGATGATTTGCTCGAATCTAGTGCGAACCAGCCGGAATTGACTTGCGGCTCACACGCTTTCTGAAGACCCAGTAGGTCCATCCTTGATACAGCAGCACTAGTGGAATCATGACAACGGCTACCCAGCTCATCACAGTAAGTGTGTACTGGCTAGATGAAGCGTTATCAATGGTCAAGCTGAATGCAGGGTCGGTTGTCGATGGAAACACGTTAGGGAACAACGCAGCAAACATTGAACCTACTGCAGTCATGATCGTGAACACGAGAAGCGAGAATGAAACACCCTCGCGCTTGAAGTGATTAGCAACTAGTGCAGCGATCAGAGAAAGTGCAGCCAACGCGGTCAGGATGAATCCGATCACACTGAAGTGTGCTAGCAGGGTCCAGACCAAGAACACTGCGGCCAGGGCGGTCGCAATGACACCGACCTTCGAGGCCAATGCGCGTGCTCGATCTTTTATCTCTCCATCAGTCTTTAGTGTGATGAACACCAAACCGTGAGTGAAGAACAAGGTGAGAGTCACCAAGCCGCCAAGCAAACCGTATGGGTTCAGCAAGGTGAAGAGATTACCGGTGAATACGTGATCCTTATTTAGCGGCACACCCTGAACGATGTTGGCGAACGCAACACCCCAAAGCAGAGCCGGCAATGCCGAACCGATAACAATCATCCAGTCGAAACGCGACTTCCATTTGGCTTCATTCGCACCAATGGTGTGACCCTTTCCGCGATATTCAAAAGCCACACCGCGTGCAATAAGAGCAGCCAGGATGAGCAGCAATGGCAAATAGAACCCGCTGAAAAGCGAGGCATACCATTCTGGGAACGCGGCAAATAAGCTCGCGCCGGCGACCAAGACCCAAGTTTCGTTTAGATCCCAAACTGGGCCAATGGTGTTGATTAGAACGCGGCGGTCGGTGTCATCCTTGCCAAGAAATGGCAGCGACATACCGACACCGAAGTCAAAGCCGTCGAGTACGAAGTATCCAATAAATAGGAAACCGACTACCAGGAACCAAATTTCGTTTAGTTGCATTTTGTTTTCTCCTTCTGGTTTCTAGTAGGCAACGGCCATTTTGTCGGCGTCTTCAGAAACTGGTTGCTCTTCGACACCCTTTTGGGCCGCCGCAAGAAGCAGTCTCAACTCGACTACTGCTAGCACGCCGTAGATCAGCGTGAAGACAATCAGTGAGATCAGGACGTCGACACCATTGATGCCCGGGGAAACGGCACTTGCTGTTTTCATGAGCTTGAAGACGATCCATGGCTGGCGGCCCATTTCGGTGAACATCCAACCGATTGAGATACCAAGCACTGGGATGGGTGCACCCCAGATGGCAACGTTCCACACCCAGTTAGGTAGGTTGTACTTCCACTTGCGGGTAAGCACCAATCCGGTCACCGCGATTAGCATCGAAAGCAGACCAAGGCCAATCATCCAGCGGAATGCCCAGTAGGTAATCCAAAGCACTGGCATGTAGTTGCCAGGGCCGTACAGGTGCACGTATTGAGCCTGAAGATCGTTTAGACCCTCAACCGTGCCATTGATTGTGTGTGTTGAAAGGTATGAGAGCAGATAAGGGATGCGAACCGAAAAGAGTTCGCTCACGCCGTCTGGGGTTCCCAGGGTAAAGATTGAGAACGAGGCGTCGGCGCCGGTTGAAGTGTTGTAGAGCGCTTCGGCAGCCGCCATCTTCATAGGTTGAGTTTGAACCATCGCTAGGCCCAGACCGTCACCGGTGATGATGGTACCGATTCCACCGAGCAACACAGTCCAGAGACCGAAACGAGTCGCAGTGCGCATCGGTTCGACAAACTGCTTGCGCTTCAGGTGGTATGCGCCAACTGCGACGACTACCGCACCCGCAAACATAAATGAAGCGGTGATGGTGTGGGGAAATTGGTTCAACGCGACGATGTTGGTCAGTACGGCACCGATGTCAACAAGCTCTGCGCGGTTCTTGGCTTCATTGATTTCAAAGCCAACCGGGTTCTGCATGAAAGCATTCGCCGCAAGGATGAAGTACGCAGATAGCCAAACGCCGAGTGCGGTCATCCAAATGGTTGCCAAGTGAACTTTCTTTGGGAGACGATCCCAACCAAAGATCCAGAGACCGATGAAGGTCGACTCGAAGAAGAAGGCAAGTAGACCCTCCATCGCCAACGGGGCTCCGAAGACATCTCCGACAAACCTCGAGTAGTCTGACCAGTTCATTCCGAATTGAAATTCCTGAACAATTCCGGTGACAACACCCATTGCGAAGTTAATCAGGAATACTTTTCCGAAAAGCTTCGTTAGCTTAAGAAACTTCTCGTTGTTAGTGCGAACCCAGGCGGTCTGGAGAATCGCGACCAAGACAACCATGCCGATAGTGAGCGGCACGAATAAGAAGTGGTAAACGGTGGTTAGGCCGAACTGCCAGCGCGATAAGTCGAGCGCGCTGAGGTCGGTTAGCACGGCTGGGATAGCGGTGTGCATTGCCTTCTCTCTTTCCGAAGACGCTAAAAGTGCTTCTTCAACTTAGGTCTACTCCTGTTTATAACGTTTACGCAACGAAGGTTTGCCTAACCTAAGTTTCTAGAACGCTTTTCTATATCGCCACATTAGTCCACTCAGAGATTCCGAGAGGCTAGATGCTTAGGATTGAGCCGTGAACGACATTCTGAACTGGCTTCTCGAGACCGTACAGAGCGTAGACCCTATGCTGCGCAATCTGCTTGCCGGTTTTGCCATTCTCTGCGAAACCTCGCTCTTCGTCGGCCTGATCATTCCAGGCGACACGGTCGTTCTTGTTGCGGCTACCGGCGTAACCGACATCCTTGATTTCTTCTATCTGCTTGGAGCCGTGCTGCTTGGTTCGCTAATTGGCGAATCGCTCGGCTTCTTCATTGGCCGACTCTTCGGCAAGCGAATTCGCTACAGCAAGTTTGGCCAACGCCTTGGCGAGAAGAACTGGCAACTAGCTGACCGCTTTGTTGAACGACGCGGTGGCGTCGCCGTTGCAATCTCGAGATTCTTGCCGATTCTGCATTCTTTGGTTCCGGTCGTGTCGGGCATGACCAAAATGCGTTACCGAACCTTCATTTCTTGGACCGTAGCGGCATGCGCCATCTGGGCTAGCGCCTACGTTGGCGTCGGTTATCTCGCTCGAAGCACCTACCAGCAAATCGCGGGGCAGCTGAAGTGGGGCGGGCTGGCATTCGTTGCAATCATCCTGATTTTCATGATTATCGTTCACTTCGGCAAACAGAAGCTTGAAATCGCTGCGGAGAAAATGGCCGATAATCCCGCGGCCAGCAAGGATGAGGTTAACTAATGTGCGGTCGTTTTGTGGTTGCTCGAACCGTTGGTGAAATTCAGACCATCTTCGAAGCGGACGAGATCATCGGCGATGTTCCCGGTGTTTCTTTCAACGTCGCGCCAACTCAACCAATCGCCATCATCGTCGACCGCGCTTTCGAAAAGGCCCCGGATGGGTCTCCACTCGGCGAATTGAGTCGCGAAATTCACGCCGCTCGTTGGGGTCTGGTTCCTCGATGGGCAAAGGGTCCTGCCGAGGGTGCTCCCCTAATCAACGGCCGCATCGAGAGTTTGCTTGAAAAGCCTTCATTCAAAGATTCGGTGGTTCGTCGTCGTTGCGTGATTCCGGCTTCGGGTTATTACGAATGGCACGTTGCCGCCGACGGCACCAAGCAGCCTTTTTACATCAATGCCGGCCCGGATGGCATGTTTGCACTCGCCGGCTTGTACGAATGGTGGGCAGACCCAACCAAGGATGCCAAGGATCCATCACGCTGGCTGCTTTCTGCGACGACGCTGACTAAGGCTTCCTGCCCGGAGTTGGCGCACATTCACGACCGTAACCCGGTCTTGCTCTCTCCAGACACCTTTGAAGCGTGGCTAGACCCTCACATCGAGGGTGACCAAGATCTACTCGAGGCGATTGCTATCGATTCTGATTTCGTGGCTGCCGAAGCAGAGTTCTTCAAGGTAGGCACCGAAGTTGGGCAAGTTCGCAACAACACCCCTGAGCTCATTAAACCGCTGCACTAACCAGCTCAGACACGCCCGGGGCTGCATAAAACCCCTTCTCAATTTGAATTGTCTGACCCTTTTCCTACACTCTTAACGTTCGAACATATGTTCGAATAAATGAGAGGATGGATCATGCAGCGAATCGACGAAAAAGTCTTGGTTTCGACCAATCGCAGCGGCGAACCTATTGGGTTCCTGTGGCGCAACTCCAACTATCAGGTTCGAACTAAACCCGTGCGCTGGTTTGCCCGACGTGATTGGTGGCTTGAAGCCACCCGTGTTCAACGTGGGGTCGGTGCCAACGTTCTTGAAGTTGAAGTCTGGCGCATGGTGGCGTCTAAGGGCGAAGAACCAGAGGCTGCCAAGAAAACCCAGTTCGAGATAGTGCACAGCTCAGATGACGCCAATGACCAAAAGGGCATTTGGCGTCTGATGCGGGTTTACGACTAGAAGGTCAAGGAGGTCATCGTGAGCGGTTTCACCCACTTGCACGTGGCTTCGGCATTCTCTGGTCACTACGGGGTCACCAGACCCGAAACAATGGCAGAGGCGGTCGCAGCTTCGGGCTCGAGCGCACTCGCCATAACCGACCGAGACGGGCTATACGGTTCGGTCAAACACATCGGAGCCTGTCTGAAGTTAGGCATCTCCCCCATTGCCGGCGTTGACCTTGCCATTCTCGATGAGAGCGGCTCGGTTTTGGCAAGAAGCGTGATCCTCGCCCACGGTCAAAATGTCGGCAAGGGCTGGTCAAAACTTTGTGCCATCGTTTCGGCAGCACATTCGTCTCGAAGCAAATCAGGCCAAATGCGCAAAGAAGCGCAGATCGGCATCAAGCGAAGTGAACTAGCAAGACTCCTAGCCGAAGATGGCGGTTGCACGGTCTTGATTGGCCCAGATAGCGATGTCGGTCGCGCGGTTCTGAGTGGGCCAAAACAGCTGGCCAGTTCACTTCTAAGTTCTTGGCGTGAAATGTTCAGGCATCCGGCAACACTCGGCGTCGAGATTGTCAGCCATCTAACCGAACCGGGCACCGCCTATTCGACCGAACAAGCTCACCGAATGCTGCAACTAGCAGATTCGATGTCGATTCCGACCGTCTTGACGAATGCCGTTCGCTATCTAGAGCCCGATGACGCTCTGACCGCCGATGTTCTCGATGCAGCCAGGCACTTAGAGCCTTTAGGCCTGTTTACCCCGCAGCCAAACGCACAGGCTTGGCTTAAGCCAGACATTTCGATGCAAGCCCTGGCTCTCGAAATATGCGGTGAGGCCAGTCGCGCATTGCAACTTCTAGATTCAACAGAACGCCTTGCCGATCGCTGCCGACTCGAACCGATAACCGATTGCGGTTGGGGCAAACCGAAAACCCCCGAAAAGAGCGCACTCGGCATCGAGGGCAATCCCTTTGAGGTGCTTTGGCAAAAGGCCCATGCCGGAATCGACCATTATTACCGTGGCGCAAATGCGGCGCTGTTGTCTCAGGTTCATCACCGCCTAGGCCAAGAGTTGATCACAATCAACAAACTTGGTTTCGCGACCTACTTTCTTACGGTTGCCGATGTAGCCCAGATGATTCGCGATATGAGAATCAGAAGCCAGGCTAGAGGTTCGGGTGCCGGCTCGTTGACCAACTATCTACTCGGCATCAGCGGCGTCGACCCAATCGAACATGACCTGCTGTTTGAGCGCTTCCTGAGTACCGAAAGATCGACGTTGCCTGACATCGACATCGACGTAGAGTCGGCCAGACGCCACGACATCTATCGAGCCATCTTCAAACGCTATGGCAGCAGCCGGGTGACTTTGCTCTCAATGCAGTCAACCTATCGAGGGCGCGGTGCAATGCGCGACTCTGGCTTGGCCCTGGGGCTCGAAGATGAAGAGATCGACGACATAGCCAAGAACATGTGGCGCTTTAGCGCTCGAAGCTTCAGAGGCGCTCTGGGCACCAAACCAGAACTGTCGGCTCTAGCTTCGGCGGTAGAAGAAGACCGACGCATGAATCTCTTGGTCGACATCACCGAAAGACTCGACCGGCTACCCAGACACATTTCGATGCACCCGTGTGGCGTCATTCTCGGAGACTCGACCCTGCTGCAGCGAACTTCGGTTGAGCCAAGTGGGCTAGGGCTGCCAATGAGCCAGTTCGATAAAGACGACATGGACCCGATGGGCTTGCTGAAACTAGACGTTTTGGGTGTGCGAATGCAGAGTGCGATGGCCTACGCGGTTAGAGAGATCGCCCGCGTGCGAGGCGAAAACCTTGACCTAGACAACATTCCGCGCGATGACGCAGACACATTCAAGACCATACGCACCACCAACACCCTCGGCATCTTTCAAATCGAAAGCCCTGGTCAACGCGAGCTAACCGGCAAACACCAACCGACAGAATTCAACGACTTGACCATTCAGATTTCTCTCTTTAGACCCGGGCCGATGAAGGGCAACATGATTGCGCCCTATCTAGATGGGCGACACGGTTTTGCCAAGGCCGATTTCATTCACGAAGACCTTGTGCCGATTTTGAAAGAAACCTGGGGCGTGGTCATCTTTCACGAACACGTTCTGCGAATCTTGAACGTAATGACCGGCTGCACATTAGCCAAAGCCGACGAGATGAGGCGTTCGCTCGAAAACCCTCGCGTGGCACCTCAGGTCAAGAAGTTCTTTCACGAGAAGACTCAAGAGCGCGGCTATAGCAAGGCGGTTATCGATCGAGTCTGGGAGATTCTCGAGGGATTCAGTAGCTTTGGCTTCTGCAAGGCACATGGCGCCGCCTTTGCCCTGCCGACCTATCAAAGCGCATGGCTCAAGACTCACTTCCCAACCGAGTTCCTTGCCGGTCTATTCACCCATGATCCAGGCATGTATCCGAAGAGATTACTAATGGCCGAAGCCAGGCGACTCGGTGTCAAGGTGTTGCCGCTAGACGTAAATAAATCAACCGATGAATACCTGGTTGAGCCCGATGGAATCAGATTGGCTCTCACCGAAGTGCAGGGCGTGAGCGAAGCCGAAGTGGCTCGCATCATTGAAGAGCAACCCTTCAAAGACATCGCCGATTTCTATTTGCGAGTCAAACCAACCAGAAGAACTCTCGAGCGCCTGGCTCTCTTGGGCGCCTTTGACAGTTTCGGTGGCAAGCGAAGATCAGATGAGGCCGGCGATGACCCCGAGATAACCAGAGGCGACATCCTGGCTCGAGTTCGGCAGCTAAACGCAATCAAGAATCGACCGGCTAGCGAGGCAAATCAACCAACGCTCGATTTTCAAGTGCTCGAGAGAATACCTACCGGCCACGCCGAGCCAACCCTGAGCGAAAAAGTTCAAAACGAACTTAGCCTGATGAAACTAGACGTGAGCGAACACGTGATCGAAATGTATCGGCCGATGCTAGAAGAAATGGGCGTCGTAAACGCAAACGAACTCGTGGGTCTAAGAAACAAAAGCGATGTGCTGATTGCCGGAGTCAGAGTGGCTACTCAAACCCCTCCGATGCGCAGCGGCAAAAGAGTGGTTTTTATCAGCCTCGATGATGGCACAGGTTGCAGCGACAGCACTTTCTTTGATGACGCTCAGGCCAGATGCAGTCACATCCTGTTCAATAACCGACTATTGCTAATCTCGGGCAAAACCCGAAGAACCGGTGTGCGCGGAGTCTCGGTAATGGCAGAAAACGCTTGGGACCTAAGAGAGATGTGGCAACAGTGGGTTAAAGCTCGGCCGCAATTTCACGAACGTGTTGCGGGCTAATAGTGTGACCACCAGGCTGCATGCGCAACGAAACGGTCGCTCCCAAGGATTCAAACTCTTCGACCATAGCCGCAGTGCGCTCGGCTGGTGAGTAGTGATCCTGAACCCCGTTTGCTATCCAGACACGCTTACCGGTTAGGTCAGGAACCTTCTTGAATGGGGTCTTCACGAAAGACTTGGTTGTTCCGAAGGCGACAATGCCCTGCACCGAATCCGGTTGAAGCAACAAAAGCGCCCCGGCTGCGTTGGCACCATTTGAAAAACCAACGGCGTAAACGTTATTGGCATCGAAACCATACTCACCAGATGCCGCCCAGAGAAACTCGGCCAACTCTGCGGAATTCTTCACGATGTCGTCTTCTACAAAACTGCCATCATCGTTGCGTAGAAAGAAACGACTTGCACCATCGACTCGAACGAGCCCACGCGGCGAAAGCAGGTTGGCAGAAGGGTCGAGTAACTTGCCAAGCGACAGAAGATCGAACTCATCGGCGCCAGAGCCATGCAAAAGCAAGAGAGTGCGAGCCGACCCAGGTTCAGCCGCCGGTCGCCAAACGTGAGGTCGACTGGTGTCGTTTGGGTTTACCGCCATTACTGAGCCTTGGCGATGAACTCTTCGAGAACCTGCTGAGTGGCTGAGCAACCAGAGCGAGTGACCCCGGCATCCATGTAGTCAATCAATTGATCTAGGGTGCGCACGCCACCGGAAGACTTTACCTTTAGTCGATCGCCAACAGTGGCCTTCATTAGCTTGACGTTGTGCAGCGTGGCACCCTCGCTGGCGAAACCGGTCGAGGTCTTCACATAGTCGGCACCGGCTCGCTCGGTTAGTTCGCAGGCCTTAACGATCAATTCGTCGTTCAAGAATGCGGTCTCAAAAATCACCTTGACCGAAGCGCCGGCGGCGTGAGCGACTTCGACCACACCTCGGATGTCTTGCTCGACGAAGTCATAGTCACCTGAAAGCAGCGCCGAAACATTGATCACCATGTCGATTTCGGTGGCGCCATTCTTGATTGCATCTGCGGTCTCGAAAGCCTTTACCGCAGAGGTAGTTGAGCCGTGAGGGAAACCAATCACCGTGCAAACGTTGACCGTGCTACCGGCAAGCGCCTTGGCGGCAGCCTCAACATCCATCGGACGGATGCAGTACGACGCGGTGTTGAACTTGAGGGCTAGCTGAGCGCCTGCTTCGACATCCGCATAGGTAAAGTCTGGCTTCAAGATGGAGTGGTCGATGGTCTTGGCGACCTGTTCGAGTGTGTATCCGCGGTATGTCTTAGTCATAACTTCAGTCTAAGTCGAACTGCTTTCATAAATGATTTCTTTGAACCCAAGCTCCGAGGAATGAATAGAAATTGCCGCGTCAGACCTCAAAACGACCGATCCTTGAGCACAGAAATCAACCAGACCGCGGCTTACGCGAAACGGAAGATCGCGTCTCGAACCGTCTATGAAGATGAGCGTCTGGGATGCCTCATCCTGACCTGGCCAAAGACCAGGAGGAATGTGATTTTTCTTCTCAAAAAACGTTGGTTTCTCCTCATAAGGGCACAACACCACGAGCTTTTTTAGACTCGGAGAAAATAGGTCACCTAATTTCAACCCCTTGTTCGAACTACCCAAATCAAGCGTTGTCTGGAGACCGGAAACCTGATTTGGCGGCAAGTCAGGCACCATCGCGAAGCCTTGAATGACGAGTACCACGAAAATAAGAGAGAGCGAGATCAACAATCGGCTTTTCATTGAATCCTCCTCAGGGCGCCGCACAATGATCAGCCTTGTGCGAATCGCTACGTGCTAAGTTCTGTAGATTTGTAAGAAACCTAGTCAGAAACGAAGTGCACTGTGCGAGTTATCCTCAGGGTCAAACCCGGCTCTAAAAAAGGGCCACTGGTTGAGACCGATGACGACGGCAGCTTGACGGTTTTTCTTCAGCAAAGGGCGGTCGACGGAGCCGCCAACGACGGGCTTATCGAGGTCTTGGCAAAGCACTACGGCGTCTCGAAATCGAGAATCACGATTGAAGCCGGGTTCACCTCTCGCATCAAGCGCATTGACGTCGACATCTAAACGAATCAGCGAAGCCAGTCCGGGTAAAAAGAAATCCCCGCCGAAGCGAGGATTATCTTTGTGGACCCGAGGGGATTTGAACCCCTGACCCCCTGCATGCCATGCAGGTGCGCTACCAGCTGCGCCACGGGCCCGTTTTGTTGCCGAAGCAACCTGACAAGTTTACAACAGATTTAAGCCTGTGTAACTACATCCAACTTCACAACCGGCTGATCGCTGTAAAGACGCTCAAGTGAGTAATACATGCGGTCTTCTTCGTGCATGACGTGGCAGATGACGTCACCGAAATCTAGAAGGATCCAGCGACCGGTGGTCTTGCCCTCGCGGTGAAGCAACTTGTAGCCGTTTTCGAGCATCTTCTCTTCGATGCTGTCGGCAATCGCCGCAACCTGACGCTCGGTGCGGCCAGAGGCAAGCAAGAACACATCGGTCAGCGGCATAACGGCGGTAACGTCGAGTGCTACGAGGTTTTCGGCAAGCTTGTCGGCGGCTGCGTTGGCAGCGATGTTGGTTACCTGAATGGCTTTAGCGGTTGCAGTCACGAGATCCTTATTTTTACTTGAAGATACCAAGCATATACGCTGCACCGCCGGCGACGGCCAAAACTCCGAGAATGATTCCAAGGATGAGCCCAACGCGAGGCTTGCGAGCGTTCAAATCGACCGCCATGCTGTGAAAGATGTCGGTAGGAGCAACCGGAGCTGCTGCAAGCGCTGGCGCAACAGGAGTTGCTGCGATTGGTGGAGTAACATGTGCTACTGCAATCGGTGGAGCGGCAATCGCGTTGATGCTCGCGGTTATAGGCTCTTCGGTTTCAGCAAGCACCTCATCATAGGCGCGCGAAGGCGCAGGAGCTTCGTCGGTGTTTTCCGTCGAGGTGGTTTCGGCATTCACAGCTACCGCACCGGTTAGCGGGTCGAGCAGTCCGAGGCGTTCCATTTCACGGATGCGCTTGCGGGTGAGCATTTCGCTCGCACTTGGCAGATCTTGCGCTGCCTCGGCAACTACATCCTGGTTTGGCAGGCTAATCTGACCGGTTGGTAGGTCAAACACCACTTCCGGCTTAGGAATAAGACCCTGACGTTCTGCTTCGCGAAGTTCGCGTCGACTCTTGAATTCGGTCACTTCACTCCCCCATAAAGAGCATGCTTGGCGATGAACTGGACGATGCCGTCTGGAACCAAGTACCAAATCGGCTTACCCTCTGAAACTCTGTTTCGAATGTCGGTAGACGAAATGGCAAGTGCCGGAATCTCGAGTACTTCAATCGCACCTGCAGGTGCATCGGGCAAATCTAGAACATGTCCCGGACGGGTAACAGCCACGAACTTGGCGAGGTCCCAAAGGTTGGCTGAATCTTTCCAGCCAGCGATTGAGGTAACAGCGTCGGCGCCGGTGATGAAAAATAGGTCAGCATCTGGATACGCTACCTTCAAGTCGCGAAGCGTGTCGACTGTATAAGTTGGACCTTCGCGGTCGATATCGACAGTGTTTACCTTGAAACGCGGATTAGCTGCGGTAGCGATCTCGGTCATGAGATAGCGATCAGAGGTAGGAGTTACTCCGTCTTTTTGCCAAGGCTGACCGGTAGGGACGAAGAGAACTTCATCAAGGTCAAAGGCAGCTGCGACTTCGCTTGCGGCAACGAGGTGGCCGTTGTGAATGGGGTCGAAGGTGCCACCCATCACACCAAGTCGAAGCCTGCTCATGCTAAACGGCTAAGCGAGGCTTAGTGGTGCGCGCTGTTGTTGCTTGACTTGTGGTCGTGGCGGTTAGCAACGTCGCGGTAAGAGAAGGTCACGAAACCAAGCAAGATGAAAGTCGAGATGGCGATGATGCCAAATACGAAAGAAGGGAAAGGCAACTGTAGGCCGGCTTCTTCTGCTGCGGTGATTACGTGCGAAATCATTTTTTCTCCTAAAAACTTAACTAAAGAATAACCCAGAAAACCCTGAGATTAGGCGCGAACCTGACCTGCGCCGCGAACAAGCCACTTAGTGCTGGTTAGTTCTAGCAACCCCATTGGGCCGCGGGCGTGCAGTTTCTGAGTCGAAATACCAACCTCGGCACCGAATCCGAATTCGCCACCATCGGTGAAGCGAGTCGAGGCATTCACCATTACGGTCGATGAATCTACCTCGTTCAAGAAGCGTTCTGCGTTTTCTACGTTCTCAGTGATGATCGATTCGGTGTGCTTGGTGGAATAAGTGGCAATGTGCTCCAGCGCTTCGTCGAGGTTCTTGACCACCTTCACCGAAATATCCAGATCGTGATATTCAGTCGACCAGTCCTGCTCGGTAGCTGGCACCGCAGCAAAGAAGTTAGCCTGAGTCGCCTCATCGCCGTGAATCTTAACTCCAGACTCAGCTAGCTTGTCGAGCACGGCAGGCAGAATTCTTTCAACGGCAGACTCATGAATCAGCAATGTCTCTGCAGCGTTACAAACACTCGGACGCTGAACTTTGGCATTGTTAACGATGTCAACAGACCAATCCAAACGCGCGGTTTCGTCGATGTAAATATGCACAACACCATCACCGGTTTGAATCACCGGCACCTTGGCCTCGTGAACAACCTGCTGGATTAATCCGGCGCCACCGCGTGGAATCAAAACATCAATCAGGCCAACCGCCTGCATCATTACTGTGCCGCCGTCACGACCAAATTCATCAACCGTCTGCACTGCATCCGAGTTAATTCCCGAGATAGCCAATGCATCCT
>ERZ650308.327-NODE-327-length-25454-cov-4.438285_pt1 | contig 25454 bp, 19 predicted proteins | sample MGYA00376244_ERZ650308 | MGnify/ENA primary metagenome ERZ650308 (study PRJEB26733, sample SAMN07839295) | wastewater metagenome | biome: small river; feature: stream; material: water | place: USA: North Carolina | collected 2016-04-26 ... | reverse complement strand
GGCGAAGACACTCTTTCCCTACACGACGCTCTTCCGATCTCAAACCGATGCTTCCGATTATGATGTCTTACGTACTTTGGTCGAATTAACCGCTAAAACAGTTGCTGATGCTATTTGTGCTCATGCAAAACCATCAGAAGTAGAGGCTATCTATGCCTGTGGTGGTGGCGCATACAATAGATTCCTGTTAGAACAAATTGCTAATAATAGCGCTATTACGGTTCGTACTACTGAAGAAGTGGGAATTGATGTTGATCAGCTTGAAGCAATCGCATTTGCTTGGTTTGCCAAACGTCGGATTGAAAGACTACCTGCCAATTATGAAAGTGTAACTGGAGCTACACAACGTTGTATCCTTGGAGCACTTTATGAAGTTTGCTAGTTATAAATCACAGCTTATCGGGCTAACCATTATTAGCGGTGTAATTTGTGGTTATATTCTCGGCGTTATTGCATTGGTGTTGCCTAAACTGGTTATGCAGCAGTATATTACCAAGGAACAGGTATCACTTCACGTTGGCGCACTACTTTTAGGTTGTTTTATTGCAAGTATTTACACTGGCTCACTTGCGGATTACCTAGGGCGTAAAAAAGTTATCTTAATTACGATGCTAATTTTTATTATTGGTATCGTTTATTACATTTTTGCTAAAAATCATGTTAATCTCTACTCAGCCCGTTTTATTCAGGGAATTGCTTATGGGATGTGCGAAATTGTAATGCCTTTGTACCTAGTGGAGGTTTCTGAGACTAGGTGGCGTGGACAAATCATTACGGCGTTTAAATTAGCTAATACTGGTGGTGCATTGGTTTCCAGCCTGATTTGGATTTTTATTAGTGTCGCTTATTATCCATTAGCCTTTGCAGTTGCACTAATTATGCCATTAGCTATAGTTGGACTAGTAGTAAAACTACCTGAATCTCCACGCTGGTTGATTGCTAAAAATAAAATTAGTGAAGCAACCACTGCACTTTTTAGAATCAATTCACAAACTGCAGATAATGCTTTAATAGAAATTCAAAATGCGGCAGCTCAACAAGCGAGTGGTCATTTTCGCGAGCTAATGAAGCGCTCTAACTTAATTCCATTTTTAGTGATTCTCGCAGCCGTTTCTCTTAACCAATTAACGGGAATTAATGTATTCGTACAAAACAGCCTACAAGTTATGAAAGACTCAGGAATTCATTCCGATGTGGTTGGTTTATTTGGTAATATTAGTATTAGTTTGGTAAACTTTAGCGCAATGATTGCAACTTTGTTTCTAGTTGATAAAATTGGACGTAAACGAATTTTAATCATTGGTACCAGCGGGCTTTTAGCAACGTTATTACTACTCTTTGTTGCACATGCTATTTTACCGCAAGGCGAACTGGTTGGTTATATCACATTAATTGGTATAATCTTTGTAGTAGGTTTCTTTGCCTTTGGACCTGGTGCATTAATTTTAGTTATTTCCACTGAGCTACTGGCAACCAATGTCAGAGCACTGGCAATTTCAATAGCATTTACCGTAGGTGCTTTAGTCGGAACTTTATTTGTTTCATGGTTTGGCGCTTTAAGTACTAACTTGGGCTATGCAAAGCTATTCTTGATTATGGCTTTCTTTGTTTTCTGTTATTTGCTAATTGCTTTATTTATTCCTGAAACCAAAGGTAAGTCATTAGAGAAAATTAATTGGAAAAAAATAACAACTTAATTATTAAATGAGAAATTTGTGCAAAAATTAGATAAGCTTACTAAGCGTAGGATTTTATTTCTGCTAACTGCAATGTTTTTTCTGGGAGTCTCCGCTACAGATATTTACATTGCATCATTGCCACAAATGGTTGCTGATTTTCATTCAACGCCACAAACTGTCAATCTTACCCTCTCAAGCTACAGCATCGGTATAGCATTTGGAGTCTTATTTACGGGTGAATTAAGCAACCGCTTTGGGCGACGCAAGGTTTTACTTTGGGGCGTAAGTTGTTTTTCGACCACCGCGGGGCTAATTACCTTTGCCCCAACCATTTGGGGAATTATAATACTTCGCGTAATTCAATCTTTTGGTTGCGCCGTTATTCTGATTGTTCCACGCCTGATCCTTAAAGATTGTATGGATGAACGTGAACAAGTTCATGCTAATGGAGTTTTGTTAATGGGGTTAATAATTTCTCCTGCAATAGCACCTGTTTTAGGCGCGTATATCGCAACTTATTTAAGCTGGCATTACTGTTTTTTATTTAGTGCCATAGCTGGTTTTATATTGGTAGCAATAACTAGAAAAATACTACCAGAAACCAATCTCGAACGCATTTCCAGAATACCATCTTTACAGCGCTATTTAAAAGGCTATTTAAGCTTATTAAAAAATAGAATTTTCATAACCCTAACCCTTATTTATGCATCTGGCGTTGGCGCTTATTTTGCATTTATTGGAATTTCAAGCTACCTGTATATTGGCTACTTGCATATTTCACCGATCAAATATTCGTATGTTTTTCTTGGTTTATCAGCAGCGTACCTAACTGGCAATCAACTAATGCAATTGTTAAACCGTAAAAAAGCACCATTGGTAAATATTATTGGTATCGGGGTATATTCTACTGCCAGCGGCGTTGTCATACTGATTATTACACTATTTTTTGATAACCTAACTGTTATTGCGCTACTCGCCACCATCGGTGTACTTTTGATGCGCGTAGCCAATGCACTAATTAACCCGCCTACCCAAATCAAAATAATGAGTCACTTTCATACCCAAAGCGCACAGGCTTTAGGGCTGAATATGTGTATTGGGTTTTCGGTAAACAGTCTCGCAACCTATATGGTTACTATGCTACCAACCTATCCGCTATTAAGTTTTGTACTCACCTCAGGAATTTTTATCGGAATTTGTTTAGCCGCATATAAGCTTAATCATAAAATTATTAGTTAAATCTAACTACAAAATGTTAGAATCGCGGTAATCCTCCCATTTTTAGAGCAGTCTAAAAGTATAGATTCTTTACAGTCTAAATAATTACTTCTTAAATACTGGAGGCACACCTCCCAAGCTCATATGTGGTCTCACATTATTGTACATCCAGAGCCTCTGTGTCGATTGTTGTTTTACTTGCTCGATGCTCTGAAATAAGCTTTAGTTTAGTAATTCATAGCGTTTGGTTCGTTAAAATATTCAAAACCAATCTCAGTTCACAATAAATCGAATTCATTCTAAACTAGGTTACATGTCTTTAAATGGATTTGAGCCATCAAATCCCAGTCAAATAAAAACGAGGCTTAATTCAAACAAACTGCTGCAAAAAGCATCATAAACTGTTTTGACTTACAAACCACACAACAGCAATATCTTGAGAGAAAGTACCTAAGTTTTCTAGTATGATGCATTCAACTTATTGCTATAAAAGTCTCTATTTTAATGAAAAAAACCTATTAGATAAACATGCATATGATAGAATTATGAAACTAATTTGAGTAAAGGGGCTGGAGGGAAATGATAAAAAAACATAAGACAAATTTTAAGTATTTATCAATAATTACGTGTTGCATAGCACTTATAGCATGTAATGGTAGTGGAAGCAGTAACAATGGGAATAATGGCAACTTACAAATTTCCAATGTAACACCGGATGTGACATTTGGTGAATCACAAGCAATTACAGTCTCATTAGATAACTATACATTAACACAAAATGTAGCAGTTTCAGTTTCCTTAAGTAACAATAAAGCAACTATAGCACCTGCAAACTGCATATTAAATGCTAGTAATCAGAATTGTCAATTTACTGTAACTGCAAATATGACAGGTAGTGATGGGGTAGGTGATGTTCAATTAACGGCTATCTCAACTAACCAGCCCCAGCTAAAAGAAAGTAATGTAATAATTGTAGTAAATAAACCGAACTATATTGCGTTTTCCGGAGCCAATGAACTGTATTCATATGACGGTAAAAACTGGCTTTTAAAAGAATCAACAGGATTTGTTATCAATAGTGTTGCTTTAGCTAAAGATGTTTTTTCTCTATCTAGTTCTAGAAATTATGTTGCTGTTGGACAAACTGGTAACGGTAATAACAGTGTTCCACATAATCCTTTAGTAATAACTTCTGATGATGGTATTAATTGGAGTACAATTAACGAGGTAGTTAGTGAAAGTGATTCAGTAACACATTTATTTAATCTCAATGAAGTTAACGGATCCGTGCTGACTTCTGGGGTAGACCCTTCTTTCTCACGCCCATTATCAAATTATTTTGGTGGGTATTATGAATCAAATGGTGTGACTTACTCTTTCGGTGGTCATATTAACTATAATGGTTATTCTATTGTACTATCACAGCAGTACGAAAGCGCAAATGTAAAAATGTGCTTTACTTCTCCCCAAAAATATCCAAGCGGTAGCAACGTGTACTATAACAACAATATATATAGTTATTTCACTAATGCAGAAAGTTCGTGTACTGGCACACTTGGTGAATCTAACTTAAATTCATATGTTCGTAGAAATGTCACTCGCTCAATATTTGAGTCAATAGATACTGTACCACAACTATCCACAACATATGGAATTCAAAATATTTCAACTGAACAGGATGGCTTTATCACGTATGGTGCAAGCAACGAATTTGTTTCGGATGGGTTAAGACAGAATGCCTACCCAACTATTTTATTACAAGACTTCCCAGCAGTAATATCACCTGCTAGTGCGACACCAATCTATATCGGAGCTGGTACAGATTATGAAAGCAAGTTCAAAGGTAATGTCATAACAGCTTTCTCAGCAGTACCAACACATAGTGATACGTACTTACCGTATGTTGGTTTTGTTAGCACGACTACAGGGCTCAAGCCATATGTGTTTACCATAAATTCTGATGGCAGTAATCAAAAGATAAAAGTGTTATCAATTAGTGGTGATTCTAGTTATTTTTATGCAATACAAGTTGTGCCAAGCTTTTTGGGTGACGCATTTACCGTTATTGGAGTTGGTACCTCAGGTAATATTACAATATTAAATTCAACGGATGGTTTAAATTGGCAGCCAGCTAACGTACCAGCCGTTGCTGCTGATAGAGGTCACACTACAATAGCTCGTTAATATTTTTCTTGCAGACTAAAAAGTCTGACCAGCTTAGAAAGTACCTGAATTTTGTGTAAATCTGATTTCTGCTTCATTTAGAGATCAGATTTTTCGAAATTTGATTAATATTTGTTGATTGCCATAGCCCAGTCACAAATATTAATAATGGGTTTATTTTCCTGTCTTTTAAACCATCATGCAATTCAGGAGTAGAATTGCATAGCATGATTCAAGCGGACGATTTTGCCTCTTCCTGACTTCATCGTTAACACTGTCAATGACTGTAGAAACCTGCTCTTCAGATAGGTCTTGATGGTAAAGTTATTGCGAATATTGCGCATAGACATACCACAAGAGTACAAAGCCCAAACCGCATCATCGATGCCTTCAAGGCGCCACTTATGCTTTTAGATTGAAAAGGTTCACATTCAGAATTGCAATCTCGTAGAAGGCTAATTGGTAGATTACCGCTATTGGTTTTAATAGCTTTATTATAAATAAGTTATATTCCAAGCCCCGTAGTTTAATGTTCCTACATTGTTTATGGCTCAACACCAAGATTGTAAATATATAAAAAAAGCTTGCCTAAGAATAAGGTAAGCTTGAGGGCAATGGAAAAACTCACATCTTGAGAGAAGGTGCCCAAGTTTTCTGGTATGCTGCAGCATTGACTTGACTAAACTTCAGTTAATAATCAACCAAGACTAATTATTAGAAATCAATTTGCGGCCTTCAGAACTGAAGCTAGATAAGTAATTTTTTCTTGGTTTTCTGTCATAAGACGTGTCGCATACTGATTAATCTTTTCCATATTTTGAGATGATGTACTAGCTGTAGCAAGTTCATGACCGCCATCAGAGTTAATATAAACAAAATCAACGTTTAAACCATAATCTCGTGCTTCATGAATATATTCTTGAACTAAATCCGTGGAAAACTTTGCGCTAACTATCGGTGAATTTAGCAAATATTGGAATAAACCATAAGCACCAAATTCAGCCATATGAGTATGCCCATAATGATCTGAATCATTGCCCCCATTACCAATTAAAACAATTCGAATCTTTTTATTGGGAAACATAAACCAAGCATTGAGCAGCGCTATCTCTGCTGGATTATTTAAGATTACTCCAGGATCAATAAAAACATGTGTCTTGCCAGCAACTGAAAATTGCCGAGGAGAAAACAGCATTGGCGGATTAGATGCACCGTGAATTAAATCACGCAAGAAATAATTGGTGTAATTACCATTAATTGTAGGTTCCCAATTACGAATTACGCGCAATGAATTTTCAGAGACATCATAAACAGGAACCAAAAGATTATTATGTAAATCCGCCAGAGTACAATCTCCAAAATATCCTTCAAGAATTCCAAGCTTTCCCTCAGGCAAATAGAGCGGACCAAAGATCCCAAACAAGGTTAAAACGTAGTGATACCAAGGAGCACTAAACATCCGACGAATATTTTTCACATAATCACGAACCACATCTGCAGCACTAAATTTATAACCGCTATCACCATCAGGTACAGATAAAATGGCACAATTAATCGCTCCAGTTGATGTACCTGCCATAAACTCAAAAAGCTCACCAGTTTTCTTGCCCGTTAATTCCTCTAACCTAGTTAGAACTTGTAAAGGAACAATCCCACGCACTCCACCACCAGTGAGAACCAAGATATTGATTACTTCTTTATCCGCATATTTTTCACGAATTAACTGATTAGTTTTAAGGTTTGGTCGATCACCTAATTCTGGGGTGCGATCTACTATCACCCGAAGATACTTTTTAGTAATGTGCTTCAAATAAATGTAAACTAGTCCGATGTAACAGACTAGCACAATAAAGAAGACATTAAAAGTATTCAATTAGTTAAATCCATTGGCTGAGCTCATTAGTGACTGCTTTGCCGAATCAACTAAACCAACACCAAGTTTTTTGGAAATTTTATCCAGAGCGTCTTGCGAAGGAGTAAAATCAACCACATTTTCACTCTTGAATTGATCACGAGCAATGCTGTCAACCGTACCATAGCCATCAATAAGCCCCAGTTTCTGTGCATCTTGCCCAATCCAGTAACGCCCGCTGAATAAATCTGGATCATTACTCAGTTTAGTTCCACGACCACGCTTAACCGCATCAATAAACTGTTGGTGAATCTCATCCAGCATAGCTTGCTGCATCTTAGTTTGTTCCTGACTTTCAGGTAAAAATGGATAACCCATTGCTTTGTTTCGTCCAGAGATCAACAAACGACTATCAATGCCAAGTTTTTTAATTGCTTCAGTTGCGCCAAAGCCGCTATAAATTACCCCGATTGATCCAACTATACTTGCCGGAGCAGCATAAATTTTGTCTGCTGCCGCAGCAGCATAATAGCAACCCGAAGCACAAACTTCCTCAACAACAAAGTCAATTGGTTTGTTAGGATACAATTTACGAAGTCTGGTTAATTCATTATTTAAGATATCTGAATAAACGGGCGAACCACCCGGTGAATTAGCACGAATTAATACGGCTACTGTTTTTTTATCTTTCAGTGCGTCGGTCACACCCTTGATTACTGTTGCATAGTTTTTATTATCGCCATCAATTACACCCTTAAAATCAACAACCGCAACTTGTGGACCTGTTTTGGTGCTGTCTTCCACATCACTACCATAGTTTGCATATACAGCCCAACCAATCAAAACAAGCACAATCAAGCGAAAGAATACACGCCAACGCCGTGCTCTTCTTTGCTCTTTGATTGCCTCTAATAATACCTTCTGAATCGTCTCTTGTTCCCAATTGCTCATAGTCATCCTCTTTAATGATATAATTGCCGCTTAATAAGCTATTATTATATTACATAATGCACTTTGAATTCGGAATTTAGACAATAAAATAGCATAAAAATTTAAAGAGGGTTCTGCACGATAATGAAGAGGATTTTATTAGCATCAGGGATTTTTATTAGCATAAGTAGTTTTGCTGATCCAACGGGAATCTATATTGGTGGTGGTCTTGGGTATGGATCACAACAAGCCAATTATCTTGGTTCATCAAACACAGATGGAACGCCAGCACTTCGCGCGCAATTTGGCTATCAATTCGCAAACTGGTTGGATGCCGAGCTTGGCTGGAATTATCTTACTCAAGGCAGCAATTGGAATAATCTAGGTACACCATCTACAACAGTCTATGATTTTGCATTTCTACCAGGATTTACCCTTCCAGCAACACCAATAACCATTTTTGTGCGTCTCGGTGTTGATGCCGTCTCTGCTAACTTAAATAGTAGCTGGTATAATCAACTAATCAGTAACTCAACAACTAATTTTGAATATGGTGCTGGAGTTAAAGTAAATATTCCTGAAACAAATACATTTGTTAGACTTGAATACATCAACTACGGCGCTGCGCCAAATAACAACAATTCTAACCTAACCACAACTCCAACTGCAATCTTGATGACTGCAGCTTACGTGTTTTAAAACAATTTATTTCTGCTTTTTCAAGATCTGGCGGTTAGCCAAAAATTGCTCAGTAAAACTACTGAACTGCCCTTGACTAATCGCTTCGCGAATCTCGCTCATTAGCGTTAGGTAATAATGAATATTATGAATTGTATTTAGTCGCGCACCCAAAATTTCACCAATTTTAAATAAATGATGCAAATATGCACGTGAAAAATTTTGACAAGTATAGCAGCTGCAGCTTTCATCCAGTGGACGAGTATCATCTTTGTACTGTGCATTTTTGATTTTTACATCACCAAAGCGGGTAAATAGCCAGCCATTACGAGCGTTGCGGGTTGGCATAACACAATCAAACATGTCAATCCCTTTGCTCACCCCATAAACCAAGTCTTCAGGTGTGCCAACCCCCATTAAGTAATGTGGCTTGTGCTCGGGTAACATATCCTTCATTTCATCCAGCATCCGTTCCATCTCTTCTTTGGGTTCACCAACCGAGAGTCCACCAATTGCCATGCCATCAAAACCAATATTCATTAGCTCCGCCAATGAGTTCTCACGTAGATCATTAAACATTCCACCTTGAATAATGCCAAATAAAGCATTCGGATTTTTATATTCATCAAATGCCTTACGTGAACGCTCTGCCCAACGTAATGAAAGCTCCATTGATTCTCGTGCAGTTGCATAATCAGCGGGGTATGGAGTACACTCATCAAAAATCATCGCAATATCAGAATTAAGTACCGTTTGAATTTCCATTGATTTTTCAGGAGATAAGAATAATTTTGAACCATCAATCGGATTTTGAAAATGCACACCCTCTTCTTTAATTTTGCGTAATTTACCAAGACTAAATACCTGAAAACCACCTGAATCAGTTAGTATTGGTTTATTCCAGCCATTAAATTTATGTAGCCCACCAAATTTACCAATAACATCTAAGCCTGGACGTAACCATAAATGAAAAGTATTTCCTAAGATAATTTGCGCATTAGACTGTTCTAGTTCAAAAGGCGACATTGCTTTAACTGCACCGTAAGTACCAACGGGCATAAAAATCGGAGTTTCTACCACACCATGATTTAGATGCACACGCCCTAAGCGTGCATGACCATCTTTTTTTAGAAGTTCAAATTTCAACATATTATTTCCATTCTCAATATTATTACTATAGATTACTTAATATTTTTTCTCGCTAGCAAATTTCAAAGCAAACTGTAAATCTTTCAGGGGCTAGTTAACACTTATACTTCACTACGTGCAATCCAATTCTTTTGCGTATAGGTCAAAACTAAAATAGCAAAAAGTATCACTATAACCGCAACAATTGTGAGCCAGCTAAATTGCTGCCCAAAGATAAAATAACCATAAATCACACCAGTAATCACGGCTACTGCGTTGACCAGTGAGTAATAGACTGAACCAACCATTCGAAGTATAAAAAACAATAGAACGTAACCAATCGTTGATAGTAATATTTCTAAAGCAATTAACAGGGAATTAGTATCACCCAATGTCAACTCGTAATAACCACGATTAATTACAGCCAAGATACTTACGCACAAAGTGGAGACCATTAGCATCCATAAAGCATAATTTAAAACGCTACCCTGTCCGGGATGAAAACGCGACAAATAAACGGCACTAAAAGCATAGCTTAGTGGAATTAATAGCGCAAGATACAACCAGGCATTACCTAACTCCAGTGCCAAATCATGCTGAGAAGGTAAGATTATCATTGCTACACCTGCTATACCCAAAGCAATTAATCCCATACGTAGAAAAGAAAATCGCTCATCTCGAAATATTAATGCTAAAGGGTAAGTAAAAATTGGGGCAATATTTGCTAACACCGTCAACAAACCAGAAGGAATATGTTTAGCGGCAAAATAAATCAACAAATTGGGAATAACGATACCAAAAATACCACAAAGCAATGCATAGACCACTCCAGATTTACCCAACCATAAATCACGTCGTAATATTTGAATAATCAAGAGCAGAAGAAAGGGACCAAATGATTGCCAAAAAGCATACGCATACGGATTAACCCCATGTGTCATACAATAGCCGGCAATAGCATAACCACTAGCCCAATCGACACCTAGTATAATTAGTAAAAATAATGCCACGTTTGTTTTTATCCGTAAATTGGTTCAAAAGTAAATAAACCCGCAAGATATCTGTCATGCGGGTCTAAAAAAACAATAACAAACTACTAGGCTAGAGTACCGTGACAGTGTTTGTATTTTTTGCCACTACCACATGGGCATGGAGCATTACGACTGATCGGTTGCTGTTGTTCACCTGAATTGTTCCCCAAAGTAGAAGAAGGTTCACGGTGAATATTACTTACAAGCGACTCATCAACATCATCAAAGGTATCTTCATTAGGAACATCATCCATACCTTGTAAGCGAACTGTGAAAAGGACTTTAACAATATCTTGCTTAATTCCATCTAACATTTGTGCAAATAAATTGAATGATTCTTTTTTATACTCTTGCTTAGGATCTTTTTGCGCATAACCACGCAAACCAATACCTTGCCTTAAATGCTCTAACTGAGTCAAATGATCACGCCAATAATGATCAAGATGCTGCAAGAGAACCCCACGTTCAAAGCGTGTAGCTTGTGCATTAACAACCGTTTCAGCTACTTGGTTAAAAACCGCCATCACATCATCACGAGTACCATTCTCAGTAAATTTCTCCACAAAAGAAACTTCACTAGCACCACCATTTTGCAATACAAAGCCATCTAATGCAGCTAAATTCCACTCTTCACGGGCATCAGGCAACATAGTTGCTGCAAACTGTCCAATTTCAAGCCAAATCCGCGCTTTGAAATTATCCAATTTGGTGTGATAACTATCAAGAGCAAAAGTAACTAGCTCCTGACGAAGCTCATTTTCATCAAAGTTAGGATTTCCTTCTATCTTTGCTTTTATCGCAAAATTCAGGTGATACTCATCCTTAAGAGCCTTTTCTAAGCCTTCCACATCCCACGCATCTTCCATTGATTTGGGTGGGATATAGGCATCATACAAGTCACCAATTACACCATTAATCATATTGTTGGTCATTGGTGATAGATCCTCAGAGGTGAGAACCTCATCACGCTGAGTATAAATTACTTTACGTTGTGCATTAGCTACATCATCATAATCCAGTAATTGTTTACGGATATCAAAGTTATGACCTTCAACTTTACGTTGCGCAGACTCAATTGAACGTGATAATAAACGATGTTCAATCGCTTCGCCTTGCTGCATACCTAAGCGCTGCATCATCCCACGCATCCGCTCCCCACCAAAAATCCGCAATAGAGAATCATCTAAAGAAAGATAGAAACGCGAAGCTCCATGATCTCCTTGACGACCAGAACGTCCACGTAATTGATTATCAATCCGACGCGATTCATGGCGTTCAGTACCAATAATATATAAGCCACCAGCAGCTAAAACCAGAGCATTGCGCTCTTGCCACTGTACCATGATTTCATCAACCCTAGCTTGCTGTTCTTCTGCGCTTAAGCTACCATCAGCTCTAACTGCGGCGATCATTGGCTTAGGATTACCACCAAGAATAATATCAGTACCACGACCAGCCATATTAGTAGCAACTGTGATGTTACCTGGATATCCAGCCTGAACAATAATCTCCGCCTCACTCGCGTGTTGTTTAGCATTAAGTACCGAATGCTTCATGCCAGCTTTGGTTAACATACTTGATAATAATTCAGAATTTTCGACCGACGTAGTTCCAACCAATGAAGGTTGCCCTTTAGCCACACATTCCTTCAAGTCTTCAATAATTGCATTAAATTTATCTTCCGCATTCATATAGATTTTGTCATTATGATCTTTACGAAGCATTGGCTTATTAGTTGGAATAACAACAGTTTCCAAAGAGTAAATTTGTTGAAACTCATATGCTTCAGTATCTGCAGTACCAGTCATACCAGAGAGCTTTTTATACATCCGGAAATAATTTTGGAAGGTAATGGATGCCATAGTTTGATTTTCACGCTGAATTTCAACGCCTTCTTTAGCTTCAACTGCCTGATGTAGACCATCTGACCAGCGACGACCAGACATTAAACGTCCGGTAAACTCATCGACAATCACCACTTCACCGTCTTGAATTACATAATGTTGATCACGGAAATAAACGTAATGTGCACGCATTGCTGCAATCAAATGATGCATGAGACTAATATTGTGGACATTATAAAGGCTATCGCCTTCTTTAATTAAGCCCATCTCGGCTAAAATCTCTTCAACCCGCACATGCCCAGCTTCAGACAAAACGATATTATGATGCTTCTCATCAACCCAGAAATCACCTTCAGTGCTGTCTTCAGCTTCTTGCTTAATCAGCATTGGAGGCACACTGTTTAGTGCACGATATAAATCATCTGATCCCTCAGCTGGACCAGATATAATTAATGGAGTTCGCGCTTCATCAATTAAAATTGAATCGACTTCATCGACAATTGCAAAAGATAATTTACGTTGTACTTTTTGACTGGCTTCAAATACCATATTATCACGAAGATAATCAAAACCAAATTCATTATTCGTACCGTAGGTAATATCGCAAGCATAAGCTTCAGCTTTGGCATCATGCTCCATATCAGGAAGGTTAACACCCACACTCAACCCTAAAAACTCAAACAACGGACGTACCGTTTCTGCATCGCGCTTTGCCAGATAATCATTCACAGTAACAACATGAACGCCATCTCCTGTAATCGCATTTAAGTACGCAGGTAATGTCGCTACTAAAGTTTTACCTTCACCAGTGCGCATTTCGGCAATTTTATTATCATTTAAAACCATCCCACCGATCAGCTGTACGTCAAAATGGCGCATATTTAGCACCCGTTTACCAGCTTCACGACAGACAGCGAAAACTTCAGGAAGAAGTTTGTCAATACTTTCGCCACCTTGATAACGTTTTTTAAACTCTTCCGTTTTAGCCTGTAATTCAGCATCACTTAACGGAGCAATACTTTTTTCCAATGCATTAATTTGTGCTACTATGCGGAAATATTGTTTTAATAGACGCTCATTACGCGTTCCAAAAACTTTATAGACTAATTTTTTTAGCATATCTTGATCTTATTCTTATCTGGTTATGAGGGCTTACCCTAGGTTAATATCTGAACAATTTTGACATAAGCGGCTAATTTTACCATAATTTAGAGCCAGCTAGCCAAGAAAGAAATTTACCACGTCTCGAGCAATCATTCTAGGGTTAGTATGAAGGAAAAAATGCCCGCCATCTGGATAAACTACTAACTTAGCATTAGGAATTGAATTAGACAGCGCTTCACAAGCAGAGCGAGGCACAACTAAATCATTGCGCGCCCATAGTACGAGTACGGGAAGTTTAATCAATTCCAAAGCTTGTGTATCAACACCATGCCACGCCATGACGGCATAATCTTGCAACTCTTTAGCATCGAAATTAAAACGATAATGGTAGTCGCTGATTGTTGGCGCTGATTGAGTGATGATATCTTTTAATATTTCGCGCGGGGGTCTTGAGAAAAACATAGCATAGAGTTTGGTACGAAATTCATTTGCTGGGATATGTTCGCTATTGGCAACTAAGTCAACAAAATCAGGACTGGTATAATTGGCATGAGGCATTGTCGCAAGTAACGTAGCCCCACCCAACAAATCAGGAAACTGTTGCATAATCGTCTGAGTTATCATCCCGCCCATTGACCAACCAAAAACTAAGGGGTGAACTAGCCCTTTAGCCTCAATAAAATCAACCACATCTTGCGCCATTCCTTGCATGGAATACTCATTACGAGAGTCAGATAACCCTACTTTACGATTATCTAACATATAAACACAATAATGTTTAGCCAGCTCATCAACAAAATGCTTATTCCAGTGGTAAAGTGTTCCAGAATATCCCACAATCAGGAGTAGTGGTGCACCACTACCCACCTGACAAAACCCAACCTGTCCATTTTTAGTATTGACTAACTGATAATCCAGAACAACATCTAAAGACATATAGCCTACTTACCTTCAAACACAGCTAGGTATCCAGACATTGCTTTGTCTTTATCCCAGCCTTTGATGGCATTCCAAGCACTCCATTTAGCACGCTCAACCATATTTAGAACACTCGGGCACTCACCCTGAACATCTCCAACTGTGGCTTGCTTGTAAAAAGCATATAATTTTAATTTTTGCGTATTGTTTGGCTGAAAATCAATGGTTGCTTCACGTACGGCAGTTACCATTTCATTAAATTTTTGTTCTAAATCACTCATTCTTTATCTCCATTTAATTAGTTGTATTCCAAGACGGATGGGCATTCTTCGGACCTAGCTCATAAGGGCTAAATTCATCAACTTGAATTACTTCATCTGTATATTTAGCGCTTAACTCCAATTTTTCAAGCTCTTCCTGTGTAATTATCCCAAGCTCTAATGCTTTGGCAGCATTTTTTGCAGGATTTACTTTAGGCAAAAGTTTATTTTTCATTGCCTGAATAATTTTAGCTTTAACTGGTGCAGCAGCGAGAGCGGCTTGGAAAGCTTGCTCCATCCGCCCTACCGGATCATCCATTACTGGATTTAGATAAATTTCACGTTTAAATTGTTGACGTGTTTCACCGTCACTAAGTAAAGCTTTAGCAATCTTATGCTCCAAATAGTCGCTAGGCGCACAATGTGGTAAACCATATGGAAATAAAGCAAAGCGATAAAATTTCGCCAAAGGTCGCACTGAAAAATTAGCCAAAGTATCAACTAACGCCTGTTGCGCTAGATATAAACAATTCTCTAATGACCATTTAATAAATATTTCATCAGCAGCAGGCTCACCTTGATCTTTAAAATATTTAAGCGTTGCACTTGCCATATAAAGGTAGCTCATCGCATCACCAAGCCTAGCAGAAATCCGCTCTTTAACTTTAATATTACCATTTAATACGATTAGCACCATATCACTAACCACGGCAGCCGCTGAAGATAGCCGCGTAATCTGTTTATAGTAATTATTAAAGCGAGAAGAATATCCAGCTGCAAATTTACCCGCCGTGAAAGCATGAAATAAAGCACGGGTTTTATTCTGCGCAAAATAGCCGATATGCCCAAAAATAGCTTTATCAAATTCAGCTAAGCCATTTTCCTGCATTAGTGATTCATAAATCTTACGAATATATGGGTGACAGCGCATTGCACCTTGCCCAAAAATCATCAGATTACGCGTCATAATATTAGCGCCCTCAACCGTAATCGCAATCGGCACTCCCTGATACATCCGCCCTAGATAATTATTCTGCCCCATAATAATCGCACGTCCGCCATGAATATCCATTGCCCAATTTAAGACAATACGACCATTCTCAGTTAAATGATATTTGGCAATTGCTGAAGCAACCGATGGACGAATTCCGCCATCAACCGCAGCAACAGTAAATTGGCGGGTAGCATTCATCATATAAGTTAAGCCACCAATTTTACCTAAGCCCTCTTCTACACCTTCAAAACTACCGATTGATACCTTAAATTGTTCACGTACTAAGGCATAAGCCGAGGTAGTTACGCTTGATAACAATGCATTGGCTGTGCCGCAGCCAGGTAAAGAAATTGCCCGCCCGATTGAGAGACATTCAACCAGCATCCGCCAGCCCTCGCCAGCCATTTTTTGTCCACCGATAACCCAGTCCATTGGGATAAATGAATCTTTTATCCGCACAGTACCATTCATAAAGATTTGATCGAGTGGAAGCAAACGATTACCAATTTCTAAGCCAGGATGATCATGTGGTAATAAGGCACAAGTAATCCCAACCCGACCCACACCACCAAGTAAGCCATCTGGATCTTTTAATTGAAATGCCAAGCCAACCAATGTTGCCACTGGAGCTAAGGTAATATAACGCTTATCGACATTTTGCAAACGAATCCCAAGTGTAACTTTACCGTTAAACTCCTGCATACAAACAATTCCCAAATCAGGAATCGAAGTCGCATCAGAACCAGCAGTTGGTCCGGTAAGTGCAAAACAAGGAATTTCTTCACCACGCGCTAAGCGTGGCAAATAATAGTTTTTTTGCTCCGCTGTTCCATAATGATATAAAAGTTCACCGGGCCCTAAGGAATTAGGAACCATTACCGTTACAGCAGCAGAGCTACTGCGAGTAGCTACTTTCATTACAATCTCAGAATGAGCTGCCGCTGAAAATCCTTTACCGCCAAATTCTTTTTTAATAACTAAGCCAAAAAAGCCTTTTGTCCGCATAAAATCCCAGACCTCAGTCGGAAAATCTTTAACATTATGCGTTGCTTCCCAGTCATTAACCAGCGCACACAATTGATTTGTTTCATTGGCTAAAAAGTCTTGCTCTTCTTGACTAAGCGTAAATTTTTGTAAACCATGCAGTTTATTGAAATCAGGTTTGCCTTGAAAAATATCTTTTTCCCACCAAGAATCACCAGCATCAAGCGCTAATTGCTCGGTTTCCGAAATTGATGGCAGGATTTTCTTCGCTCGATTATAGATTGGTCTTGTAACCAGCCCTCTTAGAAATGGTATATTGCCAAATATGATTGCTGCTGCAGTGATCATTGCCAGCAACGCATAAACAATTAAATTAATTGAAGCTCCAACCAAAGGATAAGCTCCAATAAAGTACGCAAGCATTACCAGCGACCATAGCCAAATTCGTGGCTTATGATAAATCACGAGTAAACTCAACAGCAATAAAACGATAATGAATAAGCAATTCATAATAATTCACCCCCATAAAAGCGTACTTAATCAATGCAAAAGCACTGAACCATCTAAGCCTTGTGACTCACTTTTCCGTACAATGTTAGAGTGTAATACATATGCTGATAAATTACATCATGCGATGCAAAATAAACGCTTTTGCTTAGCTAGGGTTTTTGAGCTGATTAGAGCGTTTATCCTCTGCATTTGCGATTTGCATATGGTGGTGATTGCTTATTTCTTCTACCAAGTCCAACACGCTACGTTTATTACGTTCGTGACGTGGAATCTCAATAACAAATTCATCAGTAATTTTACCAGGGTTGCTATCCCAGACTAAGATCCGATCAGACATCATAACTGCTTCTTCGACGTTATGCGTAACTAAAATCATTGAGCGAGTTTTAATCTGTTCATTTTCCCATAACTCAGTTAAATCAGTTTTTATTTTATGGGCGGTGTAAATATCTAGCGCCGAAAAAGGCTCATCTAACAACAAGATATCAGGTTCTACTGCCAAAGCACGCGCAAAACCAACCCGTTGCTTCATTCCGCCAGATAGTTCTTTAGGATACATTTTTTCATAACCAGATAAACCGATCAAATCGATCATTGTTTGGACTTTTTGCATAATTTCAGACTTAGTTAATGCACTACTTTCTAAGCCTAATGCTACATTTTCAAAGACTGATAACCACGGCATAAGCGCGAAATTTTGAAATACCATGCTCATATTATGGCTTGGTGCATCAACAATATCACCTTTGCAAGTCACCCGACCACTACTAGCGAGCATCAAACCTGCCAGAATACGCAAAAAAGTTGATTTGCCAGTGCCTGACTTACCTAAAAAAGCAACGATTTCCTTATCGTAGATATTTAAATTAATGTCCTCTAACACCTTGAGTTGGTGATTATTATCAATAGTGAATGATTTGCTGACATTTTCAGCCTTAAGTAAAATGTTTTGTGTTTGCATGATAATATTTCCTATTTTTTTAGACTTCTTGCCTAACTTACATATACAAGAAGTTTGTTATATTACGGAAGTTATTGGTAAATAACTACTTTGTTAAATTACTAATTAATACGGTATTTGGTTTCAGCCATTTTATATAATGGCTTCCACACAAAAATAATGCATAGCGCAACCATAAAGCACATCACTGTACAACCTAGCGCCGCCTCAGCTAATTGGTTATTCGTGGTGGTATCAGCAATAAACGCGCCCAGTCCGGTTGCTTCTTTGGTGGTTTTACCCCAGGTAATTAACTCTGAAGCAATCGCCGCATTCCATGCACCACCTGCCGCAGAAATAATTCCAGTTACAATATAAGGAAATACTGCAGGGATCATAAATTTGCGCCACCATAATCCACCGCTAAGGTGAAACATGCGACTGGCTTCAATCAGATTATGTGGCAAAGTTGAAACGCCAGCAACAACGTTAAATAAAATGTACCACTGCGTCCCTAGCATAATCAGAAAGATTGACCATACACTCAGACTTTGATGATAGCTGATTAATAGAATTGCTACCAAAGGATAAAATAAATTGGCTGGCAATGCTGCTAAAACTTGGATAATTGGCTGAAAAAATTTAACTAACTTTTGATTTAATCCAATCCAAACCCCAAGCGGAACGAAAATCAGGATGCTTAATCCCATTGCCGCAAATACGCGAACTGCGGTTAAAGACATGAGTAATGGCATTTTAATCAAATCGGCCTTAGGTAAAAATTGCCACAGCAAATAGCCGTAGTAACAACAACTACAAATTACCAATAAGTACCATAAGCGTGATACTAAAAATGATCCACTGCGGCTAAATTTTATTATTTTGTCTAACTTTAGTTTCAGACATAAATTAGGCAAACCATAAACCCAAAAATGTGCAAAAGATTTTAAGCCACGACTTAAATACAGCGAAGAATGTGAATGACGAATCAATGAGTAAAACCATGAGGTATTTTGGTTGCTACTTGCAGTATCTTCATACTTAAATTTATGTACCCAGCGCACTAATGGACGAAAAATTAACTGATCTAGTAAAACGATATTTAAGATTAATGCCAAAACAGAATAGAGTACCGCAGAAGTATTGGCTTGGCTTAAAGCCTCCGCCATAAAAGCCCCAACACCGGGTAATTCAACAGTATTAGTTTTAACTGGAATTGCTTCGGTTGCCAAAATTGCAAACCACGCCGCAGATTGCGAAACCATAGTATTCCAAAGTAATCCCGGCATAGAATACGGACATTCAATCCGCCAGAATTTACTCCATGCATTCTGGTGAAACATATCCGCAGCCTCATTTAATTCAAGCGGAACGATTCTAATTGTCTGGTAAAAAATCAGCATCATATTCCAAGCTTGCCCAGTAAAAACACCAAAGATTGCCGCACATTCTAAGCCCATGATATTGTGTGGAAATAATGCAATAAACATAACGGTGGTAAAGGTGAGAAAGCCTACCAGTGGAACTGATTCCATAAAATTTACAAATGGTAAAATAATCCGTTCTGCTGCCTTGTATTTGGCTGCCATTACGCCAAAGATAAATGTAAATAGCAGAGAAAAGGCCAGCCCGAGCAATAAACGCATGGTTGTACGTAATGTATAATAGGGTAGTAAATGTGGGTCAAGGCTAACAGTCAGTGGTGTATGGTTAATTTCAAAACTACCATGCATATCATGCCAGCCTTTAAATAGCAATGCTGCGATTACCACAATTAAGCCCCAGAAGATTACGTCATTTAACCAATGGTAATGATTTTTCGGACGTAATTTATTTGCTAAACTAAAACGCATTTTTAACTCCTTCGAGTTATTTGGCACTATCAAATCAATGCCCATATGGAACATAGGCAATGCCAATAAATCAATAAGATCGTATTACAGTTGAGAGATTTTAGATTTTTAAAGTTTAATGAACACACCGGATATAAACTCCAGTGCGCTATAAAGAGGGAGAGTTAGCTCACCGAGGGCGGCATTAATTGCGCAATGAAAAATAAGTTTAAGATTAATTTAAGCATAACAAATCCAATTCGTAAGCAGTGATGGATTGTAGCAAGATCAGGATAGATACGGACATTTAGTTTACAACAAAATATATTTTTAAAATATATCAATATAAAACAATATGATGTTTCATAAGAATACCTAAATGGTTGGAGATGGAGAAAATTACTCTGTATCTGATATGCTATATAAGACATGTATTGTAATTTTGTTTTAAATATTTTGACTACTACCACTGAGTAGCATGATGCACATATATTATGTTCGGAGAATTAAAAACATGAATAAAGGTATTTTAGGAAATTAAGTTTTCAGAAATTTTACAGAAAGCCACGATCAAAGAGATCTTTTTCTGAACAACGTAATGCCGCCGCAATTTTTTCTAACATTTCAGGGCTTACCCATCTTTTCTGAGTTTCAATTAAGGCGATACTAAGCCAACTTACATCCATTCTCTCACTTAACTGCTCTTGTGTCAATCCTAGTTGAGCTCGCCTGTTTTTAATATTATTGGCTAATATTTTTGTTATTGGTATTTGTTCCATAGCTCGGATTTTATGTGAATTATGGCTAATTAGTTATATACCAATAGTATATAATAACAACTAAGAATAATTTTTTTTATTAATTCCAAGCCTCGAACTTTTATCAATAGCGCCATAAATTGAATTATTTCGTCACTAAACTTATCAAGTGTTGCAATTTGTTACTAAAAATCATAAAGATTTACAAAAATAAGTAGTCTGATTTAATAATATTGTTCATTAATAGTCACGATTTAATCATCTGATTTATAGCGTAATATTTTGAATTGTAAATACTATTTTGATAATCGCTACTATCCGTTTGGAGAGTATCGAAAATTATCAATTAATCGTTAAAATACGGATGTCTACGAATTATCTATCTACATATAGCAATAAATAAGGCTTAAGAATGACAGATCGTGAGTTTTTAACCACATATCTCAATAGTTTTTATCTGCAATTTGATAATGATATAGCAGGGATTAAGGATAATCAATCACGTTATTTGCTAGTGACTCAGAAATACGCCGAATTATTGGGGTTTGACAATGCCTCTGAGTTGATTGGTTTATCAGATGGTGATGCAAATACATCAATTGCTCAATATGAAAAAATTTTTTACCAGCAAGATCGGCTTGTCGAACAGACGCGAACTTCATTAGTTTGTCTGGATAGTCACTATTATAAGAATGGTTTTGATTCTTATATTTTTAATAAGACTCCGGTGATAAATCCTCGTACTAAAAATGTACTTGGAATTAGGTTGGTGGCAACTAAGCCGCTCTTATTGTTGCCAGTTAGACTGGCCTTAGAAATGCAAAGAATCTCTTTTGCTAATCATTCGTTATTACCAGAAATTGGCAGTAAACAAAAAATAGATATTAAACTGACTGAAAGGCAGCATTTAATCTTATTTTTAGTATTAAATGGTTATTCACAGGGTGACGTTGTCAAAACTTTCAGTGTATTACAAGAGCAAATATCTCAATCGGCAGTAAAGGATGTTATGCGGGTGTTAAAGATAAAGTTTGATGTGAAGAACAAAGAAGAATTAATCAAGAAAGCGATAAAAAATGGGTTGCATACTCACGTACCTGCCAAATTAATCATGCAAGGGTCATTTATTTTAAGAGACTTCGAGTTCAAAATTAAATAAGCTTTTTGCTAATTAGGTGGGTTGAGACTATAATAATTTTTAAATTATATTGTGTGAAAGGAATGTAATAAATTTCAAGAGATTTAGGTAATGGGTATAAAGGCTCTGGTAGTGCTGGATTAAATTATCCTTCAATCTCTCCCTACTTAGGAATTGGGGTTGGGTCATATGCCGCAAGCAGTGTTGATAAAAAAGGGTTTCTTATTGCTTTTGATGCTGGACTGATGTTTGCTAGTCCTACCATATCCGATAATTTAACTTGTAACGGTAGTGCTTCAGATTGCAGTGGTTTTGATCAACAAGTTAATGACTATTTAAACCAAATAGATAGTGGCTTGAAAGCATTTCCATTCTATCCGGTTTTATCGTTAAGTCTCGGTTCTCGTTTCTAATTGAGAACTGTTTAAAAAACAATAATATAATACTACGAATAATTTGGAGAGAATTTATGAAAAAATTAACATTATTAATTTTGGGCGTGGCTAGTCTTGGGTTAGCTGCTTGTAATAGTGGCGGAAGTAGCTCGTCAGGTATTTCTGGACCATGGCAGTATGTTGGAAACCCAAATTTTTCACCACAAGCATATTCAGGTTGCGGTTTGAGTCCAGAGTTAGTATTTAACCCCAAAAATGACCAACCCTATGTTTCTTTTATTGCGTGTCAAGCAGGTGGCGGTTGGGGTGGCTATGTAATGTATTTTGACGGTTCAACTTGGCAAAATATTAGCGAGCCAATACAGATAGAAGAAACAAGGATAGATCTACACTACAGTAGAATGGGACTGGTATTTAGTCCAGCCGGCAATCAACCTTACGTTGCATTTTCGCAAAACATTGATACTGAACCCATGACTCAACAACCCATTATTATGCCAAAGGTAATGTATTTTGATGGGGTAACTTGGCAAGGCGTTGGTGGAAGTAGTTTGGACCGATGGAGGTGGAAGGGATATTCTACGGACCAAATTGTATTTAACCCCTCGACTAATCAACCATACATTGTTGTAAATTCAAGAGCATGCTATGCTGCCCAATGTCATAATTCTGTTTTAAAATATGACGGCGCAACTTGGGATTATGCTGGCGAATCTGACGTTTCTTCACAGGAAATTAGTTCAATTGCTTTTGATCCAGCGACCAATCAACCATATATTTTGTCTACACAAGCTGCACAGTCTGGTGCAGGATTTCAAATTATCGTTAAAAGACTCGAAAATAATAGTTGGAAAAATGTTGGTGAGTCAATTTCTGTCAGTGGTCATGGCATAAAGCTGATATTTAGTCCAAAAACTAATGTGCCGTATATCTTGGTTAGCACTGCTAGTGACAACTCTATGGATAGCATGGTGAATGTAATGAGCTTTAATGGTAGTAGTTGGCAGTATGTTGGGAATCCTCGTTTTGCAGCAACAAATGGAGATGCGGATATAGCAATTAATCCGGCAACGGGTCAACCATATGTTGCATTTGCAGGAACATTTGGTATTGGAAAAGCTAATGTAATGTATTTTGACGGTTCGACTTGGCAGTATCTTGGAGATCCCAATTTTACGGATGCAACGGCAGATCCTCTAAGTTTAGCATTTAATCCAATAACTAATTTACCGAATTTGGCGTTTGTTTACGGAAATTCAGCAAAAATATCGGTTATTTCATATAAATAGGCATTTATAGTTTTATAGGGGGATTTTATGAAAAAATTAACATTATTAATCTTGGGCGCGGCTAGTATTGGGTTAGCCTCCTGTGGTGGTTCAACTTCTTCATCTAGTGGAGACAACAGCAATGGCAATATTAGTGATTTGAGTATAGTCGCTCCTTATTCCTACCCTGCAGGAATAGCGGTGAGTGTTCCATTGGTGATAACCAACAATGGGGGTGAGAGTGTCGCGAATTTGAGCTATGCCATAGATAGCTTAACAAATACAGCTGGTGGAAATATAAAACTCGATCCGAGCAGTACCGCAAAGTGCAAGGACATTTTAGCACAAGAAAGTTGTGTGATCTACGCTAATATTGCGGTAACTCCTCCATCTAACTCTGGTAGTTTTGCTATTAATATTACCCAAACAGGTCATATAACTCAAAAAATCATAAATCTAGCAGATACTTTTTCATCTGCACATGCGACAATAGGCTTAGATACAGTACCAAGCAATAATGCAGTTGGAGCAGATGGAGTCAATTTATCATTCACACCCAAACTCATTGCTAATTCAGTTGGTACAACTTCATTTATTGTTACTGCATTTGTAAATTCACCTTCTGCAGGAAATTTTAATGCTCTTCAATTAGTTGATCAAAGTGGCAATGTCTTAAATTATAAAATATTGACAGGCAATGATGGAAGTGGCAATCTGGGACAGGGAAGTGTCGTTACTTTTCAAATGTTTGTTCCTTCAGAAGAGAGTGATATTAAATTTAAACTTCAGACGGTTGAAAATAATATTATTCAGTCAACGACAACAGAATTTTCTTCTGTTAAGGTTTTAGCTCCAGGTGTTCAAGCTGGTATTTTAAATCTTACCCCAAATTATTTCGATCTTTCGGCAAGTCATGAAAGTCAGACTATAACTTTAAGCAACATTGGTAATGGAAGTATAAAAAATCTAAAACTAGTACCTCAAGATCAATTGTTAGTTGTTAGTAGTAATTGTGGTACTACTTTAAGCACTGGAGTGAGTTGTCAATATACACTTAAACTCAATCAATCGACTTCTGAGCCTGGGAAAATTATTATTGTTTTTACTTACAATGATGGCTCCAAAGATCAACAACAATATGCTACTGCGACTGTAACAAATTATACGACTCCTAAATATATTTTTGTAACAAGTCAACGCTACAATGGTAATTTAGGCGGTTTTTCTGGTGCCGATGCTAAATGCACTGCTGTTGCCGCGAATGGTAATGTCACCAAGAATATTACCAGTGGTTGGAAAGCGATGTTAAATGGAAATAATGCGACTACTGCTGGAGTTGAGTATAAAAACACACAAAATATTCCACTAGGTACTGCAACTGGTGGAAATTTTGTTGAACCAGAATATATTCCTCAGAATGTGTTTTTTAGTGAGGATGGCTACGATGCCGGAATAAGTATTTGGACTGGAGCTACCCCAACATCGCCGCCGCTTGTAGCAGATTATAATTGTTTTGGTTGGACATATGACGGTAGTAACGATCAGGGTAATACTCCGCTTAGCCAGCCATCATTAGGTCGGGCAGACTATGCCGAGGCTGGAAAAGATTTATGGTGGTTTGAAGGCGATGTTCTTTCATATTGTTCTTGGACGATGCCAATATATTGCGTTCAGCAGTAACCCAATATTAACACCTATGCAATATGAAATATGGCATATGGAAAATGTCTAATTTAGGTTGGCACTAATTATGGGGGCTTGGCAACATTTTTATTTGACTAAACTAAATTAGTCAACGGAAATGCAGTTTAAAGCCTAACTTGAAAAAGT
>ERZ650308.326-NODE-326-length-25463-cov-8.491932_pt1 | contig 25463 bp, 16 predicted proteins | sample MGYA00376244_ERZ650308 | MGnify/ENA primary metagenome ERZ650308 (study PRJEB26733, sample SAMN07839295) | wastewater metagenome | biome: small river; feature: stream; material: water | place: USA: North Carolina | collected 2016-04-26 ... | reverse complement strand
TTAGTTTCACCCCCTAATAGCCTACTTTTTAGTAGGCTATTTTTATTTAACCTATAGTAAGAGATAAATATCATGTCTGAACAAACAGATGCAGTACAAGAGAAAGAACTTAAATAATTTGGAACCAACTATGAAAGAGATATTACTATTTCTTTTGGTTCTAATTCTATCAGTACTCTTCTACCCCTATATTGTAGCAATAGTCATTGGAACTTTATCCATGTTTATTATTGGTCCAATATTTGGGGTATTAGTTGGTTTATTGATATTCGGATTATTACGTAAAGATCAACCACAGGAACCAGACAAATGAAATTAGCAACAGCAGTTGTGATTGCTGATAGTATCAGTGATCAAGGTATTCGTATTACAACCTTCCAGTTACGTTATTGGAGGGCTATCCATAGTGAATTGATGACCCATAGAACATTTTCCAGATCAGCAGGTAGCAGTCGAGCTAGACCCTCTAAAGCTATTATTGAGCAAGTAGCTCATGATCCTTGGGGACCAATAGTATGGGGTTTAAATGAACCAGGTATGCAAGCTAATAATGTAGCTGATATTGATGTAGAAATGCAGTCTTTATGGTCTTGGAGAAATATAGCCAAAAGAGCAGCAAATTCAGCAACGGTTTTACTAAATCTTGGTTTACATAAACAGATTGTTAATCGTGTATTAGAACCATTTACGTATATTGATGTGGTAGTTACTGCTACTGATTATGCTAACTGGTTTGCTTTACGTTTAGATAAAGATGCTCAACCAGAAATTCAGCAATTAGCTCAAGTAATGAAAGATGCTATGGATGCTAGTAAACCAGTATTACTTAATCCTGGTGAATGGCATTTACCATATATTACAGGTAGTGATATTGCTTCTGTAAGTAACTATTTAGCTTATATACAGGATGGGCATGATTCACCAAGCAGACGTTTAGATTTACTTAAAAAAATCAGTGCTGCTCGTTGTGCTCGTACATCTTATAAAGCATTTGATGGTAAGGTTGCTAGTATTGATGATGATTTATCGCTATTTAATAAATTAATGAGTGGTAATCTTAAACACGCATCACCAACAGAACATCAAGCTACTCCTGATACAAAAATTGGATTTAGAAATATTGATCCAAGTACGCAAACTAGGGAAGATCCCTATGGTTTATGTGAGAGTATTTGGAAAAATCCAAAACTTCATGCAAACTTTCGTGGATGGATTCAATTTAGGAAAACTATTCCTAATGAGTTTATAGAAGGATAGTTAGCACGTTGTTTTGAATAAACCCTCAAGTAACATTGAGGGTTTTTTGTTTATGAACCAAAGGAAAAATAAAATGCAAGTAACTCAACCAAACGAATTTATCAGCCATGCAGTTATCGGTGGTATGGCTCCAATCAATTTCAGTATTTCTAATAGTGCTGAGTTCTTCCATATCCTGTCTAGTACGTTGTATAGTGATCAAATCCTTGCTGTAGTACGTGAAGTATTGTGTAATGCTTGGGATGCTCATATTGCTGCTGGTGTAACTGATAAGCCAATTGAAATTACCATTAAAGATAACAAACTTATTATTAAAGATTTCGGTCATGGTATCTCACCTGATAGTATGGGTGAGTTGTATGGTACTTACGGTGGAACCAATAAGAAGAATGATGGTAACCAAACTGGTGGATTTGGTTTAGGTTGTAAAGCCCCTTTTGCTTATACAGATCATTTTGAAGTTCAATCTTGTCATAACGGTATTAAGACTATTTATAGTATTAACCGTTCTTGTGCTAAGGTTATGGGTATTCCTAGTATTATTCCAATCGTAAAAATGAATACTGAGGATACTGGTTTACAAGTAACTATCGTTTTACAAAGCAAAGATATTAATCGTTTTACTCGATTAATTGAAAAGATTGTATATCAGGGTGAAATGTCTGCTACTTTAAATGGTAATTTGCTTGAAAAATTAGGTTTTCATCCTGATAAAGAAAATAACTATTTAGCTTTTCTACCGTCATTTATAAATAGCAATTCAAAAATATCTATACGTTACGGTAATGTTATATATCCTGTACCAAATACTGTAGATAAATTGGAGTATGAGCAAAATAAGATAAGAGAGTTGTTAAATGGCTTATCTAATTCTCATACTTATAATATTCTTTTTCAAGCACCAACAAATAGTATTAGTGTGACTCCAAGTAGAGAATCTTTATCTATGCAGGATAATACTATTACTACTCTAAAAGAAATATTTAATAACTTTATTAATTACTTTGATAGTAATTTACCTAATAAACAATCACTCTATATTTATGAGTGTATTGATAGAAAAGTTATTAAACGTGAAATACCAGAATTATTAAAAAGATGTGATGAGATTATACCTAAACCCATTAATCCAATTGATAAAATTAACAGTATAGATATTTGGTCTAGTCAATCTGTTAATTTTAAATTCAGACGTAATAGTCATTACGTAGATGATTCCATTAACTACAGAATTAAAGTATTAAAAGAAATTTCACCAATTAAAAAATCATTACTAGATTCGGTGTTAAATTATACTGATGAAAGTAAACAAACTTGGTTAAATAAATTTATTTTAATGCCTGTTATTAAAAAAATGCTTAATAACCCATTAATGGATTATAAAAAGTTTAATGTGATTCAAGCATACGCAGGGGGTAAAGACACCCTTCAAACAACTGAATTAGTTGGAAAAATAAAACTTGAACCAGAAGAAAGATTACCCTATCTACGTAATATTGTTTTCCTATCATCTGTTGCAAAAGTATCTAGGCAACTAATTGTAGATGAACTAAAACAAAGAAAATTAGGTGATTACTTCGGATTCTGTTTTTATCATTTGTCTCGTAAAGTTAATGAAGCTGAAGCTGCTAGACAATTCTTTAAAGATTCAGGAATGATTGTTATTGATTTATCTTTAGTTAAACCAACTAAACTTAAATCACCTGAAACAAAAGAAAAAACTGAAATCAAGAAAAGAGCTAGAGGCTTACCATTACTTAGTGCAATGATGGTTAATAATAGAATACGTATGAGCAATCGTTTTAATGAGTCTGTAGAAAGAATCATTAAACCAGAATTTGTGGTATTAATGCCAAAATCTTCCGATTCTATTGGTTCTTACAACCAAAAAGAAATGGAAATTATTATTAAGTACTTTGGGTATAAAGGAGGTATAGCAAGTACTTCAGAGCAATATTACAGGTATCTTGAAAATGGTGCTATTCCAATTAATGATTACTTGATTAAAGAGTTATCTGAGTATATTAAAAACAGTAAAGAAATATGGGAGTATCAAAAACATAATAGATCTGTTGAAGAACTTCGTCCTAATATAAAAACTTTAGTAAATACTATTTTGTATTTTAAACCATTATGTAATATGTTTGGTATTTACGATAATCGTACTCAAAAGGATATTGATTACTTAGATCTTTTCTTGTCTATAATTAAAAAGAATCAGTACGTTATTGGTTACCAATCACAGATTTCTTTGTATAAAGATTTAATTTCTATTCCTTTTTCTGAAGAGATTAATAATCTATTCGAAAAAGTAAGAGATAATCCAGCAGTAGATTTAATATCTACTTATTCGATTTCAAGTGTACTGTATAGTACAAATTCAAATTATGAGTTAAAAGCTTTAGCTATTAACTTGTTATACATCACCCTCACAAACTGAGAATAAAACCATGTCTAATATTATTCGTGTTATTACTATTATCGTAGATACACAAAATTTAATTCTTTATACACCAGATGGGGAAGCAATTTATATTCCTCAAGGTAGTGTAGATTCAAAAAATGTTATTGATGTTATTCCTAATATTGTCAGTAATGGTTTTGCTGATTTAGTGTTATCAGTCACTAATACTTATCAAAGATTTCAAGAAGAAAGTAATAGTGCTATTCGTTTCTTTCGTGTTGCTAAAGAAGAACTTAATCGTTTATTTGATAAATCATTAAGTGTTACAGAAACTATGAAAGTAGTTAATGAAATTACTGCTAATGCTAAACCAGTAGATACTATTGGTTTCCATGAAGAAGGTTTAGACAAGCAAAGTATTATTGAAGAAAATTACAACACCACTAAAAACCACTCCAGCACTGAAAGTAAAGACACTATTATTGCAGTAACAAAAGAAGGTGCTGTAGTACCTGGTGTTGAAAAGATTAAGACCCAATTAAATAAAGCTACTCAGCTTGGTTCTACTATTGGTGTTGAAAACTTTTTAAAACGTGTTGGTGCTGTAATCAGTAAACGTAAACACTCAGTTGAAGATTTACTATCATTTATGGAACGTGGTGATTTACCTATTGCTGATGATGGTAGTATTTTAATTTATAAAATATTGGACAAAACAAATAAAGAAAATGTATTTGTTGATTGTCATACAAAAAATGTAGAGCAATGCGTTGGTGCATACGTTTGTATGGATGAATCAATGGTTGATCCAGACAGAAAAAATGAGTGCAGTAACGGACTTCATGTAGCTCGTAGAGGTTATTTAAGTCAGTTTTCTGGAAGTGTTTGTGTATTAGCTAAAGTTAATCCAGAAGATGTTATTGCTGTACCTAAGTATGATGCTAATAAAATGCGTGTATGTGGTTATCACATCATTGATAAACTCAGTGATGAAGATTTCAAACGTATTAAATCAAACAAAGCATTAGCAAACACGCAACAACTATCTAAAGCTGTGAATGGTGATCATATTGGTATTACTCATGTAGTAACTATTGGTGGTCAATTAGGCACTAACATTAAAGTAACCAAACCAAAAACACTAACAGAAGTTAAACCTGTAAAAGATACAAAGGTAGTAACACCAATTTCTGATGCTGAAGTTAGAGATCAATCATTTAACCCTGTTGAACCAAAACAAGTAAATGCAGTAATTGCTAAGTTATCAACTAAGCAGCAAATTCAAGAATTGATCACTAAAATGAAAAAACCTGAAGATGCTAAAGCAATTATTGAGCTTAAACGTAAAGCTAAAAAATCTTGGGATCACTTTGGTATCAGTGAAGCTTTAGTAAATAAAATTACAGAGCTATCTAATAAAAACTAATTAGTTTATTCAAGGTTCAAGTTATCTCTTGTTTCTTGAATAACTGGAGATAGTAATGAACGCTCATGAACTTAAACTAAGAGATGCTGACATTATTCGTATGAATAGTGTTGGCCTATCCCAATCAACCATAGCTACTGCTTTAGGTTGTCACCCTACTACTGTCACACAAAGACTTAAATTTAATAATGTCACTCCTGCCGATACTCGTAGAGGATTTATGGAAGATATTATTATGAATTTAGGTGCTGACTGTAGTGAATGGCTTGCTGATCAAGTAAACCAGAACTTAACCATCAAAGACTTTATAGTGTCTTTAATAAAAGAGAAATATGATGAATGTAATTGATAGTATTTTTGGTTGGTTCAAAAAAGCTGTACCTGAACCAAACCATAAAAACATACATACCCAAATTGGCGTACATTTTGAAGAAGTAGCAGAAATGTTACTTGCTCTTAGTGGTGATGACGAGCAAACAGAAGTGTTATTACATAATGCTTATTTTACTACTCATTTATTAGCTGAACACCTTAAAAGTAATGTTGGTGCTTTAAACTTAGATATGAGTAATCAAGCAAGAGTAGAACTACTTGATGCTTTATGTGATCAGATTGTTACTGCTACTGGTGTAGGTCATATGATGAATATGAGATTACCAGCAGCACTAGAAGAAGTTAATGCCTCTAATTATTCTAAATTCGTTAATGGTGATCCTATCTTTAATGAAAATATGAAAATTATGAAAGGCCCTAACTACTTTAAACCAAGTTTAGAATTTCATATCTAAGTTAACTTAAATCATAATGCCTAAGTAAATCTTAGGCATTTTTTATTATTGGATCAATCAAAAATGTCAACTTTAAACGCTGGTCAGCTTACTGCTGCTGAAGCATTTTTTGAATTTCTGTTTAACGATGAAAAAGAATTAATTATTAGTGGTGCTGGTGGAGTAGGTAAAACATTTTTAATGAGTCACCTTATCGACACTATTCTACCTAACTATCAGAATACCTGCAAAATGTTAGGTATGCCTGTTCAATACAGTGATGTAGTAATGACTGCTACCACCAACAAAGCTGCTGAAGTATTAGCTGTAGCAACTAAAAGACCTACTCAAACTATTCATAGTTTTCTGGGTTTACGTGTAATGGATAATTACAGTACTGGTGAAAGTACTATTGCTAAAACTAAGAAATGGAAAATACATACTGATCTTATTATCTTCTTAGATGAAGCATCTATGGTAGATCATAAGTTATTAGCTATTATTCGTGATAGTACACTAAACTGTAAACTTATTTATGTAGGAGATCACTGTCAATTAGCACCTGTTAAAGAGTCTGTTTCACCTGTATTTAAACAAAGATTAAGAATGCACGTACTCACTGAACCAATGAGAAATAGCGGTCAGCCCACATTAATGGCATTGTGTAATCAATTACGAAATACCGTAGAAACAGGTCAGTTTGCTCCTATTAATTTGGTTCCAGGTGTAATTGACTTACTATCACTTGATGAATTGCAATCTGAAATTGATAAGGCTTTTATTAACGCAGATACAGATTCTAAAATACTAGCTTACACTAATGATCGTGTTAATGATTATAACGATTACATTCGTGAATTACGTGGATTAACTGATACATACACCATTGGTGAACATTTAGTTAATAATAGTGCTGTAGATATGGGTAAAGATAAAAGGATGCTATCCGTTGAAGAACGAGTAACTATTAGTAGATTGTCCCAAGATACAGAAATTATTGAGATTAAACCTGAAGTAGATTTAGAAGTACGTTATGCAACATTAACTAATGATTACTCATATCAGTACGTAAATGTTCCACTTCCTGAAGATAAAAACCATTACCAAGCTTTAATTAAATACTTCCAAAAAAGAAAAGATTGGGTTCCTTATTTCAAATTAAAAAATGAGTTCCCAGATTTACGTCCATGTGATGCCTGTACAGTGCATAAGTCACAAGGAAGTACTTATGACGCAGTGTTCATTGATTTGGAAAATATTGGTTCTTGTCGTAATCCTGATCAAGTAGCTCGTATGCTTTATGTAGCTGTATCAAGAGCTAGAAATAGAATCTTTTTATTTGGTCAATTACCAACTAAATATGGTGGATAGTATGAAAGAGAAACATAAACTTATTGATAGTATTATCAATAAACTTTTTGAGAACGATAAAGAAATATTAGACAATCAAGTAGTTGAACTAACACAAAACAACAACGTCAAGGAAAACAATACCTATATAGGTTTTAGACACATGGGTAAAACCTTTATATCTAAAGGCCATGCTCCTTTTAGAAATAGAGGTAAACAATCTATTTTACCTAGTCTTGCATTTGAATTATCTGCTATAGGAAATAATATAGTACAACAGACTAATAACTTAGAAAGAGATGAAAAAGAAATTCGTCAAATACTTTTTAAGTTATTGGATCATTGTATCTGCAAACAAGACATTAGGGATTCTTTACCTGAGCCAGTAGTACAATTATTTCCTGATTTAGTTAGTATGCCTAGAATTGTTCCTGTAGCTCATTACATGGATAAAGATAGGCTAACTGTAAATGAGTTTAATAGACTTCTACCTAAGATAGAGGCTTATGCTATCTCTAAATTATTTTATTGAGTAAATTATGAACCATCTTGTTTTTTCAGAACAACCAAATTATCCCATTGTATTTTTGGTTCCAAGTATAAGTAAAGATGGGATTCTTAAAGAGTACATAACACCATTTGGTTTACCAACTGATGATATTGCTGCTATTAGCCTTCATTATTCTCAAACCAAAAAGAAAACCCCAGTAGCAGAAATGAAAGAGTACATAGAATCTGAATTGATTAATGTACTCGAAAACCTACAAGCTAAGTATTTACTTGTTGCCGATACTGAATACTTTAAAGTACTCACTGGTACAGCTAAAGCTGATGTAAATTTAGGTTATGTATTACCTTCTGTTTTTGGTTCATTCAACGTAATTTACATTCCAAGTTATAAAGCTGTATTTTACGATCCAATCAAAATACGTCCTAAGATTAAACAAGCTGTAGAAGCTCTATTAGCTCATGTAAACAACGATTACTTAGCCCCTGGCAAAGATATTATAAAGTTTGCAGACTATCCTAGAACGAATGAAGAAATAGCTGTATGGATAGATAAATTACTATCTATGGATTGTGATTTAACCATTGATATTGAAGCCTTCAGTCTTAAACATAATACTGCTGGTATTGGTTCAATTACTTTCTGTTGGAACCAAAATGAAGGTGTATCGTTTCTAGTAGATTATGAACCAATAGTAGGAGCTACTTGTGCACCTTATGGTAAGCAAGTAATTAACAATCCTGTTAGAGCTATATTGATTTACTTCTTCAGAAACTTTAAACGTAAGGCTATTTATCATAATATTAGCTATGATGTTTATGTATTGATTTATCAGTTATTCATGACTGAAATATTAGATACAGAGGGTTTGTTATATGGTTTAGATACCATGTTAGCTAACTGGGAAGATACCAAACTCATTACCTATTTAGCTACAAATTCTTGTGCTGGTAATAAGTTATCTCTCAAAGATCAAGCTCAAGCTTATGCTGGTAATTATGCTCAGGAAGAGATTAATGACATTACCAAAATACCACCAGATCAATTATTAAAATACAATCTGGTAGATGGTTTATCCACTTGGTATGTACACGATAAGTACTACCAAAAAATGATTGATGATCAACAATTGGATATTTATACCAATATATTCAAACCAGCTATTGTAGACATTATTCAAATGCAGCTTACTGGCTTACCTCTTAATATGAAAAGAGTTAAGGAAGTAAAAGTAATCCTTGAAGCTGACAGAGATAGTGCTACAACTCGTATTCAAGCTAACCCAATTATCCAGCAATACATTTATCAAAAGAATGAAGATTGGGTAATTGAAAAGAATAATACTCTCAAGAGAAAGAGAGTAACCATAGCTGATGCTAAGGAAGAATTTAATCCTGGTAGTGGTCAACAGGTACAAGAAGTTTTATTTAAACGACTTGGTTTACCAGTTATTGACCTAACCAAAAGTAAACAACCATCAACAGGCAAAGAAACTCTTAAAGCATTAAAACATCATACAACTGATACAAACGTAATAAGTTTGCTAAATGCCCTCATTGATTTTAGCGATGTGGATATTATCCTCACCACTTTCATTACTTCAATGGAAAATGCTGCACTTGGTTCAGATGGTTGGTATTACCTGTTTGGTAACTTTAATTTAGGTGGAACTGTATCTGGACGTCTGAGTAGTTCAAAACCTAACCTACAAAATTTGCCTTCTACTGGATCCAAGTATGCAAAAGTAATTAAATCATGCTTTCAAGCTGGACCAGGTTGGTTATTTTGTGGATTAGATTTTGCCTCATTAGAGGATAGAATTTCAGCATTAACTACTAAGGATAAAAATAAACTAAAAGTTTATTTAGATGGGTTTGATGGACACAGTTTAAGAGCATTTGCTTATTATCGTGAGAAAATGCCTGATATTGTGGATACAGTTGAATCTATCAATTCAATTCAAACAGTCTATAAAAACTTTCGTCAGATTTCAAAGGAACCCACGTTCCTATTAACTTACGGTGGTACTTATAGAGGTTTAATGAAGAATTGTGGATTCCCTGAAGATGAAGCAAAAATGATTGAGAAAAGATACCATGACTTGTATCAAGAAAGTGATAAATGGGTACAAGATAGACTCACTGAAGCTTCACAAACAGGTTATGTTGAAGTAGCATTTGGTTTAAGAGTACGTACCCCATTACTTAATCAAGTTGTACGTGGTTTAAAATGTACACCTTATGAAGCAGAAGCAGAGGGCAGAACTGCTGGCAATGCACTAGGCCAGTCTTATTGTTTACTAAACAATAGAGCTGCATCTGAATTTATGGGTAAAGTAAGAACCAGCAAATATAGATTGGATATTAGACCTTGTGCTCATATCCATGATGCTCAGTACTACTTAATACGTGACAACATAGATACCATTCTCTACACTAATGAGCATCTTGTTAAAGCTGTACAGTGGCAAGAAGATCCTCTCATTCAACATGATGAGGTTAAATTAGGAGGAGAGTTATCAATATTCTATCCTGATTGGTCTAAAGAATTAACCATACCAAATGAAGTAAGCGAACAGCAATTACTTTCTTTGGTTCAAAAACATATAGCCACATAAGCTATATAAATCACCTTGAGGGCAATAGCCCTCTTTTTTATTCTAGGAAATTGTTATGAAAAAGCATTATTACTTGGTTCATGGTTCTATTGTATTTACAGATAAAGAAAATGAGAATCCTGTTAAATTAGATTTGAACGCTATCTTACCTACTGATACACCAAACATTGATACTAAAGCTTTAGGTAAAGCTCAACAAAATTTACAACTTACATTCCATAAAAAAATGGAAGATCCAGAATTAAAAGTTGTAGATGTAGTATTAAACAGTCTCTGCTATTTAGGTAATATGACTCATGAAGAGTTTTATGGTGATACTCCTAAAACAAAACCAAGTGCTACTCCAGTATTAGCTATGGTTCCATCTAATGATGTGTTACCAAAGGAATAATAATTATGCAAAGTGCAGAACAAATTATCAAACAAGCTGATCCAACTTCAGGTGGAGGGTTAACCAATTATTATTTAGTAGATGTTGGTTATCCTCAACGTAATGATAAACAACCACCTTACATTGCTGAATGTGAAGATATTATAGAAGCTTTAAATCTTAACTTTGATGAGGCTAATATCTTTAAAGAGATTTGGCGTACTGCCAATGCTCGTAAAGGTAATGCTAAACAAGGTCAAAATGATTTACGTGCTGCTGAAAAAATTTATCATTACGCTGGTCGTATTTTAAAACGTGCTATTCGTTCAATAGAGAGTAAATAATCATGTTTGTGACTAATAATAGTGGTATGTCTATTGTAATGGCTGTATGGGCATTACATAGTGAATATGACCGTATTGACGAAGAAAACTATATTTCTGTCACTGGTTTAATGAAACCAATTAGACAGATTATTCTTTCTAAACGTGTACCAGTGAACCAAAAACAAAATGATGTAGAAGATTTTGTAGCTAGTGCTATTGGTACTGCTTTGCATGATTCTATTGAACGTGCTTGGACAAGAGGACATAAACATAGTTTACGTCTATTAGGCTATCCAGAGGATATGATTAATCGTGTACTCATTAACCCTACTGATGAACAACTTGCTGCTGTAGAGCATCCTATTCCAATTTATATGGAACAGCGTGAGATTAAGCAGATTGATGGTTACTCTGTAGGTGGTAAATTTGACATGATTGCAGAAGGCATCCTGCATGATCATAAATCTACTACTGCTTACACTTGGTTATTCGGTGGTAAAGATGCTGACTATCAGTTACAAGGTAGTCTCTACCGTTGGTTGAACCAAAAGAAAATAACTGAAGATTTTATTCGTATTGGTTTTATCTTTACTGATTGGCAAAAGATGCAAGCTTTGTCTAATCCAAAGTATCCACCTGAGAGATTGATGACTAAAGATATTCCATTACTTTCTGTGGCTGAAACTGAAAATTGGGTTAAGAATAAACTTAGCCAGATTACCAAATTCAAAAATGCACCTGAGAATACTATTCCAGAGTGTACTGATGAAGAATTATGGAAATCTGAGAACCAATATAAGTATTACGCTGATCCAACAAAAACGCTTAGAGCTACCAAAAACTTTGATGACTATACAGAAGCTCGTAAGTTTATGGCAGAGAAAGGTGGTAAGGGCATCATTATCACTGTTGAGGGTAAACCAAAACGTTGTGAGTATTGTGATGCTTTTCCTGTATGTACTCAGAAAGATAAGTATTTTTCTGCAACTGAATAGAAGGTACGTATGATTGATCTTACAAATGTTCAACATCACCCAGTTATTACTGAGATTGTTGAAGTACTGTGTGCTAAAACACAAAATACAGATGGTGGATTCTTTAGAGCTGAACTAGCCTATTTTCTTTGTAAAATGGCTGGTTGCATGAGAGCTACTGTAGTTACTAAAGATCGTGGTAGCATACCTATTAATATGTATGTAATTGCTTTAGCTAACTCAGGTTTTGGTAAAGGTCATTCTGTAGGTATTATGGAAAATGAATTTATCAAAGGATTTAAACAACGCTTTACAGAAGAAACCATTAACATCATCGCTGAAAAAAATTTATGGAAGATTGCTACTGATCGTTCCATTCGTAATGGTACTGATCTTCAAGAAGAGTATGATAAAACTCTAGCAGAATACAATCGTGCTGGTACATATCCATTCACTTTTGATTCTGGTTCACCAGAGGGTATTCGTCAGATTCGCCATAAGTTATTATTAGCTAATGCTGGTTCAATCAATCTACAAATTGATGAAATTGGTTCTAAGTTGATAGGTTCTACTGACATTCTTAATGTGTATCTTGAGTTGTATGATCAGGGTTCTATTAAACAAAAGCTAATTAAAAACACTAATGACAATAAACGTAATGAAGATATTGATGGTAAAACGCCAACCAATGCTTTGTTATTTGGTACTCCAGTTAAACTGCTTGATGGTGGTCAAACTGAAGATCAATTATATTCATTTCTTGAAACTGGTTATGCTCGTAGATGTTTATTTGGTTATGGTCAACAAGATCGTAAAGCTTTCCATAATAAAACAGCTACAGAAATTTATCAAACACTCATTCAACCAGCTAACACAGTACTAACTGATAAATGGTCTAACCATTTTTATAACTTAGCTGATCCAGCTATGTTTGATTGGCAGATTCGTGTTGAAGATGACGTAGCTATTCAGTTACTTGAGTATAAGATTGCTTGTGAAAAAGCTGCTGATTTAATGGCTGATCATGAAGAAATTAAGAAAGCAGAATTAAGTCATCGTTACTTTAAAGCTTTAAAATTAGCAGGTGCTTTTGCATTTGTTGATAAAAGCAGTATTGTAGCTATGGATCATTTAATGCAATCAATCCTTCTTGTTGAAGAATCTGGTAAAGCATTTCAGATTATACTTAATCGTGAAAAGTCATACGTTAAATTAGCTAAGTATATTGCTTCATTAGATAGTGAGGTAACTCATGCTGATTTGTTAGAAGCATTACCATTTTATAAATCAGGTAATGCTGCTCGTAATGAGTTAATGACTTTAGCAATGGCTTGGGGCTACAAGAAACATATCATCATTAAGAAATTATTTGTTGATGGTATTGAGTTTTTTAAAGGTGAAACTTTAAAAGAAACAGACTTGAACCAAATGAAAATATCTTATAGTGATCATTGGGCATACAACTATTTAGGTGAACAAGTACCGTTTGATCAACTACATAATTTAACCCAAGCTCCAAATATGCACTGGGCTAACCATTTCTTTAAAAATGGTCATCGTTCTGAAGAAACAGTATTAGTAGGTTTTAACCTACTTGTTATTGATATTGATGAGGGTGTCACTGTTGAAGCTGCTTGTGAGTTGATGAAAGAGTATAAGTACCTAATCTATACTACCAAGCGTCATACAGATGAAGCTAATCGTTTTAGAATGATTTTCCCAATTAACTACATATTGGAATTAGACTCTGAAGAGTATAAAGAGTTTATGAACAATGTGATGGGTTGGTTGCCATTCAAGATTGATGAATCTGCTAATCAAAGATCTCGTAAATGGGAAACATTTGATGGTGGAAACTATGTTTATAACATGGAAGGTGAGGTCTTAGATGCTCTACCATTCATTCCAAAAACAAGTAAGAATGAATCTTATCGTCAACAATTTCAAAAAGTTGAATCATTAGATAACTTAGAACGTTGGTTTGCAGTAAGATTTGCTTCTGGTAATCGCAATAACCAAATGATTAAATTTGCTTTAGCTTTAGTTGATAATGGACATTCAATTATTGAAGTAAGTAAAATGGTTCATGCTTTCAATGAGAAAATGAATAATCCTTTAACCAAAGATGAAATTGATAGTACTGTACTTAAATCAGTAGCTAAAAGATTTCAAAAAAATTAATTAAGTATTGTCAGTTCTTTCTTTGGTTCTGAACTGACAACTTACTTTGGAGAAACAAATGTCACAAATTGATGAACCAAATGATCAACTCATACTTGTATCAGGATTCTCTGGTGTAGGTAAGAGTGCATCATTAAGAAGTATTAAGAACCAAGAAAACTGGTTATACCTTAATACTGAAGCAGGTAAACGTTTACCATTCAAAAACAAGTTTGCTACTCATCGTATTACTGATCCATATCAGGTACATGAAGCATTTGATTATGCAATGGAACAGGTTAGTGTAGATGGTATCATCGTAGATTCTCTTACATTCCTTATGGATATGTATGAATCACTCTATGTATTACCTTCAACCAATACTATGCAGGCTTGGAGTCACTTTGCTCAATTCTTTAAAGAGTTGATGCAGCAAAAAGTTACTAGCTTTGGTAAACCAACTATCTTTACTGCTCATGTTTTAGATGTATTAGATGAAGCTAGTATGTCAATGAAAACATCTGTTCCAGTTAAAGGATCATTAAAGAACAACGGCTTAGAAGCTTACTTTAGTACAGTTGTATCATGTAAAAAAGTAGCTTTAAAAGAATTGGAAAAGTATGGTAATACTTTACTTAACATTACGGATGATGAAAAAGAATTGGGATATAAACACGTATTCCAAACTAGACCAACGAAGGCTACTATTGGTGAACGTATTCGTTCCCCTATGGGATTATTTGATAAGAGTCAGACATACATTGATAATGACTGTCAGCTCCTATTAGATCACCTTCACAAATTTTATAACTAACCCTCACAAGAGATTAATATTATGTTTGGTAATTTAACAACAGATGGTTTACAAGAGTCACAAGACCGATTAGGTGGTATCAGTGTATTTAATACTGACATTTACATTGGTGTTATTAAAGCTCTATACGCTGGCAAGTCCAGTGGTGGTGCTACTTCAGTAACTTTGATTGCTGATTTGAATGGTAAAGAATATACAGAAACTATGTATATTACTAACAAAAATGGTCAAAATTGGTTCCCTAATAAACAGGATCCAACTAAAAAAGTACCATTGCCAGGTTTCACAGTAGTGGATGATATTTGTTTAATTGCTACTGGTGAACCATTAGCTGCTCAGGAAACCGAAGAAAAAGTAATTAAAGTTTGGGACGGTGAAGCTAAAAAAGAAATGCCTAAATCTGTACCAATGATTACTGCTGCTTTAGGTAAGCCAATTGCTCTAGGTATCCAAAAAACTTTAGCTAATAAACAAACTAAAGTTGGTACTGAATACGTTCCAATTGCTGAAACTCGTGAAGAAAATCATATTGATAAAGTTTATCATCCTGAAATGAAACTCACTGTAGCTGAAGCTCGTGCTGGTCAAGATGTAGCCCAATTTTGGGATGCTTGGTTATTGAAGAACAAAGACCAAGTACGTGATAAACGTACAATTAAAGATGGTGAAGCAGGTAACTCTGGTGCTCCATCTAAAGCTCCACCAAAACCAGGTACACCAGCAGCCCAACCAGAACGTAAGAGTTTGTTTGGCAAAAAATAATAATCCAACAGGAAAGGTACATCGTTAAGATGTACCTATAATCTTATGAGTTGGACAATAACATTACCTTGGAAAGTACCTTTATCAAAGAATAAGGATTTTCCAATTAATCTTAACTATTATCGTAATGCTTGTTTTCAAGAGCTTAATAACGCTAAAATTAAGTTTGCAAAACTTGTTAGTCCTTTACTTGGTTCTGTACTATGCATGGAATCTTGTAGCCTACACTATGTAATATTCCCTTCTAGCAAAAGAGAATGTGACATAAGTAATGTCTGCTCTATAGCAGATAAATTCTTCAGTGATACATTAGTATCTTCTGGAAAAATTACAGATGATAATTTTAAAGTTATACCTAACATTAGCTTTAGTTACGGTCAAGTAGATCCCTTAAACCCTCGTATTGAAGTAACCATCACCCCAATTGGGAAAACATTAAATTCCCTAGAACCAAAGGATAAAGATATGCAAATCATTCTTTCACAAGAAGAAATCACAGAAGCCATTACAGCTTATGTTGGTAAACAATTAACAGTAGCAGATAACTTTACTATCTCTGTAGCATTAACATCTGCTCGTAATGAAGGTGTAAGTGCTACTGTTAATTTGGTTCCAGTTGAAGCTAAACCAGTATTAGTTGGTAAACCAACACCTCGTAAAGTTGCACCTACAGCTACAACAGTTGTTAAAGCTGAAGTACCTACTGAAGTTTTAGATCAACCAGTTGTAGAAGAAGCTGAATCTGCTATTGCTGAAGAAGTATCTATTGCTGATCCAGAACCAACAGAAGAAGTAGTTCAAGCTCCAGTAGTAAATGAACCTGTTGTACCTGCTGCTAAACCTCGTAGCCTATTTGGTGGTATGGTTAAACCACAAAATAGTTAATCTGGTTTAAGTTATAAAGGCTCCTAATAGGAGCCTTTATTTTTAGTTCATTGCATTGTACCAAGGATTAAGTAATGGTGCTCCTACTACCATTCCTGGCCCAATAGATCTGGTTAATGACCCGTCAAATAACTTAGTAATAAAGTTATCTTCTGTAGCTATACCTGCTCCTAACGGTATAGGCATAGCATGAGCCAATAACAAATGTAATGGGTTATTTCTCATCATACTCAAAGCTATTTTAGTGATACGTAGTTTATAGTTATAGAACCAAAGTAAACCAGTATCCTCTAAATATCCTCTAGCTCTGCCAGGCAATTTGTCATAGTTGGCAAACTCATCAGTAATCTTACCTAAAGCTTGTTCTTTAGTAAGTCCCTTACGTTTTAATAAATCATCGTATAAAACAGCTTTAGCAATAAAATCACCGTATTGAACCATCTTTTGTAAACCTTGGAATAAAGCAGTATCCCTAGTTACCATACCATATCTAACAGCAGTTTGAGCATTAGCAGGTAATTTAGATATTTTATTATCTAACCAACTTTCTGTATTACCACTGAATAAATCAATGTCCTCTGAATTGTTACCAATATCGGAAATAGTACTGAACTCACCAGCTTCAATTAAAGGCCAAATGCTTAAACGTTTATGACCATCTTTAATAGCTTGGATCTGAGATTCCAATACTTGTTGTCTACGTAAATCACCAGATGCAGCTCTATGTTCCGCTTCAAGCTCTACTTGTTTCACTTGGCTCATTGTATAAGAACGAAGCTCTAATAGTTTGGTAGGTGAGCTTTTTACAATAGTAGCTATTGGAACACCTCTAGCTACCAACTGAACAATATTACTTACAATGTTAAACATAGGTACAACTAATGATTTAACAACAATCAGGGTTCTAGCCTCACCAACAACATTCTGTAAGAATCGTTCAGTTTTAACTGCTTTACGGTAAGCACTAACCCCAAATGTAGATATAAGAACCTTTCTAATAGCATCCTGTAATGGCTTATTCATACGAGTCTTACCAGTGAAAATATCACTGACAGACGCTTTACGATAACCAATCATGTCATCTAAAACATCCTTTCTCACGTAAAACTTACCATTATTTTTGTTAGCCATATAACGAATAGTGTCAATTGAAAATAGAGAAACCATATCTTGCTCAACAACATCTAATTGTTTTTTATCAAGAACATCTACATATTCCTTTTGAGAAGATGGTGAATTAGCAATATCTTTAAGATACATATCATAATGTTTATCAATGACTTCCTCATTGATTTCTTGAGCTAACTGCTCTTCTAACTGTCTACCTCTCCATACACCAATCATTTCTGCTAAGTGTTCAGAAGGTTTAAGCATCGCTAATTTTTCAGGTGTCATACTTCTCTCATAAGCAATAACAGCACCTTTATCATTAAACACTGGCATCAAGTTTTCAATAGCAACATTCTCTCTGCTGATACGTTTAGTAATACTAGCTACAACAATTGGATCAGTAATACGATCATTGGAACCAATAGTAAAACCATAGAAGTCATCAACACCTAATATAGTACGTTGAATATTCTGAATAGTACCTTGAGCTACAGAACCTTTAGCTGATACATCAGTAAAGTAATACCCTTTATCCAATCTATTTGTGTCTAGGTTACTACCAAAGTAATCACCAACACGGGTATAACCTTGCAGTAATAGATCAGCCCTATTAACGTCCTCTGCTACGATTAACGAAGCACCAGACTGGTTAATTTGAGGGATATGACCTTTATAGTAATTCATCTGAACAGCAGGATTAGTTGATAGTTTGGTTATCTCAGTAACGTTCTGACCAACCAAGTAATCGATAATAAACTCTAAACCTTCAGACTGTTCATTAACCATATCAGACATTATAGCTTTATCTTCTTGGCTCAAACTCTGAATAGCATACAAAGTAGTTAATTGGTCAATATCATGGATAGCATCTCTACCCATTGTTTGAAAACCTTTAGGCTTAGTCTCATTTAGTAGACTATGAATAGCATAAGGATTACGTAACAAGTTTGAACCAGTAACACCAGTGTTCATGAACTTAGCTAACTGTTTCATCTTAGCTTGGTATAAAGACCAATTAGTTTTATCTTGGTTCTGAATACGAGTCTCCAACATAGAAATATGTTTATTCAACGAACTAGGGTTACTGAATATCTCCATGATTTCTTTCTTAGAAAGAATATCCATTAATGAGGATAAGTCAGTCTTAGCCATACTTCTAAATAGACTAGCCCATTCCTTTTTATCCAATGGTCTAGTGAATTTTTGAGCAATGATCTTAGGTACTTTATCCTTAAAAGTCTGTCTCATTTGTTGTACAGCAGCACGTACTTTCTTAATCAAATCATAAGTCTCAGCATTGCTGTCACTACGACCTACGAAGTCAGTTAATAAAGATCTAAATGGTTTCCACACATTACCTTTATTAGCCATTGTAATAGCACCTCTGGCAACAGTTTCACCATTCTTATCAGTAGCCATCATGGATAAAATAGTGATTGCTGAACCTAAACGCTTAACAGCTAAATATTGGCTAGTCTCAAGTTTCTTACCTAGTGCAATACCTTTATCAGCAGCTACAGCAATGTTATCTGTAACCCACTCATTAGCTTTATCTATATTGGTTCCAGGCTTATTGAATACACTCTTAACAGCACTATCCTCTTTAAGAGCAATCTCTGTTAATCGTTCAGTCAGTAACTCTAAAGCATCAGATACATCATGTGCTTTACGTTGACCAGTCAATACTTTAAACAAACCATCCAGCATCTTGTTGGCAAAATTATCAATACCAGCATCCAAAGTACCAGTAGTATTTTTAGCTTTAGTGGGCATATCAATCTTAGCCAAAGCATCACGTAACTCAGTATCAATTAAGCCTAAACCTAAGAACACAGGTAACAAGGTAGACTTACCATTAATGATCTTTGGATTACCAATACGACCAATTAAAGCATCATATTTAGCTTTAGGGTACGTACCTGCATCAACCTGTTTAGCAAGCTCTACAACAGTATGAGCGTACAAGGTTTGAATACCGTCAATAGTCAATGGATCTACTTGAATTTCTGCCGATAGTGCAGCTACAACGTGGTGTAGAGTACTACGTTCAATAGCAGATAAACCAAAGATAGGAACCAAAGAATTAACAGTATCAGCAGCTTCGGTTAATACTTTAGCGAACCCTGTATTGTATAGGGCAACATTAAATGCTTGACCACTCTTATCAAGGAATAAAGCCACCTTATCAATCAATGTCTCACGTAATTGAGTAATGTGTTTTGCAGTACCAGAATGGAACAATGTAGTCTCTGCCATTGTAGTAGCTAGACTTGGTTGAGCATCATTAATAATAATTGAAGCATTGAACAACAAGTTACCAAACAAATCCTCTGGTATTGTTAAGTCCTCTTCTTTAATCTCACCAGTTACTTTATCTTTAAAAGTAAAGAACTTCTTAATGATTGCAATCACTTCTTGAGCAATACGTAAGGCAGTAGGAATCTTTACATTTTTAAAGGTAGCAATCAATTCTTGATTACTTAAAGACCAAGCCATAAATTCATTTAATGCTTTAGCTTGAACCTCAGCAGTACTGTTATCAAAGTTAGTACCTGGTTCTTCAATAGCAGCTTTAACATTATCAATAGCAGTTATTTGATCAGGAGTTAAACGAGCTAATTCTTTAGGACTTAGCTTTAAGAACTCACCCATTAAACCTTCAGTACGTTCAATAGCTTCATTTACTTCTTTAGTATTTAAAGAAGGATTCTGATAGTAATTCAGTACTGAAACATAGGTAGCAGCATGAATCATTTCATGAACCAAAGTCTCTACAGATGGGTTAATCAAGTGAATGATTTTATTGTTCATATCAATAAAACCGTTATCAGTTTCTTGATCCAAATCAACAAATTTATATCCGTACAATTCACGGTATTTCTTAATTTGTTTTATTGAACCAAATACAACTTTATAACCATCGAGCTTATTAGATTTAACCAGTTGGATATAAGATTTGCGTTGTTCTCTGCTCAGGTTAATTGATTTACTAAGATTGAGTAAACCAGCAGCATGAAGAATTTTCACACCAGAAGATTTATCAGTAACAGTATTACTCAGCATATCCTTAGTAATAGGATCCATTTCTTCTGTAGTTATTTTTTTAACTGGTTCAGCTTTAGGTTTGTTCTTAATCTTATCCAATTCTTCCTGATAGTATTTATTGAGCTGTTCAGCAATCTTCTCAGGAGTATCAAGTGTTGGATCAACAACTACATCATTATGGTAAGGCACACCTGCTGCTGCTAGTTGATCAACAGAATTAGGCATACGAGCTATAGCAGCATGACGAGCATCAATACTGTCAGCACTATTTTTTAGATCATTTAATAAATCATTGAATATAGCTAAAGCATAATCACTGTTACCAGAACTTAGTTTATCTTCAGTCTTATAAAGTCTTAGAGATTTATTTAACTGATTAGCTAAATCCTCATTATTAAGAGTCTCATTTAGAGCTTTAATCATCATGGATTTTTCACCCATAAATGAACGGAAAGACTCTTCAATAACTCTTAATGGATTGTTTTGCCAAGCCTCAAATGCTGCTTTGTTAAGCTTAGGTGCATAATTGGTAATCTTGTCTAATGGCATATTAATACCATCGTAAATCCATAAGTTACCTACTAAAGATTCATCAATTGCAGCTTGTAAGATAGCGTAAGCATCACCCATACCAATGACTAAATTAGGTGTACCAGATACACCAGCATTAGTAGGAATAAACACATTTGGTTCAGTACGGAACATATCATTCAAGGAACGACTATATTCAATTTTTGAACCTTTTTCATTACGATAGCGTTTAGATTTAGCAGCTAAAAATGTTTGATCAGGTGTTTTAAGATAAGGAGCAATTACTTTTAATTCCTCCATAATATCCATAAAATCCTGCTTAGAGATAAAATCACCAGCACGATAACTAGGATCATTTAACTTATAATTAGCAATCTTATCTTGAATTGCTTTAGTAAATGCAGCCTCTAACAAGATAGATTGAATCTGCGTAGCTTGTTGAATCATACTGGTTGACTGCATAACAGTACCACCAACTGTTTCTACAGCACCTTGATACATTGCATCTACTAATCCTTTAGTAATGTTTTGAGTAATAGCATCAATTTCTGAACCAGAGAAAGTAAAATTCTCTAACTTCAAATCTTTAGCAGAACGTTTTGAATGAGTAACATCGCTTAAAAAGTACTGTTTAGACTTGCCATTGTATTCAATGGTAGTGTTCATAACAGTGCTAAGATCATTCATAAACTTATCATAAGTTTCTTGAGCATTTGTACTATCAGGAAACATTGCTTGAGCAACAGTAAGATTTTTTCCTTCTTTACTGTTAAGAAGAATATTAGCATCAGAGAATAGTTTATAAATATTATCCGCCATTTGTTTAGTAGCTTTACCAGCAATACCCGTAATACCTGAACCATACAATAAAATGGTTAATGGGTTCTTAAAGAAATTACGGTTAGCATCAACACCACCAGTAGTCCATAATTTACTTGGATCATAAGTTATACCTTTGACATTCATACTAAGTAGCGAATATAACGAACCAAGAATACCCATAATTTTTTCTTTATCAGGAGACTGCCTGATATTAGAAATAATAGCTTGTAATGGTGCAACACTAGCTACACCAGCAGTACCATAGAGATCTTTATTATTTTTATCCAACTCATGTTTTGCTTTTGGTTCAGCAAATGAATGACCAATTTTCTCTACAGTAGTAACCCATTCAGCAGTAAATCTGCCAAGAGTTAACATCTGAATAGCATTACCTGGACCATTGGTTACACCATCTGCTTCAAGATATAAGCCAGTAGTAAACTTAGTTTTATCTTCAGTACGTTGATAACGAACATACTCAACAAGTGCATGGAAAGCATTAGGTGTTAAACCTTCTTCAGCATCTTTGAATATTTGAGCTAATTTAGTACCATTAAAAGCAATAGGATTTTTACCATTATCAGTAGCTTCCATCCAATCTTGAACCATTTCAATAGCAGGAGCTAGGCTACCTGATAGCAATACTCGTAATTTATTAATAGAGTTAGGACCCTCATTGTGTACTTTAATGCCTAGTGCTTGAGCTACACCAAGATGGAAAGCATCAATGTGATCTTGGTTATTCTGTAAATCTAGTGTTGACCAAGTAGGTAAGAATACTTCACGTAAAAGTTTACTGGATTGGATATTGTACTTACCCAACATCATTAAACGACCAACTTTAGTAATGGTATGAGGGAACCTCATAACCACATCACTAGGATCTATATCAGATTTTTTAGATACGTTATTAACTCTACTAAGCATATCAACCATAGCTTGATAAGCATTAAGAATAGTTTTATTTTCACCTTGAATACTGGCTAAAGTATTTTTGTTCATGTGCTCATTTTCAATACCACCACCAAACATAACTTTTAGATCATCTTCGCTAAGAGACATAATTATATTAGCTTGTAAAACATTAGTCTTAACTTCTGTTTTATTAGCAGCAGCAATAGCTTTCTTCTCCTTACGAGATAGCTTAATGGTAGGATTACCTAATTGAGTTTGTGGTACAGGAGGAATGTCATCACCGAAGTAAGTAACATCTTCAGACTCAATTAATACTACTTCTTGAATAGCAGTAGGGAAACTATATAAAGCATCGTTATCAAAACGATTAACCTCATAACGATTAACTTCTTGTTTAGGTTTAGTAGGATGATCAACCTTAGTTAAAGTAACCAAAGGTACTTTCATTTCAGTAAAAGCTCTAATAATCTCTGCTGCCATAGCTTCAGGAATACCATCGGTATAAGCCATCATCTCAGTATTAATACCAGATACACCCCAGAAACTTTTAATAATATTAGTAAGTCCTTGAGACAGTTGCCCCATATCAGAAGTATTTAAAAACTGATTCATTAATTCATCCGTAACTTGATCTTCTGAAATACCTAATAATTGGGCAACATCTTCTCTTTCAACTCTACGTTCAGTTTGACCAGCAGTAAGCAACCACTGTAAACCAGCCAATGTTGCTAATTCTAATAAGTGTTGGTTGTACTCATAACCTTTGTCTGTACGTTCAGTAATGTTAAGTACTTTACCTTCTTCAAAACGATTTAAAGGATCACCTTTTTCAAATCTAGCTAAATGTTTTTTCTCGCTAAAGAATAGATTTAAGTTGTCAGTAAGTTTACTGGTAAGTTCATCATAATATTTATTAAGATAAACCCTATAAGCTTTAATAACATCTTTGTTCAAACTGTACTTACTATTAGGTACAGTTTCTTGGAATAAAGAATTATCTAACAAAGCATCTTTAACAAACTGTAAAGGACTCTCTATAGAATCAGTACGAGTAGTTTCATCACCTTTAAATTTGAAAGAGTTTAAAAAGAAGTTTTTAACACCTTGAACCAAATTAGAAAATTTACTTGGTGCAACAACATCAGGTTTAATCTTTATAACTGCATTCTTATTACCAGTAACGATAGGAGAATCATCAATAATAGTATCCTCTACAGGTAACTCATTATCCAATTCTTCATTGACTGGAGTAGTACCCAATAGAGTTTTAGCATAAACATCTTTAATAGCTTGTTTAGCTGCATTAGCAATTTCATCACCAACGTATTGTTTTCTTGGTTCAAACTTACCTGTTAGTTGGTTTTTGACATTGTAATTTTCAATATCTCTAGTACCAATACCAGCAAATTCTTTAGTTAAAGTAGGTGTAGTAGTAGCTTGGAATACACCTTTGGTTCTATTAAATTCATACCATCTTTGAGTATTAGTATCCCAAACATAAACAGGACGAACCTTGTCAGTTAGTTTGATAGCTAATTGAATAGCGGTATTAGTACCACCAGTAACACCTTTTTTATTAGGCGTTAAGGAACCAATAGCAAATACACCATCAGAATTAGCTACTTGATAATAATTACGTGCTTGTAAGTTACCAGCAATATCATCCTTGTGATTAGTACCTAATAGCTTATTAACAGTATCTCTAGCTTTATTTAATGCAGCAGCAGTAAGAGTAACTGCTTTAACACCAGCATCTTTAAGCTTTTTAGATAGGGTACTGTTATTCTCATCTCTATAATGATTGTGGTTATTAACACCAAATTCACGACCAACAGTATCCCACATGGTATCAGCACCGTAAGCACCACCAGAATGATTGGTGAATGTCTTTGGATCTACTTTGTTTTTTGTATCAGTAACTGGTTGTTCCTGTTTTATACTTTCTTTATTACTAGATTGAGACATTTTTTCCCAATCTTTAACTGCTTCTTCTCTAGTCTTAAACTCAGCAAGTCTATTAAATGAGTGAGACCATACATCGGTGTAAACACCATTATAAATTTCAGTTTCTAAGAATATATCTTTATTGTCCTGCGGTTGATAAATAGACTCTTCATGTTTTACAGGATCTACTTTATATGTTGAGTCAACAATTGGTTCTTCCTGTTTTACAGGTACTTCTTTAGCTACTACTGGTTCAGCCTTACCAATTAATTTATACTCAAGTTGATAAGCTTTATCAAGCTTAGGCTTAACATTCTTATTGAAGTAATCAACAGACCAACCTTCTTTTTTAGACCATGTTTCACCATCAGTATTTAACGGTAATTTGGTTAATGGTTTAGTTACTTCAACACGAACAATATCACCATCTTTGTTAGAGAACTCAATAATATCTCCAACTTTAGCTTTAGACCAAT
>ERZ650308.325-NODE-325-length-25464-cov-5.764926_pt1 | contig 25464 bp, 25 predicted proteins | sample MGYA00376244_ERZ650308 | MGnify/ENA primary metagenome ERZ650308 (study PRJEB26733, sample SAMN07839295) | wastewater metagenome | biome: small river; feature: stream; material: water | place: USA: North Carolina | collected 2016-04-26 ... | reverse complement strand
GCATTTGCGCCTGCACAGCTTTCGCTCTGTCCGCCGACGCGGGGTCCAAAATATCAAATGCAGCGGCGGCAGCTTTGGGCGCCGCCACCACGATACGCGCAGCTGCCCCGTCGAAACGGTCGCTGATAGCTGCAACATCCACCACCGGTGCGGTGGTTTTTCCTGCGGCACTTTTATCTTTTTTAGTGCGCGCTTTCTTCGTCGCGGGTTTGCTTGCTTTTTTCGCCATAAATAAATTGGAGTGCGCTGCTGACAAACTCGGGGGCACCTAAGCACCCCCGAGTTGCCGCAGTAACGGTTACACCGTGATCTGTCGATTGGCTGCGCCGCGCAGCTGTAGATCACCCATGCGAGTGATTGCTGCGTCGGTCGCTGCTCCGGGATCTGCGCGCATGCTCTCGATCAGAGTCGTCAGCTCCGCCAGCTCCTCCGCGGACAGCGGAGCCAGCACTGGCGCCGCAGCAGCTGCTGTCGGTACCGGAGTACCAAACGCTGCCGCTTGTGCGCCGATTGCCTGCGGGTCAGGGCCGCCGAACGCCTCCTGCACCGTCCGCCATGTTTGCGACGGGTCTCCCACGAGCATCACGTGCACTGTGCCGCCCGCCCACGCAGGCATCTGCGCTTCGATCTGTGTGCGCGTCACCCCCTCTGGGATGTTCTGCAACACTTCTTTATTCACCGCCACATGGTACTTCTGCTCCGGAGCCGCCGCGTTCCCACTCATCTGGGATTGGGGGGCACTCGCAGCCGCCGGTAAAGGCGCAACCGTCGGGGAGGGGGCCAGGGCAGTCGTAGAGACGACAGACTGTGGTGCGCCCGCGCCAGTCGGGGAGGGGCTTGGTGCGTGCGTTGGGGCCGCGGCGGGAGGCCCCCATGAAAAAGGCACAGAATCCGTTTGTGGGGCGGGTCCGGCGCCAAACCCACCGGCAGGGTCGCCAGCAGGCGCACCGCCGAATCCACCGCCAGCGGGAGCACCGCCGAAGGCTGGTGCAGGCGCACCGAATCCACCGCCAGCGGGAGCACCGCCGAAGGCTGGTGCAGGCGCACCACCGAAACCGCCAGCAGGAGCACCACCGAAACCGCCAGCGGGAGCACCACCGAAACCGCCAGCAGGAGCACCGCCGAAGGCTGGTGCAGGCGCACCGAATCCACCACCTGCAGGCGCACCGAATCCACCACCTGCAGGCGCACCGCCGAAACCGCCAGCCGCAGGGCCTGGGAAGCCGGTCACTGCAGCTGCGAACGTAGGCGGCTGCTGTGTGCTCACATCCGCACCACCACCGCAAGCGTAAGCGATGACGTCGCGTGGCACGATCCCGTCAGCGTGCAGGAAATCGACGATCTCCTGGTACGTCGGAATGTTCAGCACGTCCGGACTCAGGAAATCGTAACGCTGCGCAAGAACCTCCGGACTGATTGGTGCAGCTTGAAAGCCGCCGATGCGCTGGTCGTGCGCCGTAAATTGCAGACACCACGGCTTCGCATTCACATTCGCAATCTGCCGCTGCACGACAAATGCACGAGCGCCGCGATTAGGGGCTGTGATGTCGCCGAGCAAGAAATCAGGCCACGCCTCGTCCCGCATCTGCTGCGCCTGCGGGTCCGTCGTCATCGGCCAGTCCAGACATTCACGCAGATACATCATGCCGCCCATGGTCAAGAACTGCAGCGCCACTTTAGCCGTGGCCTGCTGCTGATGCACGTAGGCAACACCAAAGACCGCCAGTTTGCTGGAAGCTGGGATAATTGCTTTGGCATACTTGCTGTCGCTCTCTCCGCCGTCCTTGTCGACCAGGTGTTTCAACTGATCATGTTTCGAGCAGAACTTGCGCAGATCCATGATCGGGCAAGCCTTGTGAATAGGTTGCGGATCGTCGATCAGCATGGCCATGGTGGACGGGCTGATGAAGCTGGACTCTGACTTTCCGAAGAACCGATACGCGCGGATTTCCTGAGCCCAGCGCGTGAACATTGGTGTGCCTTTTTCCGGGTTGATCGCGTCGCGATCTCGGTACGGCGCCCAGCTTGTTTTGAACGCGGGGTCCGTCGGGGGGACGCTGTCGTTGAATGCGGGAAGCACTCGCACAACGAGCCCCACTTTTTTGGAGGACGCGAACAACGCCTCCACGCCTGGTTTGGTCATGGAAATGAGTCCCATGCCTGAGTCCTCGGACTGGTTCGCCCCAGTGCCGCCTGTAAAACGCCGATGTGTTTGATTTGACATAATTGAAGTTAACGAGAGAAAGAAATGAATGAATGGCGAGCGCGGTGTCGCCGACAAGTCCTAACCTGGAGTTTTAGTTTCCGGCTTTTCCAAGGGGTATGTTTTCCGGAATAATCCACAACAATCACACCCTCATTTGTTGTACACGGCCGCCTCTGGATGCGCCGTGTAATAGGCGATCGCTGAATCAAGCCACCCTTCGATGTGCTTCAAGTGCTCCGGTGTCGGCATGTAGGCCGCCGACTCCAGCAGCTTGGCGTCTAATCCTGACGGGCGCTCCGACCAGCCCGTGTTCAGCTCGGTGTCAATCGGGTAGCGCAACACGCGCCCGTGATACTGCCAACCATTGGCCAGGAACATGAACAGCGTATGCGCCTTGGCCCACACCGCTCGCTCGCTCGGCGGGCACAACGTCACCACACTGTCGTACAGAATGATCATCGGCACGCCGGTCAGACCGCACTGGTATTTAAACTCCAGCAGCTTGTTGCCGGCGATGGCTGCGGTGGATGCCACCGACTCCTGCATGGGGAAGTTACGAAACTCCCGACCTTGCGCGCTCAACAACGACTGCCTCAAATTGCCAGACAGACCGGCGACATCGGACGGCATACACGCATGGCGCAAACGACCCGACGCTGCTCGCAGGTAGCCCGGGGCCTCCGGGGCCATGGCTACAGCTTTTAAATATCCATCTGCCACGGGCTGCCTATTCGCCAGCGCTTCTAGGATTTTCTCTCCGGTGCCTTCCTCGGGTTTCTTGCCGGTGTCGGCTTCGATCTTGCGCTCCAGCGTCATGGCAGTTGCACCATACGCAGAGGAGAAGTTTCCGACCTTGGCCGCGCCTCGGTCCGCTTTCTTATTCATCTTCTCCCGCGGTACACTGCGCACACGTTCTGCCAGCGACCAGTGCAAGTCCGCAGCGGGGTGACGAATAGAACCATCCGCATCCCGCAACAGCTCGTCCGGGTGAACTGCCCGCTCCATCTTGCCGTCGTTCCACAGATGCATAATGCATTGCGGATCCTGCTGTCCGGCAGGTATGGCACAATCCGCCGCGTAATTGAAACGGATTTCCACTTCGTCTGCGCCTACGCGAATAAGACCGAACTGCTTGTCCGGCTCTGTCATAATGCGGATGAGGTTCGTATCCCCGCTGATGAACGCCAGTCCGCGAATTTCCGCCGTCTTGAAGTCTGACTCCACCATGCACCAGCCTGGTGGGGCCCACACACAAGAACGCAGGGCGGGGATCTTCACTTTCTTCTTCTTGTCGATTTTGCCGAGATACTTCTTGAAGCGCTCGGGCAGATCGCCACGCGCGTCTGCTGCTTGCAGCACACGCGCAATCCCCAGAGCGATGCGATCCTGGATGTACGATGGCCAGTTCAGCACGTTGGGTTTCCAGGCGCGGGGACGCCCTGTTTCCGTCAGCGAATACTGCCCGTGTACGCGCCCGTCTGACGCGACCCAGGCGAACAAGCCAGCCTCTGCAAGAACCTCTCCGGTTTCCGCATCCAAGATGGGATCTTTAAGGAAGGACTTCTTGATGCTGAACACCGAGTTCAACTCCAGCAACTCGCGAAGCACAGCATCATCATGCTGCTCTGACAAGATCAGCAATGTCTGCTGGTCGGCAGACGGGTTAATCCCCGCCCTGCGCTCTGGCTTCCAAGCCATCACTTTGCTCCAGTCCATGGCGGGAATACCCCGCGCTTTATTGGCAGTCGATTTAACCGGCGTGTAACCCTTGACGTCGAAAAGCCAGACTTTAAGCGCTGGTTTTGACTGGATGTTGAAGCTCTGCGCGTAATACGCATGCTTGATCGCCGGGAGTACCGCTGCCCTTTTCTCTGGCGGCACCACTGCCTGCATCATAGCCACCAGCGTCTCCCAGCAATCTTTCTGCTCCGCCTGCGCGTCTTCATATTCCTCCTTCATCGAGAAAGCCACCTGAGTGGCCATCTGTGGATCGACGCCGGCGCGCTCCAGCACTTTAGAGATCAGCGGCCAGGCCTCCTCGTACATGCTGCGTTTCAATGCGCGCTCCATCTCCACGTAAGCGTAACCATACAGGTCACGCATCTCTTCCAGCCGCGGCATGTTCATCGGCAGTCCAGTCAGCGCAAACTGCGTGAACACATTTGAAACAAACGGATTCAGGATTTCGCGGTAGTACGTGAGCAGTCCTTGCCGCTCCAGCTCCGCCTCGATTTGAGGGTAGCTGCGCATGGGGACGTCCACGTCGCACTGCGCGTAAGGAATCAAAATTGGATCCGGGATGCGACCGTAGCCTTTGTCCTTCTCCAGCTTCAGTTCTTTGCGGCACAACACGAGATCCATCTCATAGCGCCCGAGGTCGGTGAAACGCACCGAATGACGCTCCAAACCCAGCTGCGCATGCTCATTACAGCACTGGTAGGCGAACTCCGTATCCAGGCGCACTTTGTTGAACCACTGCAGCCCGAGCACGTGATGCATCCACGGCAAGTCAGCGGCGATGTGGTGCCCCACGTACTTGGCGGTGGGGCGGTCTAGCGCAAGCGCCAGTATGGCGCCGGCTGCTTTATAGGGGATGTCGAAAACATAGTTGAATGCGTCGTCGACAAAACGGATGTAGGCCGCATGTCCGTCCTTCCAGCAAATCTGCAAGGACCGCAGCTGCCCGTCGATGTGGTTTTCGCCGTGCCATTCACAGTCCACCGAGTACACGTCAAAGGACATGATGTCCGACACCAATTGGCGAAGCTCATGCGAGTTGTGCACCGTGCGATAGTGCTTCTCCACTTTGTTGATGACGGCGCCTTTAACCTCGCTGTAGAGCTCCGCCACCTGCCGCATGTCCATCCTAAACGATTCCATCCACTCCGGTTTCGACATGATGTAGAAGCTGTGCTTCATCGGCATGACGCGACAATTGAACTCCTTGGAGTAAAAAATCGCACCGACCGCATCGTCGAATTTGATTTTCACCGGGCAGAAGAACTCAAATGCCGCCTTTCCGAAAGTGACCACGATTTTGGGCTCCACCGCCTGCACCTCCCGCGCCAAGCAGCGCAGGCCAGGCTCCACGTGATTTGCTTTGGGCGCCAGGCGGGCGTCTTTCGGCAGCAGCCATTTGGCGAGCGCGGTGTAATACACCTGGCTGTCGATGTCTATGCCCACTGACTGGCACAGCTCCCGCAGGATCATCCCGACAGGACCCTTCAAGTATGCCGGCTTGCGGCGAAACTTGTGGCCGTAATTGCCAACCTCTTCGTCCATCACTTCCTCCTCGAGCACCGAAGAGCATACGAACATCAGATCGCTCGGAGCAGGTCCTCTGCCTGCCACGCATATCCGTCCACCGACGCGACGCGATTCGCGCAGGTTAACAGGCACCTCCCAGGCACCTTCAGCCACTGCATCCTCCTCAAGCTGGTTTGCCGCGGGTGCCGTGTCGAACAAGTCTGGGGAGGGTGTGGTCATGGTTGTGGTCATGGTATAGTAGGTAGTCCTTCAGATTCCAAAGCGCGAGAAGACAGCGTGTTCAGCCAGCGCTCCAAGTCTTCGAACGGTGTGCCGTGATCTGCATGCTGCAAGCACAGCAGTTGCCCGTAGCGCCCGGCAATGCTCACGACTGTTTCCCCGGTCAACCGGTCAATCAGATCCACGGTCTTGCCTTGCTCGGGCAAATCAGGAAGCTCTTCAGGGCGTGCGCCTACGTTCCAGACAAAGCGCGGATTCTCCGAGGTGAACGGGGTGACCGGTATGAAACTCATGCTGCTTCCACCTCCGCAACGACTTCCTGCGTTGAGCGATCCAAAGCCGCCTTGGGTCTGCCCTCAGCTATCCAGAGCTCGCGCAATTGTGTGAATGAATTGCGAAACGTCTCCACGCCTTTGGGTGTGAAGAAAACCATCCAAGCTGTTTTTGTGGTCGCGGCATGTTTCTGAAATGCCCCTTCTTGACCGGCGCCTGACGCGTACACTTGATAACGTCTGGCCAAATCGTTCTGGCGCGTGGTATGACGAATAACCGGTGCGCCGTTTGCATCGCGAAATTTCTCACACGTCCACCACGTGAGCATAGCAAACATTTCCGTTTGATTGAGCAGCAAGTGCGCCAAAGCCTGATCGTGCAGAAAGCGCGACAAATCCTGCAGCACGTCTTTCTTGCCCATAAGATTGTGCTCGCGCCGAAGCTGCGAGGCATTCCGCACGATGTGATCATCCACGTTGTCTGCAGCCAGGTTGCCGGCCGCCGCAGACAGGACCAAACCTTTTTCCAACTGTGCAGCGCGCACTTCCAGCCCCTCCTTGGAGGCCACCGCCACACGCAGCTGGCTGTCCAGCTCCACTTTCTCCCGGCGCACTGTATCCACCTCCGCCGCAAAATAGCGGCACGTGTGTTCCAGTGACAAATAGGCTTGGCGGGTCGCCACTGGATTATTGAAGTCAGGACGCCCATCTTCCAGCGCAATCCGGGGAGTCTGGAGTTTGTCGAACAACGCGTTGAACATCATCAGGCGCTGTTTCTGCGCCTTAGGCAGTTTCAGCAGCAAGTACATTGCCGCCTTGAAACTGATGCGTTGATCCAGCGTTCCCGCATCAGCATGCAGTGCTCGCTCCTCGGCGCCCAAATAGCTGGTCGACTGCGCCAGCACGTCCACCAAGCGGCGGGGCTTGTAGCCGAGGAAGTCGGCGAGCTGTCGAATCCCTATCGTGTTGTCAGCCCTGAAATCTGTGAACGCAAGTTCACCTGCACGAGATGCTTCACGATGTGTGAAGTCTTTCATCTCCTCCTCACTCAGGAACTCCGCATACACGCTCTCCACACGCCGCCGGATACGTCCGCAGGGATCCCCCGCGTCGAGCCCGGACACCTCTGCGATTTCTTGCATCTCCTCGTTGAGCGGTTGGAATCCGAGCGAGCGCAGTCTAGCCTGTCGGTCCGCAAACTTTACAGTGTGCGTCAGAAGCCAGTCCACAAACTCCTGCCAGACTGGCAATGCCACAGCGTAGCAGCCTACATCACCTATCACGATCCCTCGGTGCGCCACGTTACCCCGCCCGCCGATGCGCATGTCTGCCTCGTCCACCTGTGGGACTACCATGAAGTGTGCTTGCGGGCGGTGAGTAGTGCGGACGTGTCTGCGCTCTGTGAACAGATCCTGCGCCTCCTGAGAAGCGTCAGACAACAACACCTGTGCCGCAGATTCCTTCTTGAACTTAGCACGCACAAACTGCTTCAAGGCGCGCAGCAGATTGTCGTGCCGCCAGTTGCACATTTTTGCGATGTAGCGCGTGGGAACCCACACGTGATTACGCAAACCGCGCGGAGCCGACACGTGCGACAGAGCTGCGGCGGGAGATCGCAGCGCCGCGCTGCTGACATGCTTTACAAAGCTGCCTCCGCCATCCGCAAACTCTTTTGGGGTGGGTAATGCTGAAAATGATTTTAAATACATGCGTCTTAATTTGTGGTCAAATGCTCCTGAACGCCGGCTTGTGCTTCCTGCGGGGACATCTCACCCACGTCCTTAAACTGCATAGGCAGGTCCCATATTTTGGCCTGCATCTTTCGCGACAGGCGCTTGAACGAATCATCCTTGGAGTCCTGTCCGGCTTTGTCGTTGTCCGGGATCAGGATGGCGCGCGAGAACCGCTTCGCCAGCAGCTCCACCTGTGCGTCACTGAGGAACTTGCCAATCTGCGCTACTGCGGGCGCACCCAGCCGACAGGCGTCCAGCGGACCTTCCACCAGGAAGACCAGCGGGGCTTTGCCTGGGCGGTGCTCCGCATTCCAGCGCACAGCCGCGTCGTATCCAAACAACACAGCGTTGCGTTCCGTGCCGTTGGCTGTGCGGTACTTGGCAGGGCTGTCGTAGGACTTGGCTGGGTTGGCCAGACATGCCGCCAGCTTGAACTTACCGTCGACGCGCTGCTCCACCGCGGTCCAAAGTCCTGTATACGGGTGGAGGTAGTATTTCACGTCCCCCTCCACATGCTCCAGCACGCGTGCCTGCCAAGATTTCTGAACGCCCTCAATGTCGCAGTAAAAAATTAAACGTCCTTGCGGTGTGTCTTTAAAACCTTGATTCCCCAAGTAGTGGATGCGCCGGTAGAACCGACCTGCAGCTGAATCCTCCGCCCATTCTTTTTCGCAAAAAGACACACGCATCTGCGCATACAACGCCTCGCGATCTGTGAAATTACGCGTTGCTAAGTAGTGCACCGCAGGGTGCTGAGGTGACAATTGATGTACAGGGGTTACTTGTCCGGGACCGCCGGGGATGACGTTGCCGCGCGCGTCCTGTACGAGCCAGGCTGTATTGTCCGCCACGCTGATGCGTCCCACCACCGACGCTTTGATGCCGCGCTCCTCCAGCGTTTTCCAGCGCAGCAGCTTGTGCATGCTGAAAACTTTTTCGCACTTCATACATTTGGCCACACGGTCACGGTCCATGGTTGCAAACTTCCCACCGCCCCATGCGCCCGTGGCGCATGCCTTGTCCGCATTCACCGCCAAGTGCCGCTTCTGCAGCTCCCGGTCGCCTTCCGTCTCCAGGCACTTGGGACATGCCATGTTCAGGTGTAGTCCGTTCTTTTCCCGCGATACGTGCACTGCGCCGTGGCGCGCACTCAACGCTTCGGCGAACGCGCGCACTTTCTCCGGCAAACCGGCCAAGCCGACCGCCCCTGCTGCGAATGATATTTTTGGCTGCTGCATCTTAGTTTTTGCGGTCCAGAAGTGAATTGCTCCAAATGGAGTGTGCGCCCCCTTGGACGTCGACGAAGGCATCCCATGCTTTGCGCATCGCGTAATGGCGCAGTTCGTTCAGCATCCACCACTCCGTGTATGACGCCCAGCCAAGCGTCTGAGCGATCTCGGGAAGATGTGTGAAATTCCACTGCCGGCCGACTGAGCTAAGCCACTGCCGTCCTGCCGCCTTCTTGGTGGTCCAATCGCGCAGGTGCTCGACAGCGCCCCAGCTCTTCAACTGCTGCAGCACGTCCTCATTCTGATCGATCTGCGCCTGAAGCCACATGTGGGCCAAGCGTTCGGAATCTTCTGCAGACGTGGCGCCTGTAGCGCGCACAGCCAGCAACGCGGCTTCAACATTCTGGTGCGCGCGCATGGCTTGCGTGTACTTCTCAAGCAGCTGCTTGCCTTCGCGCATGCAACCATCCAGATCGTACGCGTCGTCAAACTCGAACGAGAAATCAAACCTGTCTTCCGCCGACTTCGGAGTCACGCCCCTGTTGGCGTCGCGCATGCGGCGCAAAGCCAGACGGTAGCCCTCGATGTCGTCCATGGAGCGCAGCTCCATGCCGAACTTCATGCGCAGCACCTCGCAAGCCTCCTCCACGGTCAGCATCTTGTTGCCGTAATGCGCCAGCAGCCAAAGACGGAAAATGTGCCGCATGGTCACGGTGCCTTTACGCAGCTTACGCACCAGCTTCGCAGCCTGAATTGCTGTCAATGCCTCGGGGTTCTTCACGCTGGCGAGGAACACCAAGCCAACGCGATGCGTCTGCATCCACAGCAAAGCGTTGTCGCCCTGCGTCAGATGCCGAGGCATTTCCTCCAACCCGAGTTCGGGGTCCTCAGAGTTCAGCTCGTCTGTGAATTCCGACAGCCACTGGTACCCGCCGTGAAAAGCACCAGCCACGACCTCGGCACGCGAACGCATGCCGCCACAACCTTGGAAAAACAACTGCGGCGCCAGCATGGCCCGGGCAATGTGGTTGTTCGTTGATGGAGGGGCTTGACGTAGGTCCAGTGCGGCTTGCATCTCCCAAGGCTTGTCCAGGTACCCCTGCCCCCAGTAGTGATTGCACTGGCGCCACAAGGCGAAAGTTTCGCGGCTGAAGTTCACTATTTTCGCAGGGAGCATGTCTGCGGTCACCGGGATGCCTGCGGTAGTTGCGCCTTCGATAATTTCCGCAGTTTCGTCGGCGATCTCCTGGAGCTGACGCTCCTCCTCCATTTCGATGAAGGTGTCGATGTCGTTTTCCATACTCTCATCCATCGGGTATTTCGCTTTCAGTTCCGGGGAGTCGAGACACGCTTCCACTTTCCAGCTTAGTGGGACGGTTGCTGGATCTTCGCCGGGCTCAAGCTTCGGGAAGTCGGAAGCGTCCTGTGGAGGAATCGGTGAACCATCCACCAAAATTAAAAAAGAAGAAGAGCCCCTTTCGGCGTCAGCCAAAGGGGTTTGGGGTTTATCTTTCATTTCTGTCTGAGTTACCATTATAAGGGGTGCAGGGGAAAAATTTCCTGACCCCCCAGGTTCCGACGAGGTCAGGGCTTCATCCAAAGTTGAAGCGCAGGACTTGCAGGCTTCCCGGCCTTTTTTGCCCAGTCCTGCGAAATTCCGGCGCATCTTCTTGCGCTGTGTCGCAGACGCCCTCGGACCGTCGGCGTATGCGTGATGGCGCACAGCTTTGGTAAGTCGCACGATGTTGCCGTTGGCGTTCGTCTGCAGCGTTGAGCCGTGACCGTGCTCGCCAGTCGTGAGCGCTACCCTGGCCGCGTATTTGTGCTCGATGAGCTTCGTGCAAGCTTTGCGCACGCGTGTCAGGCTCATTCCAGTACGCACCGCTAGGTCGTGTTGGTTGTGTTGGAAAGTTGGGGCATGCGTGCTGATCTCAGCCATGAGAATGGCAGCGTCAGCACCGCAAGCATCCCGGAGAGCCTTCGGAACCACCAAGACGCCTTTGCGCCGCCCTTCTGCAAAAACGTGCAGGACCGGCAGCTCTGCGCCGGTCGCGGGGTCGCGCGCTTCAGCTTTTTTCTGCGCGGTTTTGAGCTCGCGGGTGGCTTGACGCTCTTTGCGTTTGAACGGATCTGAATTGAATCCGTTACAACGCCAGAGTGGCGTTGTGAATCGTTGAGTGGCTGGGAGAAGTGACATGATGCGCTCGGGTGGTGAAGCATCATGTCCATCCCCCGGCGGGGTTTAGTCTTTCTCGCCGAAGCGAGTTGCAGGGATTCAACCCCGTAGAGACGGACATGATGTTTCATTTACACCCAGCGTGCTGATCATCACCTATCCCTGCGAAAGACGGGTTCTAACAAACAAATTGGAGGCACCACAGCGTGAACCGGTGGCGCCTCAATGCAACGACAATTTTATATCACTTTTGAGAAAGTGCCAATTTCTCTGCCCGCCGCTGGGCTTTGGATTTTTTCTTCCCGAGCTGGTTCCAGCTCATTCCAGATTTGAGTTTGAGTTCCAGCGCACGGCCTGTGAACGGGTGTTCTTTGCCGTGCAGCAATGTTGCCAGCTCGACGCGTTCGGCATCGTCGAGCTGGCATGGGGCGGTTGATTTTTGCGGGATCATTTAACGGCACGTTTGCCGGAGACTTCTACTTTGCAACATCAACCTGCATCATTGTGTCGTAAACCCAGCTGCGGATGGCCTCTTCCATACACCAGCCATATTTGGCTTTCTCCTCCTCAGTGGCTGGCCGCGCTATTGTGCCGTGTCGGAAGAAACTCCAAGAGCTAGAGCCGTACTCGAGCGCTTTGGGGTCTTCCGTCGCCAGCGGATCTACGCCCTCAGGCCAATGCGCGGCGCCCGGTCCCGCCTCCGGGACAAGGTCCGCACGAATGTTGTGGTTGTTGATCACGCAGTGGAAGCTAACGATGTCGTCATCCCGCATGATCTCTTTGTCTTCCGCGCTGTACTCCACCAAATGCCATTCAGCGGCTTCGATGAAGGGTTTGGCTTTAGCGCACCAGGCGGCGGAGAAAAAATCAGACGCCGCTTTTTCCATGATCCACTTCGGATCGGTTATAATTTTCACAGCGTGTGCTGGAAGTGAACTCATACTTCGATGTTGTCCGGGATTGGCTGCGGTACTGGTGTTAGGTATGGGCGCAGCACGCGTCGAGGATTTTTAGTCATGACGCGGACGCGGTCAACGATCATCGTCCGGCGTTTCTGCAGTTGATGCGCTTCGGCATTTAGCCTGGCGCGCAGTGCTCCTGCCGCATCCAGGAAGGTTGCGTAGAACACGTGGTTGTTGTCTTGCCGAGGCGTCTTCTTGAATTTGACGGCGTCGCCGACCCACACAGGATCGTGTCGCACCCAGACATGTGTGTCTGTGTGCTCTGACACTTTAACCTCTGTGATGTCGGCGACGTGAGCGTCAAGACGATACCAGCTGCTTACGGTTTGAACGTGATCTCCCACGTGTTCCCTTTCTTCACCACCACCGGCTCCTTGGTGGTGGTGATGTGTACGTTGGCGGGTTTGTACCTGTCCGCCTCCGTGGTATTCGTGCCGGGGTAGATGACCAACCATCCGCTGCTTTCGCCGCCGGTGAAGGTCAACGTACTTGCCGTTGCGATGGTGGGCGTGGTCGTAGACCAGATGCTGGCGGACGCCGGTGGTGGTGTCGTCAGCCTGGACGCGTCGAAATGCGGCACCTTGATGGTGGGCGGTGACTCAGCGGCAAGACGCAGGACGTTGAGCAGCAGCACAAAAAGTGCGCCTTGGCAGAATGCGAGCTTCATACCGTTGCAACCTCCTCCACTTTTTGCCCAGCCAGGAAGTCCTCCGCCAGGATGGCGTGCGACGCCCATTGCGGCATGGCATCCAGTTTGGCTTTGAGTTCGTCGTCAGTCGGAGCGCGGCACTCGTTCGGGCACGCTTTGCGATACTGCTTCCAGCCCGGGCCGAAGTTGCCCCAATGCTCCACGATGTGGTGGTCCACCACTTTTGCGCAGTGCTCAAAGGGGGACATGTGTCCGGACGCCAGCAGGCGGTCGTGCAGCTCGATGTCTTTGTCGGGGTCGCGGTGTCCGTCGTGCGTCAGATAGGACACGCGCGCGATACGCCCGGTGGCTACTTTGACACGTGTGTCAATGTCCAGCGCGCGGTCCTCCTCGGACATGATACCGTAAGGCATGTGCCATTCTCCATACTCCAGCTCCTCCGCTGGTGTTTCCAGCCACAGGCGCAGCATCATGTACGCCAGCACTTGAAACTCCGGCTGCGCGTCCGCGTGGGCGCGCAGTCCAAAGAAGTTACGTAAGCCGGCGTCTTCCGCTGTGGCGATCACGGTGATGTGTCCGAAAGGCTCCAAGACGCGATTGGCAATCTGCTTGTGCAGGCCGACTTCGTCCAATTGACGGCAAGACTGCCGCGCTACTGCGGCGGACAGCCTCCACGTATCGCGTGCATCATCCAGCGCTGTGCCGGTCAACTGCTCCGCGGCCTGCATCCCTGATTTGTTGGCTCCCCAGTACACAGGCATGGCTGGGTTTTTATTCACAGCCTCCAGCATCTTGGTTATAGGGATTGCCCGCGATGAAGCAGCATTGCGGCTGAAGCACCGGTGCGTCATGAACTCTGCATGGATCATCCGAGGGTACGTCAGTTCAAACGTGGTCAAGCGCGACCCGCTTGGGCTGCGCGAAGTGGTAATAATTTTAGCGCTGATCATTGTCTGTGAGTTCTTTTTTAGATATTTCCTCTGCTTCCTTGCGCGCGGCGGCTTCCTCCCAGCGCGCTCTGATCACCGGCGCCCAGCTGCCGTTCTTCAAACACACTAAAAACTGCACACCGCCTTCGGGGTCTGTTCCTTTGCCGCAGCTGTAAGGCCCGCGAATGGTACCTGTGGGAAACGGTACAAATGGTGCTTTATGCATGCTTGCGTGTCACTTGGTATATGATCTGTCCGTGCTCGCATGCAATCATCTGCACCTCCACATCTCTATTTAACCAGCTTTTCTCGTGATCCATCGGTACGACGAGTTCGCTACCCAGCACATACGTTTCTTCTCGCTCGCCAAACTGTCCTGGTTTTTCGACTGGCTGCTCTGGCCACCAGCGCACGCAAGCCATCAGTACTCCGTTTTGCTGTGCGTAGCCTGTCACGATAGCGCACACCGTCTCAGTATCCACGAATGTCAGGCGCGTCACCGTTCCCGGTTTGGGTGGATCGTACGCCGTTCCGCTTCCGTGCCACAGCACTAAGCCGCGCATGGTTCGATTTCCACCCACTTGCAGCGTAGCGAACAGAGGTCGTCCTTTTGTGACTTCGCTACGCTGGATAAAATCCACCGGCATGTACGGGCCGTCCTCGAGCGCGCCACGCGCTACCCTAGGTGGGTGCTCGATCATGGCGAGCCGTTGGCGAAACGCAGCTCGTTACCGAACATGCGGAACTCCTGCTGATTGTCATCCAGCACGCGCACCCCCAGGTACACGGACTCCATAAAATACCCAACAACGTGTCCGGCGTGCTTCGAGTTGAAGGCGGAGAACACGTGCGAGCCTATGGAAGGTGGCACAGGTCCTGACCACAGCGCCAAGGCTGTGCGTGTTCCGCTCAACTGCACGCGTACAGGGACATGCTTTGCCAGCGAGGCATCGTGGTTAATGCTGAGTACTTCCTGCCGCGGGCCTCCGCTCCGTGGCATGCGTGGTGGTTGCTTTATTTCATTCATACGCGCGAATTTCCAAATCAGCCGGTGTCTGATAACTTTGCTCATTCTGCAAATCCAGCCCCCGCGAATGCATCCTCCACGCGCATGTGCGCGGACTCAATGCTCTGCTTGTAGTTTTCCCAGGCCGCAAGAACATCTGGATACTGAGCAGCCAACCGCGGCTCCATGGTCTCCCAGTCGCACATGCGCTCAAGGTCGTTGTGCGCGCCCCAACCCAAGGTAAGCATTTTCTGCTCTTCTTCGGTGATGGGGTCCTGCGGCGTTTTCTTGCCGCAGGACGCGCCGAAGTATACGCTGACGGCGTCGCCGTGCTCGTAGCACTCAACAGGTCGCACTTCAAAAGTACCGATGGCTTGCTTGCCCCATACCTGCTCCAAATTTGCTTCGGAGTTTGCGCCGACGACTGCGTCCACCCATTTTTGCGCATCTTCCCTGGAATCCCAGTGACTGTGGCTTTGGTTTGCACGCATCAGCGTACGCATACCCTCGCGGTTCACACACGTGGCCGCGTATCGCGTTATGGTTTTAGACATGCTATTTCCACTGCATGGTCTTCCTTCACCATCGCCGAGCTGATCTCCAACACAGTGTTTACAACATTGCGCCAGTCCTGCTGCACATCGGAGCGCAACATGATCCAGGGCTGTCTGTCCGGGTGCAGCGTATCCCATACTCGGTGCGCTATTTCGAGCTCTGGCATCTCAGCCTCGATGGCATGCTGCACCTCCTGCGTTCCCGGCTTCAGTACCAGGCGCCAGCCGACAGGCAGCAGGTGCATGGCCTCGGAAGCCAGCACCGTGCGCTTGATCGGTGCGTCCTGCTGCGGCAGTCGTCCTGCTTTCATCGTCCACGTAAATGTCAGCTTTCCGCCGGCTGCGTAGCACATGAGCGTGTTGTCCCCGTCTTTGAACGTCTTGGGACGCAGGGGTTTTACATTCGCTGGAGCAATGGATGACGCCTCATAAAACAGAGTCACCTCCTCCTCGTCCATTTCGGCGGTGCACGCAAAGGTGGACCAATCGCCGTAGTACACCCCGTCGTAGTAGAGCATGTCTCCAACCAGCTGCATCATAGTCTCCTCCAGCTCCAACCCCTGATTCTCCACAAAGCCGATTTTGACGCAGCTGCCGTACGTGGAGTGCACATACATAACAGGCCCGAAAATGGGACCGCTCGTGCCCCAGTCATCCATCTCTTCTTTTGGATTTTTCCTACCGTGAAACAGCTTCAGGTATGTTTGGCCGACTTTGGTGGTCATTTATTTTTGCCTATTTTTCTTCCCACGGCCAACAGCCAGCACAATTTGTAATGCGCTACTCGGCGGGTTTGCCAGTATCCGAACAGCAACAGTAACAAAGTCACCACCGGCCAGATCACACAGAATATCCACACGTTGATTTCCTTGTAGGACAAACCTGTCGCGATTGCCCAAGCATTGAGCAAATCTACACACTCATCGAATACGCTTTCAACCGTCATCGTCGTGTAACCCCATGGTGCGCAAAGACTTCCTAACTTTTTGCAGCCAACCTTTAGGTCGGTAATCCACATCCTTCGTGCTTTTGCGGCTATTGCACGAAACACATAAAGGCTGAATGTTGTCCAACTCGTGCGCGCCGCCTCGAGTTAAAGGTAGAATATGATCTTGCGTCATCTTCTTTTTCTTCTGACAGCACAGGCACACTGAACCTGTGATTTGCACCAAGGCGGTCCAGGCCTCTTCCGATAGAACAAAGGCTGTGTTGAATTTAGCCACGCGTCTTTTGCGTTTTAAATTAGACCGACGGTCCGGATGCGCACGCCGGTATCTGGCGCTGGCTTCCCGGGAAGCGGTGCGTGCCGCTTCGATTTCCTCTGGTGTCAGGCGTGCTCTGCGCTTCTTGGCTTTAGCCGAATTGTAGCTGGGTTGTTTAGATACTTGCTTCGCCGCTACACACGCACCGCACACGAGAACATCCTTGCGCGTCAACACCAAGGCTTCCGAGCTACCGCACGCGCACCTACCACCAAGTTCTTGAATCTTTAGGGCACGCTTCGCTTTATGGTGTTCCGCCTTCCACGCCGTTATGGCAGCTCGGTGTTTTTGATGGTACACAGCGATAGCGGCTTTGTTTCTCTGGTAGCGTTCACTGGGCATAATTTATCTTTTGTGCGCAACCTTCATCATGTCAACACTAAATGGGTCATTACGTTTTTAAGCGATTATCAATCCGCTTCAATGCCTCGGGGCCGAAGTCTTTTGTGATGAATGCTTCTCTCATGCTTCTCGTTATTTAGGCATCAGCGCTGTCGCGGCTTTGGCGCGCTCGAATACCGCCTCCGCGCGCTTCACCAAAGACGCTATACTTCCGTAGGCTATATCCATGGAAGCCATGAGATCCGAGCAGATACCACCACCTTGGTCGAAGGCCCCCACCATCTCTAATTCTGCAATGAGTCGCGCGAACTGAAATGTATCCGAAAGCCACAGCGCGCCTGGTGTGCACTCCACGGCGCCCATCTTTTTCAGCACGTTGACCGCGTTCTCCTCGGTGACTTCACAGTCGACCACGACTTCCGCTTTGTCCCAACCCTCCGTGGTGCAGCCTTCGATTCGGAAGAACACGTCACCGACGGCTAGCTCGTTGTTTTCGTCCATATCCTCGTCGGTTGTGATGTTCCGAATCTCTGTATCGTCGTTCCCGGGAACGTAGAATTCACGGGCTGGGACGATGCGATAGAGAAGAAAAAGCTTTCCTGGAGACCCTTCAGCAAGGGCCTCCGCAGTGCTGAAGAAATAGCGGGTAGCGGGTATGGCAGTGCTCATTCCGTCAATTTCATGGTTTTGATCCCGCTCTTCTTTAACGTAAGCTCCCATGCCGCTTTGTTGCCCGATTCGCACCCGGCGGGCGGCCAATACACTACCGTGTCTTCGCCGCGACCGCGCACACCCACAAGGGTACCCTCGGTGATGCATTCTTTGTATGCACCAGTATGTGAGCACACCACATAATTACCGGCAGGCGCATAGACGTGCCCGGCTGCAACTGAGCTTGCGTCGAGCTTGGCGGGATCGCTTGGCTCCTCCAGCGACACGCCTTCGTACTGCGCAGCACCTCGTGCGCACAGCATGCGGTATGCTGCTCTCGCCAGCTTAGCTGGTGGATCTTTGGATTCCAGGATCGCATTCACCCGCTCCAGAAACTCGTTGTCCTGTTTGTGATAGCTTGCATCGCGGTGGTACGCGTGCCACTTTTCCCGTGCGGCCTCCTGCATGCTGGTCGGCAGCGAGTCTATACTGTCTTCCGGGAAATCAGGCGGTGTCGGCGCGTCACCGACGTCTCCATACCACTCCTGCTCTTTACGCTCGCGCAAAATAGCCAGGCAAGCCATGCCCAGCTGGTGATCCGTGGTGACGTCGTGATACGTTTCACCATGCTTGCCGTGTTCGATGAGGATTCTGACCATCTTATTTTACATGGGTCCAGGTCTTCAGTTTGACGATGCCGAACACAGCAGTTTTGCTGATGCCATAGCGTTCTGCTAAATCGGAGTATTTGATTCCCCCTCGTGCATACGAGAAACGGATCTGTCGCACTTGCTCCTCGTTTATGTCCATTTTCTGCCGCTTGTAGTGTGCACCACCACGCGGTACAGATTCGACGGCGCGGCGAACCTGTGCCGCTCCGCGTGGTCTACTTTCTGGCTTTGTTTTAGACCCGTGAGCCGCACCTATCGCGGGACGCCTGCGGCCTTTCGAATCCATGTCTTTGACGTTTTCCGCCTGCGTACCCAGAAATAAATGCGCAGGATTCACACAGGCTGGATTATCGCACTTGTGACAGACACACAACTCCCCAGCTTTCACTTCATTGTGCAGATCCCAAGACACGCGATGGGCGCGCAACGTCTTGCGCCCCGCAGCTTGAAACGCGCCATAGCCTTCTGGGAATTTTCCAGCGGTCCACACCCAGCAATCGCCATTTTTATTTACTTTGCTCCAAAATCTTGGAATCTCATTGGTGGCTATCATAAAATAAATTACTACTAAAGTTGCCCATTCCAGTTGCGAAATCTTTGGAAGCCAAAGTCACGGAATACAGGGACGTGCCCGCCGACACCGTTACGACACTTCGACACGAAGAAGAATTGCTTCCGGTCGTACAGCTCTGTGCCGCCGTCCTTGTTGTCCGGCTGGTAAAAGCAAGTCAGCCCCAGCACGTTGGTCATGCTGCGATCCAGCGTCTTACACTCGGCGCACGCGGTGTTGTCCACACGCATGTTATTTTTGCCTTTGGCGGCATCTGCCTGTGTTGTCGCCACACCCACACAATTCCAGTCGCCTGCCAGCATGGCCACGGTGTCCGCAGCCTCCAGGTAATAATGGCGCAGCATTTTCGGGTCTGTGATCTGCAGCGTGCCGCCGATCCAGTCGAACACCACGTAATCCAGACCACCCATCGTTTGTGCCGCCGCGTCCACTTCCTCGCGCAAACCTGACGATATGCTTTTGGTACTACCCACCCGGAACCACTCCACCATCTTCATGTTGGTATCGTTGATGCGCTCGCGCAGCCTCGTCACCGCTTCCTGCTGCACAGGCTGCAGCAGCGTCATGTTCACCCCATTGACGATCTGTCCGTAGGGTATGTTGCAATGCGCGGAGATGATGCGCCGGGTGAGACGCTCGTTGCCCTGCGATCGCTCCGTAGTCAGGTACACTCCGCGCTTGCCCAACAGCGAGAAGGCCGTAGCCAACTGCAGGCCTGCCACGGTTTTGCCGCCGCCTGACGCCGCGATGATAAGAGACGCCTCCCCCACACCAAAGCCGCCGCCGATTGCAACATCGAGTCCAGTGATCCCGGATTTGAAGCGCACAATGTCGGGCTGCACGTTGTCGATGGAGTCCCACACGCCGAACGTGACGCGCTCTGTGCGGGACACGGAATCGATGTGCACGTTCTCTTTGCGCAATGCATCCTGGATTTTGTCTGAGTTCCAGTTATCCGCATCCGCTTGTTGCATGATGCTGTCTTTGCGCACCTGCTTCAGCCAGTAGGTGGCTGCGCTCTTGGTGGTCTGCACCACCATCTCCCAGGCATTGATGCTGTTGCGCACAATGTTCTCCACGAACGCCCACACGTCTTGCAGCTCACTCAGCGGCAGCAGCCCCTGCTGTGCTATCATATGCATGCACTTGTGGAAGTGTGCAGTGGCGATCGGTGTGGGCGGGCCGCCGGTATCATGGTATAGGCAGATGGCTTTCCAGACCCCCGCATGGCGGGGGATGGTAAAGCTGACGGACTCCACATTCGCGTTGTCGTTCGTCAGCACGTGGCGCATGCGCGAAAAGAATTCACGCTCCAGGAGCAGACGCCCCAGCATCATGTGTTCGAAGTAGACGCGGTCTCTGTCGACCAGGTCGAATATCAGTTCTTGAGAATTCATGATTTGGGCAGGTTGGCCACCATGTGTTCCAGGCGCGCCACATCGAATTGTAAATTTTGCAGAGTGTCGCGCAGCATCGGATTACGCTGTATGTCCTGTGTCGCTTCCTCCCCGTGGGTACGTACTACTGCGACATCCAATCCAGAGAGGAAACATCGGACCCAGGCTTCAATGTTTCCTAGCGGCAGCCGCAATACCTCCAAAGCCTGCGCGTCAATGACACAGCGCCCGGAAACTGCTCTGATCTGTCCCCACGCGTAGCCTAGAGCGCTTTCAATGTCAGCTACCTGCACCTGCATATCCGGATCGAGATCAGCGGCGCACACGGCGCCGTCTTTGGTGCGCACCATTTGTTTGCCCAGCTGCTTGGCGGCGCTCGAACGTTGCGCGTGCACCTGCTCTGCAGCTGCGGCCAGCCATTCGTGCCCCAGCAATGAGTTTACGTACACTTTAGCTGTCGGCTTGTTCAGCCGCAGGAACAAGGACACGAAGTCGCTGGCCGTCATGCGCAACCCCATACAAGCATCGCCTATTTTGCGGGTGGTTGCGGCAGACACTTTAGTCACGTTTGCGCCCCGCATGCCCACGCTGCGGGTCTGCGTCTGTGCCGCAAAATCCTTCAACACTTGCGCGCCCATGTGAAACACAGCATCGCGTGGTATGTCCTCATCCCGAACTTTCGGTTTGGCTTTATTCTTACGATCGTCGTGCATTATACGCAGCGGGCTTTGAACATTTCCACAAGCTGACCTTGTGTGCGTGGTACAAACACTTCGAATCCTTTGGCCTCGTAGTAAGCCTTGCGCGCACGCGATTCGCGGATCGGCTGCCAGCAGGCGCCTTGCATATCCTCGTCGACGTGGTCAGCGGGAGGCTCGAACAAGAAATCGAACACCACACCGCAGCGCTTGCCTGGGATCATTTCCGCCACGCGCCCGGGCTTCTGGATGGTTCCTGTTGACGCGCCACCCCCTGCCAGATTGAGCACCGCGCGGAGCTTGGAGAAAGTCACACCTTGCGCGTAGATGTTGGATGCCAAACAGAACCGTATGTCCGCAGCGCGGAGCCTGTCTGTCATTTCCTTGCGCGCCGCCTTCGACGTCATCAGCTTGGCCATGGCCAGTTCCACAGGCAGATCTCCCATACGAGCCTGCAGGTAGTTCGCCTGCTTCTCGTTTTGGATGAAGCCCATGATCTGCCAGTCCATGGGCAGCAGGTACCGCGCGATCCAATGCACCCAACGCGCGAATATCTCGTTCTCCCACATGATCTTCTTGTAGGCAGCCGTGCGATCAAAACAATAGAAGCCTTTGACCGGCAGCGGCAGCATGAACACCACGATGGGGGCAATAGCACCTTCTGCCACGGCTTCGCGGTACGTGCGTTCAGCCAGCACCGGCCCGATCAAGCCTTCGATCAGCGGATCTCGTCCGTCGAAGCGGCCTTCCAGCGTGGCGCCAAAACCGATCTTGCGCGCGCGTTCGAACTTCGTGAAGTCGGGCATGCGTCCATCTGTCACCAGCGCATGCGGCTCGTCGATGCACACCAGCCGTGTTCCGTGGTGGTCGCACTTATCCAGAGAGTCCATGGACACCACCGTGATGTCAGGCCCCTGCGTTTTATTGCGGCTGCCACCGTGCAGCAGCTTCACGTCGCGCTCGGGCAGTGCCGCTGCCAGGTCTTCGTACAGTTGCTCGATGAGATCTACGCCGGGCAATGTGACCACGGTTTTGAGGCCAGGGTAGCAGCGCAGCGTGTTGATCAGCAAGCTGGTCTTGCCAAACCGCGTGGGTGCGCCAATGAGCCCGGCGCAGTTTTTCGACAACGCTTCTTTCAGCAAAGGTTCCTGGCTGAACCGCAGCCCTCGTATCTGCGAGAAGTCAGGCAGCGGGAACGTCAACCGCACATCCTTGATGCAGACTGTCTGGCCCTGCGCCTCCAGATGTTGTTTGATCTTCAGCCAGAAGCCCTGCGGACACTGCAGGGCCGTCAGTTTCGGATTCTCTGGCAAGGCATGCTTGGTGAACATCGCCACCTGGCGCTTCACCATCTTCTGTCCGCGTCGTCCCTCCTCCTTCTCCATGACCTTCTCCGTGAAGGTCAGCATTTTTTCCAGGTCGCGCGTCGCAGGCGCCACCAGTACACAGCTCTCGTCCAACAGCAGATACGAGGTGCCCCGAGGGTCGGGACAGCTCGCGGCCGTCGAAAACGCGGATTTCATGAAGTTCAAAACGTCCATAACCAAATTGTTTGCCCCAAGGTGAGATGCCGAGCATCCCACCCATGCATTCGAGCGCGCTGCTGGTTTCTTCAAGTGTTGGTTTGCGCGTTTTTGGCACAAGCGCCCCGCGCGGCTCCGGATCTACCAGAGCCGCGGAGAGCGTCAGGATTGTGCCGGCGTTGATGCCCTCGTGCTTGAACTTCTGCCCATGCACACCGGTGCGCGGGTAGACCATCAAGGTGGGCAGTATCATCTTGGCGTCCATGCGCACGGAGTCGCGATAAATTTGCGACGCGTGTGCCTCCTGCCCGTCAAGCACGGACAGGTCCGGATCCACTACATCCCAAGCAGACCGCCACAGCCAGCCCCATTCTCGGGGGTCCACCTTGCTGAGCATGGGGTCATTGCGGTAGCGATCGAAACACAGTTTGCCGGAGCGCGCGTCGCGCACGGCGCCGAGCATCGGCCGAGTCAGACGAATGCTGAATATAAGGAGTCCCATGCGGGACATTTACCGTCGGCGTTGTGTTGAGCAAGCGCGTTTTGCGCCCAGCCTCACGCCTTCTGCTTTTACGAATGCGCGTATCCACCATTGCGCTTCGGTTTCCCCGGGCCGCACTCCTGACATGGGCTCCTTTATTTCCGTGCCGTCTTTAAGGACTTTGGTCGTTTGCCAGTTTCGCATCGCGTGTGATAAGTGTCGTGTCCCATTGCCAGTCGCCGCGCATTGCAGGTTGCCCTTCGATGCGCACGTCATAAATGCCTTCCGCCTCCAGCCAAGGTTTTATCGCCTCAAGATGCAGGTCCAGATCGCCTATGTTAAATTCCCACGATGCATCCTCGACGGCATCGCGCCCTTCAGGGGTTTCCAGCAACCACTTGGTCACACCGGCGGTTACGCGGGCTAATATATCCTCCACGGACAAGCGCAAGCAACCACCACCGCGACAATGGAACACCGCGTTCGTTTCCGGCTCGCCAGGCCTTTCGACCCATACTCTGTAAACGTGCGTGTCTGCGCTCATAGTGTGATGGTGGCGCGATACACAGAGTCCAAAGTTCCGGAGTGATCGCAGATGATCATCTGCGCATCGTTGCTCTCCAGGATCTCGGCCGCGCGCTCCAAGGTGTCACGCAGGTCGATCTTACCTTCCGGGTTGAGTCCGTCGGTGGGTTCGTCCAACACCAGCAGGCCGACCTCGGGGAGGATCAGCTGCTGCACCGCCAGCAAGAACGCAATGGCCATACGCACACGTTGCCCGCCGCTCAGCTTGTGCTGTGGTAGCCATGTGGCGTCCTCCTTGTCATTCCGCAGGAACTCGAACGACAGCACACCCTCAGCCCGGCGAATGGTGAAGTTGGCGTCCAGATTCTCCAGATGCTGGCTCACCAGCGTGAGCAGCTTGGCGTACACCGCAGCCGTGTAGTGCCTGCTGATGCCGTCGCGTTGGAACGCAGCGGCCAGCAGGTTAAGACGTTCGGCCGTGTATCTGGCTTTTGCATTTTTGTCTCGCTGCGCTTGCAGCTCTACCACACGCACCGTCAGCGCGTCGATGGTGCTTTGCATTTCGTCCGACGCACCGATCGCGCGGGTGCGATCCTCCTGTGCTTTTTCGAGCAAGGTCAGAACGTCCTCCGGCGGTACAGCCTGATAGGCGGTCAGCTTGACAGGCATGGCGGCTACGCTGCGCTGCACTTCCTGAGAAGCTGAGTCGCGGCGCAGTATCGCATGCTCCTGGTTCTGCTCTGCATTCTTGAGTTGCTGCGTCAGCGTCAGCAAATTATCCCGCTTCGCGCGGGCTTCTTTCTGTGCGGTGCGTGTGGTCTCGATGCGCTTCGTGTTCTCGCCCAGCTCGTGCTCGAGCGCTGCTATGTCCACAGCCTCCATCTCCACAGCGCGCTCACGCCACAGGCGCTCGAAACTGCTCGTGGCTTGCTCGTGACAAGCCACGGCGTTGTTGTACGCCTTGGCGCGTGGCAGCTCTTCGTTCAAAGATTGTTGCACCGTGCGGTATTGCTGTGTCAGCGCGGTCAGCTGCAGCTGGGCTTCCTCCTCTTCTGCGGCTAAAAGAGCAACGTCGTGAACGCCACACAGCTCCTGCAGCTGGCGCAGTTCCTGCATTGTGGCTTGCAGCTCGTGGCGGGTGGTCATCAGCTGTGCCTGCCAGCTGGTCCATGCGTTCTGCTTGTCCTCAGACTCAAACTGCATGCGCTTCAGCGTAGTCTCCAAACTGCGCGCGTGCTCCGGATTGGCCAGACGCGCATCGAGCGGGCTGTCGCACAGAGGACATGTCACAACACTCCCAGGAGCGTGGACGTGCTGCGCCAGCGTGGCGATGAGCTTCAGCTGGGCGCGCAGTGCGCTTATCCCGTCTGCGTCTTCCTGCGTCGGTCGCGCCGGCTCGCTGCCTTCCATAGACGCAACTGCTTGCTTGAGCCGCTGCTGCTTCTCCGCCTTCGCGGCAAGCTGCTGCGCCTGTTCCCGCTTTTTAGTCGCGGCCTCCTTGCGCACACGAGCGGCAGTACCATCCCCCTGCACACGCGATAGTTCGCGTGCAAATTCATCGGAGCGGTCGGTGTAGCCGGCGAACTGCGCGAGCGTAAACGCTGTGCTGTCCAACTGCGCTTTGGCTATGTCGTAATTGCGACGGCTACCCAAAGTTGTGCGCAACGCGTTGTCTGCTTTCACGTACTTGTCCAGCTCCGCCTGCAAAGCGCCCAGTGCTTCCTCCGCCTGTGTCGCCAGCAAGGTCGCGACTGCTGAGTTGGTGGCGCCTGCAGCCTGCGTCACCAGCGCTCGCAGCGCGGCACCAGCATTGTCTGCCTGCTGTCGTGCTGCGTCTGCTGCAGCGACAAGCATCATGTGCCCACGCAGCCAAGTCAGAGAGTCAGACACATCAGGGAACGACTCGGCGGCTTTGCGCAGCTCATCCCAACGGGACGTGAAGTCCCGCATCTGCGCCCGACATTCCGCCAGGGTGCCTTCCACATCCGGCGCGGAAGCCAGCAGCTGGGACGCCTCCTTGGCCGCAGTGCGCGCCACATTCTCGAAGTGCGCACAGCCAATCATACGCAGGAACTGCTGCTCCCGAACCGCTTCGGTGGAGAACAAGAGCTCATCCAGTTTACCCTGCGGCACGAACACCG